>Ga0315291_10003227_pt1 | contig 21104 bp, 22 predicted proteins | sample YL17G12_20_MG_FD_203070 | JGI IMG/M metagenome (GOLD analysis project Ga0315291, IMG submission 203070) | Sediment microbial communities from Yellowstone Lake, YNP, Wyoming, USA - YL17G12_20 | ecosystem: Environmental > Aquatic > Freshwater > Lake > Sediment | place: USA: Wyoming | collected...
CAACCGTCGTCTCATCCACCGCCACGCTTTCGCCGCCCGCGCCATCACACCCCCTATATTTAAGTGTCGGACGAAAACGCTTTTTCTTTAGAACTTTTTGATCCGACCCAAGCCGGGATGACTCACCTTCCCTGCGATGAGCACGAAGGTTTCCTCAGAGGCAGTTCCATCCAGAGCACCACCAAAAGCAAATTTCCCGCAGACAAATAAATCTCCCCGATACCCTATACCTCCCCCCATAACTGAAGGATTACCACCTTGATGCAACCGCTCAGGCTCTTCCAGAACAGGGTTTTGGGGGATAGTCGAGAGGGGATCGAACCGACGCGAGATGGCGGAGGCGAGAAAAGGAAGATGTTGTGCGTATTACAAGGCGATGGGAGACAGAAAACCAGTCGCGTGCAATGAATTCACGGCGATACATTCTCTGCGTGCCCGAATTGCGATGCACGATGTCTGAAGGGTCTTTCGGTTCCATTGTGGCACGGAATCTGGTCAATCGTTACTAACGTCGGCAGGAACTGTTGGACCTAGGCTGACTAATGTCTTATTGATATTGTTGGATCGAGTAGCTCGTATTCTGCCCGTGCCTTTATCAATTGCGGGGAGATAAGAAAACGGATCGATGGAGCGGCACGATTGCCGCTATCGGGGACGTCGTGGCAGTAGATCGCGGTGTGCCGGCGACTGCGTTTAGTTTACCTTAGGGTTTTGTCAAGATGTCCAAAAGCGAAAAAGGAAGAAGACGACGCGCAGTTCACAGCAGACGTGAGTTTATCACGGCTGGTACGGTACTTTTTGCAGCGAGCGCTGCAGCGGCTGTGCGGCTTCGCAGAGCTCTGGCTGCAAAGAAAGTGCCGAACGTAATCGTGCTTGGCATAGACGGCATGGACCCGCGGCTGGTTGCCAAGTGTGCCCGCGAAGGGCTGATGCCAAACACGAGAAAGCTCGTCGAGACTGGAACTTTCTGCCGTCTTGGCACGAGCATGCCGCCTCAAAGTCCTGTGGCATGGTCAAATTTCATTTCCGGAGCGGACTCCGGTGTTCATGGGATTTTCGATTTCATCCATCGCGACCCAACAACGCTGGTCCCGTACCTTTCTACTTCCAGCACAGAAGGTCCATCCCGGACGATGAATCTCGGGGGCTGGATGTTGCCTCTGTCTGGGGGGAAGGTAAAACTTCTGCGCAAAGGTCCAACGTTCTGGACGAACCTTCAGGAACACGGTGTTGACTGTACCGTAGTGAGGATACCCGCAAACTTCCCGCCGACGCGATGCCGGGCGCGAACCTTGTCGGGCATGGGGACGCCGGACATACTCGGCACGTACGGCACCTTTACCTACGTTACGAGCGATCGTGCGGAAGCCCGCGACAATGTCGGTGGCGGACGGATCCTTCTCGTGCAGGTTATGGACGGGAAGACGCAGTTCGCGCTCGATGGACCTGAGAACACGTTCAGGCAGGATAAACGGACTGTCCGGGTGCCGGTAACCATGTTCTGTGACGAAGTGAATCCTGTCGCACAGATAGTCGTTCAAGACCGCGAGATCGTTCTGAAACAAGGCGAATGGAGCGATTGGGTACGGGTTAAATTTGATCTCATTACTGGGCTGAAAACGTTGTCCGGGATATGCCGGATCTATCTCAAGGAAGTTCACCCGCACCTACGTCTGTACGTGTCACCGATCAACATTGACCCCATCTATCCTGCGTTACCCATCTGTACTCCGGGAGGATACTCGCGCGAGCTTGCGGAGAAGGTAGGGCTTTTCTATACGCAAGGGATGGCTGAAGACACAAAAGCGTTATCTGAACGAGTGTTGACCGATGACGAGTACGTCGAGCAGGCAACGTCTGTCCTGAATGAGAACTCGCGGTTGTATGATTACGAACTGGCGCGGTTTCGAGAGGGATTTCTTTTCTTTTACTTCTCGAGTCTCGACCTGAACAGTCACGCGTTTTGGAGGACGTTGGACAAGGGACACCCATTGTATTCAGTGGAACTCGAGAAGAAACACGGCGGATTCATACCGTGGCTGTACTCGCAGATGGACAAGGTAATTGGGAAAGCTATGGAGCGGGTGCGCGATAGTGACGTACTGATAGTAATGTCAGACCACGGGTTCACCTCGTTCCGGCGCGGGTTCAGCCTCAACACATGGTTGCTGGAAAACGGATACGCTGCGCTCATTGATCCTATGAGCCGGGAAGAGGCGGAGTTTTTCGCTAACACCGATTGGACAAGGACGCGCGCGTACGGGTTGGGGATAAACAGTCTCTACTTGAACATCAAGGGTCGTGAGTCTAATGGCATAGTCGCGCCCGGCGACGAATCCCGCGCCCTGGCGGACGAGATCGCAGCACGATTGCGTGACGTAAGAGACCCGAAAACGGGAGAGCGCGTTATCGCTAACGTGTATCGTCGTGACGATGTCTATACGGGACCGTGCGTTGAGGATGCCCCAGACCTCATCATCGGATATAACGATGGCTATCGCGCATCCTGGAAGACGGTTCTCGGGGCATATCCCCGGGAGATTCTTGTGGATAACCTTGATCCATGGAGTGGCGATCACTGTATGGACAGATCGCTGTTAGCGGGAACCTTTCTATCTAACCGCAGAATGGAGGTAACCGACCCGGAACTCTCCGACTTAGCACCGACGATACTTGCTCATTTTGGCGTGCCCCGACCTCCCGAAATGACAGGGCGAATGCTTGCGTGATTGCCCGCACTTCCGCCCCTGAGAACAATGGAGGCGCGTAGGACGATCCTATTTCGTCATCTCAAGAGTCGCTGGGAGCTGTAGAGCAGGTCCGCTGCACTCGCACAAACAGCTGGCCAAGGCCTCGGGCGCCAGAAACTGCATTTCCCAGCGGAAGATGCCGAGCGATCCAGCACAAGCACCGAACTCCGAGCACGATCTTTATGCGGCTATGAGTAGGTAGCTTCATGCCGCTGCCTTTCTACCCAAACTGCAACCATTACTCTATAAGTCTGATGTCAAATCGCTATTAGAACCGTGCACTGAAAGAAACTCGTGGAGATTGGCGAATCGGCACAAATCAACGCCATCAGCCCAAGTGGACTGGCGACGACACCGAAGCTTGCGTCGCTCCCAGCTTCAGATGCGCCTCGGACGGGCAGAAGAGAGCACGTTCCAGAAGCACTATGCTATCGCACTCTTTGAATCAAAGATTATGAAGCGTGTCCTTTCGGGGAGGAGGGTATATTCATGGTCGCTGTCGTGATCCTCGACACGCGTCGTGACTTTCTGAACAACTCTGCGAAGCGAAATTGCGCTCACGGGTGACACTCGGCCCTGAATATCTCATCGCTCAGTCGTGTTCGGTCGCCGTAGGTTCATGTAGTAGAACAGCAGGAACAGGGAGATAACCAGCAGGAATGCATCAACAAGAACGGTCCAGCCCGAGAGAGGCAGATGTCCTACAAGCCCAAAACAGCCACAGTCTGTCTTCAGATGTCGCAAATACGCAGAAGTTGTGGCGGCGAAAAAGACAGCGAACAGACCACAGCAGGTCAGCGCAGCGCCTCCCAAGTGCCACCCCATCACGAGAAACATCCCGCTGACAAGCTCGACGAACGGAACGACAACGGCAACTAGAAGGGCGTATCGCTGTTCGCAGATCTCGTATTGATAGACGACGCGCAGGAAATCGTGGGGATGCATAATCTTTCCAGCAGAGGCGCTGATTAGGATCGCTGCGAGCACTACCCGGGCACATGCTCCAAACACGACACCGACCCGTTCCCACACGCTCATTGCTTGATCTCGATGCTTCCGGCAAGACTCTGCTGCTTAGGAAGCAGTCACAACATTCTCGACTTCTCTATCTCGGCGCTCGTCTGCGCTGCCTAATCTGATACACTTCCCACTCTTGCCAGCCTTCCTCGTAGAGCTCGACGTGACTATAACCTCGCACGACTAGATCGGCCGCCAGTCTCTTTCCGTACGGACAGCCGCCACTCTGACAATACACGATAATGTGGGCACTCCTCGGCACGCCTGCAAGAGACGAGAGCTTTGTTTCGCCACTGCAACCGGGAGGGAGGTTTATGGCGTCTGGAATGTGTCCTTCGTTATATTGCTCTTCGCGACGCGCATCCACAAATACAGCGCCTGTCTGTTTAAGCGAATTTACAACCTCCAGAAGGTGGACACGAGGCAGCGTGTCGGCAAGATGCGCTTTCCACACTTCACTTACTCCCCCACAGTCAACAAAGAACCCAGCAGGAAATAGAATATGATACACGGCTGCGATAGCGACAGATAACAATAAGATAAAGACGGCATCGTTCAGGCCGGTGGTTATTAGCAAAAGTGCTCGCTTTCGATCGTAGCACTCCCTTGCTTGTGCGGTCATTTGGTGTGGAACACCGTGCGTTTTGAGGCTACCCGAGTAATAGCTACAACACTTGTCGCAACGAATATGACAACTGCTATCACCGTCATTACCTCTCGCTTATTCCCAGTCAGTTGAGCTTCGTCAAGCGGACCATCGAAAACGGCTAGGGCTGTTCCATCCCAGCGCGCAGCCAGATCGTTTGATCTATGCCACCTGACCCCATCGTACGGGTCAAGTATGAGTATTGAGTCACCGACCGATCCGAGAAATATCTCGAAATGGTCGTAATTCGTGCTTTGCATTGTCCGCTTGGTATGCAGAATCGCAGGGACATCCCATTTTTTGAGAACACTTGGAGTCAGGTTTTTCAGAGCTAGGGTGTGAAGTCCCGCACTCTCCGCCGTTGCTGCGAGCGACAGAAGGCTGCTTCTGCCTTCCTTATCGATTGCGCAACTTCTGACGACAGAATCGAAATCCCCGTCAACGTCAAATATGAGGAAACAAGCATACATGCAATACCCGCCGCAATGGGGTCGTCCGAACATCCCGCTATCTTCGCGAGCAACAGATGATCGCGTTTGCAATGTTAGCGAACCAATCACCATGACGCACATCGCTAACTGAAACAAAAGAATGCGCATAGCATCCCCGTCATTCTTTTCTTGACTGATGCCTCCGCACTTGGCGGAGAATAGCGAGTGCGACCATCACAACGGCGCCGCTTGCGACGACGAGAATAAGGCACCCTGTATTCCCTCCGCGTGTTGAGTTCGGAACGTCTCCATAATGGGATACCAGTCCCTTTCGGGCTCGGATGTTGTCAAGCACCGGCGTGTGTTCAGCCCTATCAGAATCTTCACCGACCCCCTGCGATAGGAGAAGGTCCGTCACGCCCTTCGCAATCGTCTCGACATCCCTCGGAACAAGCCTGCCCTGCTGCCATAAATATACGATGCCTGTCTCTTCATCCGTTATATCCGTTCCGTCCGGAAAACCCATCCTAAACGCTCCCAAGGCGTCGAAATCAGGCTTCAGATCGATATTTGACCGCTCAACATCCAAGGTAAAATGCTCTTCCCGTCCTTTTGCATTTCGTCCGCGCACCTCCATATGCCCTACCATCGGCACATAGAATCCAGCCACCTGCGCTATCCGCGAGATCGTTAGTTCCTCCTCAAATTCTCTCATAACGGAAACTTCAGATAGAGGCTTGTCTCCAGAGAGATCGTTTGCGCTCTTGCGTACGATCAACCGACGGAAGTTGTAGCCATTTTCTGGATCGATCCATACTTTGTAGTAACCATGCGCGCATTTGGCTTCAATCACATAACAGGGGTTGCCGCTAATTTCCTCCTTTTCGGGCGCCAGAGCTATCTGACCCATATCAGCAGACTTCATAAGAATCTCATAATACGGCTCCCTGTCCCCGTAGGCGGTCCCATCAAGCCGTGCTGCGTCACCTTCCAACATGCTAAGCTTGCCAGTATTTGTGCTCCATACCGAACCCCGCACTATTTCCCGCCCGGTCGCCGCTATAAGGTCATGACGTCCCCATGTCCTCCGACCGTCCCATAATCGTCGGAGTGTACCGCGCCTGTGGTACTCATGGTCGTCACCCAAGAGATACGAGGTGGTGGCGACATCCCACAAATCTCCAGATTGCCAAAAGCGCGATTCGAACCGTCCTCCAAGGATCGGCTTACCATCCTTGAGGTTAAACCCCTTGCTCTCAACCTGCACCGCATATGAGTTGAGTCTGAGCCGTTGCGAGGCCGCTTTCTCGAGAACGCTCTCCCAGGTTACACTAGTATCGCCGTTAACGCCAGCGTCGGCCCGAAAGCTCAATAACAATGTAATCACACAAGCTACGACCTTGCATAAAGTGCCTCCACATGATGAGAAACCAATGCTCTTCCATGTTGCAAACGCCCCGCGGCAAGCACCACCCATAACCGCACACCCTCTTTCGTGAATGACTACCAAACTCTACTCTCAGTGCACTGTGGCGAGCAGCCGCGTGCTTCGCGCCTGTTTACGGGATCATCACACGGCCACTCGCCCGACCTTACTCAGCAAGGATTCCCTGTGCAGTCATTGTAGTCGTTACATGCCTGCGGATATCCCTGTTTCCAGCAGGCGCCGCCTATTATCCATTCGCAGGTGTCATGTTCCCTTGCGGTGCACCAACCCAGTTTATAGGCAGTGACGCAGCCAGTAGGGCACCACTGTCTAGCGCAACACTCGTTGCACCCCCCGCCAATGACCGCGGCAGCCTCTGTTCTCGAAATCTGCTCCGGCGTAAACAGTAAAGCGGAGCAGAACAGCAGAACTGCCAGAAGTAATAGCGTCATTTCACCTCTCTTCATTTTCCCTCACCCCTTTCTAGCTTAACGTTTCTCTCCATCACTCTTCCTATCATCTGACCACCTCTCTTGTGCTTCATCGAAGACATCCACTTTGAAAAAAACTCCCCGCAACTTTGGTGAACGACCCTCTATCCTCTCCAAGGGCCGAAACGGGCTCACTTTAATATCATCTCAGCAATACAATGTCGCACAGGCGCCTTTTTTATACATCCTTTTCCTAACCACAAGGGTTTCAAGCGTTGGATTCTAGCCGCGAGGAGTGGAACTTCCCCCTCAAGACTGGCGCCTTATGATATGAGACGGCTTTGAGGAAAAGGATGTCTTGGGATGAATGGGGCTCGATCTTCCGAGCAGCAGATCATTGGAATCTTGCGTGACGCACAGAAAGGCGAGGCGACAATAGCTAATCTGTGCCGACGGCACGCTTTCTTTCTGCCAAAATGATTCTCAATTCCCAGAGCCGTTCCCAGATAATCTTGCATGTCGTCATCCTTCGTCTTGTCGCTCTGAGAGTTTATGTTGTCCTCGCCAAATTACGCAACCATGCTGCGATTCAGGTATTCGTGAGCGTTTGACAGCGGCAGAGAGCCAATGATAACGTAATGATAGGATGTTAAGTCTCAGTTCTGCTGGGGCCCTTCGTAAATCGGCTTGCCAGCGGAGGTATGCGATCGCGTCTAAGCACGGGCTGAATCTCATGGTCTCTCACAAACTCCCCGTTACGGAAAATCGAAGTGGGGAAAGCCGCCCCACATACGTTAGTATGACGAAAACGCAGCATGATGAAAGAGGATGTGCCCATTCTCCACTTCGGTTCACAATCTCCATAGCTTTCTCCTTGCTGGTAAATGCTACTTGTTCAAGCATCGCCTTCGCGTATATCGGTCCGGGAGCCGGCTTCGTATTTGTCGGGTCATTTCTTATAGTGTTAATAACATCGCTGTTGGTTCTTGTTTCTCTGGTCACATGGCCGGTGCGGTGTACGGCTCGCGCAATACGTCGGCGAAAGACCGTGGGGCGCTCCGCCATTCGTCGCGCGATAATTCTCGGACTTGACGGACTCGATCCAGCGCTCACGGAACGTCTCATGAACGAAGGTAAGCTGCCTCACATGGCGAGATTGCGTGATCGAGGCACGTTTAGTCGGCTCGGCACGACGTATCCTGCGATATCTCCCGTTGCGTGGTCGTCGTTCCAAACAGGGGTGAATCCGGGCAAGCATAACATCTTCGATTTCCTGTCACGAGATACGATGACTTATCAGCCGAGACTATCGTCAGTTGAGATGCGAAACGTCGAACGACGGCTGAACATAGGACACTATTCCATTCCCGTTGGGAAACCGTCTATCAGAGCGCTTCGCAAGAGCAGACCGTTCTGGCACGCGCTCGGTGAACATGGCATCTCGTCTTGTATTCTGCGCGTGCCGGTTACGTTCCCTCCAGAAAAATCCCGGGGTCGGCTGCTCTCCGGCATGTGCGTGCCGGACCTCCTCGGTACACAAGGCACCTTCACCCTGTACACGACCCGTGACGATATCAGATGCGAACACGGAACTGGTGCAGTCGTCCATGTCGAACTGGCGGGAAATGCTGTGCAAACCAACCTTACTGGACCCGAGAACTTCCTCAAGAAAGCCAGAACTGTCCTGACCATTCCGATCAAGATGACCGTTCATCGTGAGAATGAGTCTGTCGAAGTGCGTGTTTCCGGGCAGAGATTCACCCTGTCAAAAGGGAACTATTCGGATTGGGTTACGGTACAGTTCAACGCCGGATTCGGCATGAACATTACCGGCATATGTAGGTTTCTTCTCGTCGAGGCAGGACAAAATCTCTCCGTGTACGTAACACCGATACACATAGACCCTGAGAGACCTGCGCTGCCGATAGCCCACCCGTTCGTGTACTCCTCGTATCTTTCGAAACTGCTCGGCAGATTCCCGACTCTCGGTCTCGCTGAGGACACGTGGGCGTTGAGCGAGGGCGTGATAGGTGAAGACGCTTTCCTCGACCAATGCTATATGTTCCACGACGAACGCGAACGCGTGTTCTTCAACGCGCTTAGTAGAACTCGCGAAGATGTGTGCGTCTCTGTGTTTGACGCGCCGGACAGAGTTCAACACATGTTTTGGAGATACCTCGACAAAACGCATCCTGCTAATCGCGGAAGGAATACAGACAACCACGCTGGCGCCATCGAAGAGATATATTGTAGGATGGACAAGCTCTTAGGCAGGACTATTGAACAGTTGGATGAACGGGATCTGCTTATCGTGATGAGCGATCACGGATTTGAGTCGTTTTCACGCGGTGTCAATATCAACTCGTGGTTGCATGAGAACGACTATCTGGCACTGCAAGATGGCACAGAAAGCGGAGAATGGTTCAGCGCCGTTGACTGGTCGCATACGAGGGCGTATGCGATAGGGCTCGCAGGCATATATCTCAACATGGAAGGGAGAGAATCTCGCGGGATCGTCCATTCCGGAGATGAAGCACAGACCCTCAAAGTCGAGTTGATTGCGCGGCTGTCCGGGCTCAAAGATCCTGAGAGAGGCGGAACTGCGATCACAGATGTTTGGGATACCGCTGCTATTTATTCTGGACCGTATGTGGATAACGCACCGGACCTCATCGTCGGATATGCACCAGGATACAGGGCATCGTGGGGTTCCGTAACCGGCAAGGTGAACACACGGGTGTTTGAAGATAATATCATGAAATGGAGCGGTGACCACTGCATGGACCCGAGGAGCGTACCCGGCATCCTCTTGTCCAACAGAAGAATGGCACTTGCTGATAGACCAAACATCATGGATATCGCACCCACGGTCCTCGCCGCATTCGGAATCGAAAGACCGAGTTACATGGACGGTGTACCGATACGATTTGAATAGAGTAACAGGTGAAATGAAGCTGCTGGCAGCATCGGGTTTACGCGAAGGGCTGCGCGGTCTTTTGGAAACCTGCAGATGATCGGTGTCGGCGACTTGGATCGCATCAGGAAGGAGAGAAGGCATGTTTTCTGGAAAGATACGAATTGACAAGAAGCTCCTAAAGAGGGCTCAGGAACTTGCCGAAATCGCTGGCTATTCTTCAATTGACGAGTTCGTTACACATCTCATTGAACGAGAACTGTCTCGGTTGGAGCAGAGCGATTCTGGCGACGAAGAAGTCAAGAAGCGACTGCGCGGTCTTGGCTACTTATAGGTCCGCCTATGGGACAAGGATACAGTTGGATATCTGCCCTTTTATGGCGACTGTGCCTAGCCCTGAACACAGGGCTGAGAGTCGTCCTCGACCCGTTAGTTCGCTGGAACGTGCTTGGCGCCATTCTCGCAGTCTCGCTGTTCACGGCTGTTGTCATGGCCTTGGTATGGCGAGCTACAGCCAGACAGGAAGCTATCAAACGGATCAAGGACAAGATACGAGCGCATCTGCTCGAGATACTGCTCTTTAATGACGACCTGAGGATGGTATTTCGTGCGCAGGGATGTGTGCTGATGTATAGCGCGAGATATCTTGCTAACAGTGTCCCACCGTTGCTGGTGCTCATTATTCCTGTGGGATTGATCGTCGCGCAATCGGATCACTTTTTCGCGAGCGAACCGCTAAGAGCAGGTGGTTCTCTCGCGGTATCTGTAACACTCGACACGTGGAATCCGGAACTCGTCAACACGGTATCTTTAAGCGTTCCGAATGGGCTGGCTGTGGAAACACCTCCATTGCGAATCCCGCAGAGAAAGGAGATTGTGTGGCGGATACGTGCGCCCAAACGCGGCGACTTCAATATCGTCGTACACATCGGCGACGAGTCAATCACGAAACGCCTCACCGTTGCTGACAACCACCGGTGCGTTTCACATGCGAGGGTGAAACCAACCATTCTCGGTGCAATCATGCACTCAGCGGAAGCTCCTTTGCCCGGCTCGTCCGTCGCTCGATCAATCGAACTAGGGTACGCACGATGCAGCGTGAAAATCGGCATGTTTGGATGGCACTGGCTTGTGCCGTTCTTCGTGTTCTCAACAGCTTTCGCCCTGCTGCTTAAAACTGTCGCCAAGGTCTGAATCCAAGTAGGCAGGAGGAATACTATGGACCGCATGAATCATGCCGGTCTTTTTCTGGAGCACTCGCCACGCACTCGGATTCTACCTCATCAAGCGGGTCGCAAAACCCAGGCAGATCAAGCGCACTATGAGCCAACTTTGAGGGAGCTAGAGAAAAGCGGAGAAGAGACACGTGTAAAAAACTACCAGTCGCGACATTCATACAAGAGAAGGTTATTCACAATCGTCGTAACAGCGGCTGGGGGAGAGAGTTCAAATGGCATAGCAGAGCGCATCTTTCCGGTGCGTGGAGAGACCGGCGCAAATCTCACCTCTCTACGCGGTGGAGTGCTGTGAAATGGCGGAAACCGACCGAAGGGGCTATTGGTAACTGATTGATGTGCAATGAGTTACGAAAGCGGAGGTGAAGAATGACCCAGAAGGTTCAACGAATCGAGAACGAAACGAGCGCCGGTCAACCTGGAGCTACCGACCGCCCTTGGGAGGGGGTCTCATGTGGCAGTGCCAAGAAAGCATGACGCTACGACAACGGTGGAGAGCTGTAGCTTCCCGGCAGGGGGCTCTGCTTACTGTCAAAGGAAGGTGCATGGAACCTGCGATAATGAATGGGGAGATAGTGTCTGTTGTGCCCGTGCGCAACTCCGCACCAACGTTCGGCCGAGTTGCATGCTTCGTTGATGCTCGGGGCCGCGAAGCGCTTCATCGAACCGTCGGCAGCTTTGCCATTTTAGGCCGTCGATACAACGTCTTTCTTTCCGACAATGGTCGGCATGTGGATGTAGTGCCACGGGAGAATCTTATAGGTATTGTCGAAGATGATGCGCCTCGCGAGACCCTAACGGAGGGAGTTAGTTCCTCGCGCGTGATTCCGTGGCCCGCTCCCTTGACTGTTGTGGGAGCAGGAGTTCTTTATCTTGTCAGCAGGGCTCTTCTCCCGTCACGCTTGGAATGGCTCATGCGGCGCATTGACAGGCTTGTAAGGCGAGTACTCACCTCGGTCGCACACCGCGCGCGTGCCGACCGGGGATTGACTCGCGGGAAAAGAGGTGATACGCTGTGAAAAAGAAGTGGGAAACACCGAAGGCGGAGTTCGTTTTTTCTGATCTCAAAGGCGCGGCCCTAGCTGGTGTTTGTAACCTTTGCGCCAGCGGCGCTACGACTATGTGCGGAATGGGCGCGTGCACGCCGACTGGTTGTGTTTCCTCAAGCTAAGGTGATGCATGCTCCTCGTCCCAAGATACGCTGAATTGGGGGACCGGGGAGCATGCTGGCTTTCATTCTGGTATAAGCGTCATAGGGCCGATACAGCGGCGATGCAATAGAGTGTTCCAGACGACGGTAAACTCAGCGAATTGACGACGTGTTGAAAAGCTTCCAATTCGAGAAGGATCAGGTCTGCCAGCTGGTCCGGTATGAAATCGGCTGGTCTTTTGAGCAAATATTGGATGTAGAACGCCTGAACCGGCCTCACAGTCCGGTCGGCGTGGCGCGGATTCGAATAAAGCAATCCGCGGGGTCGTCCCAGCCGGACTCGGTGGTACTGAAACACAAGCCGAATGGTATGGCCCGTGATACGTATTCGGACAGACGGTCAATTGCCTTGGAGGCGCGATTGCATGAGGCGCTTTCCAAAGCGGGAGCGCCTGTGCCGGAAGTCTTCTGGCATGGCGCGTGGCCGCACGAAGGAGCAGGTTACATGATGGTGATGGAGGACGTTGGTCCGATCAAGCCCGATGAATCTCACGAACGCGGGTGGACCCACGGACAGATGACGGCCGTTGTGAAGGCCATGGCGAAGCTACATGTGCTGGGTAAGTCTCTCGATTTCTCGAAGTTGCGTGGGCATGCCCATTCAGACGCCAATCGTAGCGTGCTGGAGGCTCTGAACAGTTGCTGGATCCATGACTTGCTGCATTTTGCGGTCGACTTCGACGCCACGTGCCTGTCGCCCAGCGACCTCCAGACAATAACCGAAGTGGCCGAAGCCTACGACAACTGGGTGCGGATTCTCGCACCTTGGAAGACCGCGATTCACGGAGATGTGTTTCCCGGCAACGTGGCCTTGAAGTGTCGGGGGGGGGATAGCTGGGATGCTGTTCTAATCGATTTGGGCTGCTGTCATGAGGGCATACCTCAGTATGACATGGAGTGGCTCAGTCAACGCGGATGGAATACTCAGGTGTCATGGTACAATCTTCAGTATCAGCATTACCGCGCACTTGCCGAGCACGGGTTCTGCGATAAAGCGGACTCGGAGCTCTGGTGGTGGGGCTACAAGGTTGCTTTGCTCCAACTGATGCTGGTGGGACACTATATGTTGGTGAGGCTTCTGAAGCGGAAGACCCCCGTGTCTCGTCGAGAGAGAACAATCCTTGCAAGCTCGCCCAAGCCCTGCGGTCCCGAGTTCGTGAGGGTTTGTAGAGAGGCCCTCCATGCCTGTCCTTTTCGAAGCGGGTCGAACGCTTCGGGGGATTTCGCGAATAGTGGCTAGAGAGAGGAGCAGCGGACGAATGAGAGAAAGGACTTCTGAGAGACCAAGACCGATCCAGTCTTCACCAACACCTCTGATCAACGCTGTGGAGGACCGGCTTTTGCAGAGCAAGCGTCCCATAAGCGCTTTCTTCGAGGTGACGGCCAGATGCAATTTCGGCTGCAAGCACTGTGTAGTGGACGAGAGGTGTTCCGACATGGACACGGCCCAGGTAATGCGCATCCTCGATATGCTCAAGCAACTGGGGTGTCTCTATGTCCTCCTGTCTGGCGGGGAGCCGTTGATGCGCAGTGACATTGTTGAGATAATCCGTGCGGTCAAGCAGCGCAGAATGATGCCGCGGGTCGCGACAAACGCTTACCTTATTGACGCACAAGTGGCTGATCGACTTGCCGCGTTGGGGAGGACGTGGTTTCAGGTCAGCCTTCTCGGCGTCACGCCCGAGGTTTATCGAGAGATTACCGGGGTAAATGACGCTTTCGCCAAGGTGGTCAATGCCGTGAGATTGCTTGTGGAAAGAGACATGACCGTGATTGCCCATGCACCTCTAATAACGCTTAACTTCGCGCAACGACATGAGATTCCTCGGCTTGCGAAGTCAATTGGGGCCGTATGGTGGGGTTTTGGCCCCGTGATCATGCCAACCGTCCTAGGTCAAACCTTTCCGCTCCAATACCGTCTTACGTATGACCAGTTCCTGACCTTCTACGCTGAAACCCTAACAGATGGTGAACTCCAGAGGTGGGAGGTGAACCCTCCTGAGATATATCTCAAATCGCAGGTCTGTGGTGCGGCAAAAACTGTGGTGGGAGTCACCTACCGAGGGTTCCTCGTGCCGTGCGGGGCCTTCCATTGGGAGCTCCGCGAGACGAACCTTCTAGACGAAGGGGTTGATCCCCTTGACGTATTTGCGAATCATCCAGGGTTTGTTCGCGCGAGAAACATGCGCGTCAGGGACATGCCAGGATGCGAGAGCTGCAAGCAGTACGTGCCGTTCTGTTCGCGGTGCCAGGCAGCTCTTGAAAGAACCGGCTGGTCTGAGGCGGTGAGGGAACAGGCGTACTGTGAGCCTGCGAGAGCTATACACAAAGCTTATCATCAGTACCATCAGTAATGCACTGGGAAGAAAGGAGGAACGTTTCCGAGGGTGACGAAGCAGGGGATGTTCGTTGTGGTCTGCCGCTGGCGGCAGAATCGAAGCTTGACCGCATCTCAAGGAGGGACTAATTGTGGACTGGCATCACGTAGTAGCAAGTCAGCATCCGGAGGTTGCCGAGGCAGGTGGTGAGGATGGGCGAGTACTCGTTATGCTGCAGGGCGATGGGGAGATGGAGATGGAGATTTGCGTTGGGTTGAACGGGACCGCCTCGCGGGTTTGGGAGTTACTCGGTTCGCGGCAACCGTTCCCGCATCTTCTTGCGTCGCTGACTGAGGAATTCGATGTAAGTGCGGAGCAAGGGGAGCAAGATGTAAAGATTCTGCTTCAGAAGCTGGCGGACGCTGGTTTTGTTATCCTTGAGGAGAAGAAGGCGCCAGCCGAGGCTCGGAGGGAATAGCGTTCTTGCGCTATTGCGCGAGGGCGAAACACCGGAATGTCATGAGCGTCGTGGGCTGGAACCATTATCGTTGAAGCCCAATCATGCGAAGTGAGTGCGCGTGCTCCGGTGAGAGCACGGAGTTGTGAGGTTCTGAAGCGAGAGGCATGCTAGTACCTTGTCAGATCTTACTATAGAAGTTGATGTTTCTGCCGATACTTTCTGGTAGAGGGATGTGAAAGGAGAGATCGGCATGAACAAGAAGTATGTTGTACGGCTTACGAGTGAAGAGCGCGAGGAGTTGAGGGGTTTGATCGCGAAGGGGAAAGCAGCTGCATACAAGATCAGGGCTGCCCATATCCTTCTGAAAGCGGACGCGGAGGGATGGAGGGACGAAGAGATCGCGAGAGCTTTCTGCGTGCATGTAGGTACGGTGTCGAGCGTTCGACGTCGGTTCGTGCTGGAAGGATTGGAATCGGTGCTGGAGCGTAAGATGCGCCAAAGTCCACCGCGGGAGCGGGTCCTGGATGGGGAGAAAGAAGCGCAGCTTATCGCCGTAAGTTGCAGTGAACCACCAGCGGCGCATGAGCGCTGGACGTTGCGGCTGCTGGCGGACAAGCTGGTGGAGTTGGAGGTTGTGGAGAGCATCTCGCACGAGACGGTACGCCAGGCGCTAAAAAAACGAGTTGAAACTGCATCTGCGCAAACGCTGGTGTATCCCATCGGCGGAGAACCCGGAGTTTGTAATGCATAGGGAGGATATTCTGGAGTTGTACAAGATGCCGTACGACGCAGACGCTCCGCTGGTGTGCATGGACGAGCAGCCACAGCCACTCCAACTGGTGAAGGAAACGCGCGTGCCGATGGCGCCCGCCCCGGGCGGAAAAGCTGCCCGATACGATTATGATTACGAACGCACCGGGACGGCGGTGACGTTTGTGTTTTCCGAACCGCTTGGTGGCTGGCGCAAAGTTACTGTGAGGGATCGTAAGACCGCTGTGGACTGGGCGCACGAAATCAACGAGTTGCTGAAGGTGGACTAGCGGGACGCCACGAAGGTTGTCCTCGTGTGCGACAATCTGAACACGCACAAGCACGGTAGTTCGCTGAACATTGCGGAGATCGAGTTCAGCGTCTTAACGGAGCAGTGCCTCGGCCGGCCGATACCCGATCGTGAGACATTGCGAAAGGAAACGAAATCGTGGGAACGGGAACGAAATGCGACTCAAAAAGGAGTCGACTGGCAATTCACGACCGTTGACGCCCGTATCAAATTCAGACGCCTCTACCCACGCATTAAGACTTGATGAGGCACTAGTGCATATACATCTGGCATTGTGCCCAGTATGGGCTCTGGACAATGCGCCGCTGGGGTTGGCTTCGATAGCCTCTTATCTGCGGGGTTTGGGGCACACTACCTCAGTTTATGACTTCAACTTTGAGATGTTTGGGGCGGCCCGAGCATTGTATGCGTGGTTGGCGAAGGCAGGGGCTGGCTTTGACACACGCGCTGCTTTGGTTGAGTGTGCGCTGAGCAATGGAGCAGGAAGGGAAACCCAATGTTGGGAAACCATTAGCGCTACACAGGAAGCAGACTTCACTGAATGGATCGAGGGGGTCGCGAAACGCCTTCTCAAGGACTCTCCTGACGTCATAGGGTTTTCGACATTCTGGCCTAACCTGCCCTGTACCCTCGCTGTTTGTCGTGCTTTGCGAGAATGCGGACGGGATGTGCGCATTGTTTTTGGCGGGCCTGAGTGCATGAACTCGCTTGCTCTGATGCGGCAATTGCTGGGAAACGGGTTTGCCGATGCCGTGGTCCTGGGCGAAGGGGAAGTGCCACTTCGAAAACTCCTGGGGACCGAGGATGGGATAGGACAGCTGTGCCAGAACGACTATGTGCCGCGAGTCTTTTCTTTCGAGGACTTTGAAAACATCCCCATGGACGAATTGCCTGTCCCCAATTTCTCCGGCCTACCTCTGCACCGTTACACCTACAAGAGGATCCCTCTTTGTACGAGCCGGGGGTGTGTCGGTAGGTGCACGTTCTGCAGGGAGCGAATGGCATGGCGTCCCTTCCAGCAACGAAGCGTCTCGAGCGTTATTGCGGATCTGCGGCAACTGGTGGATACCACGGGTTGTCGAGCTTTCCGGTTTACCGACTCGCTCATCAACGGGAGCCACGATTGGCTTGTTACGTTCTGTGAACGAGTTGCGGACGAGGAGCTTGGTGTGGCGTGGTTTGCGAACGCTCGTGTCGATCGGCGAATGAACGAACATTTCTTCAAGTTGGCCCATAAGTCTGGTTGCCAAGAACTTATGTTCGGGATTGAGAGCGCCAATCAGGCCGTGCTCCGAACGTTGCGGAAGGAGATCACGGTGGAGGATGCGTCCCGAGTCCTTGGCGATTGCTCCCGGGCTGGTATTCAAGTCCATACTTACTGGATGCTCGGATGCCCGGGGGAAGGACTTGAAGAGGCTTCACAGACATTGCGGTTCATAGCGGAACGGGTTCACGACATAGATGGCGCTTTCATCCATCGCTATGACCCCATCGATTGGAACGAATCGGCTGTCGGGGATAGCCGACTTTGGATTAACCTGCCTTTGTTTTCCTCGGTGGCTGTGAGCATTCAGCAACGCGTGACAGGGTACCCTGTCGAGACCGACACGCTCAATCCGGCGCTGTCGGCGTACCGCCGCAAGGCCCGGCTTAACCACTCCACAAGAAAGGAAGCCATCGTCCTCTTAGCCGTGCTGGAAAGGCTTATGAGGCGGGTGGAAGAGGCTGAGTGGTTTATTGCGCATCCTCACGAAACGTTTATCGCGTGGTGCAACTTAAACCAAAAGAAGGTGCTATTACTGGTTCCTGCGCTATCAGATCATGAGTTCTCCTTCTTGCGCAAGTTGTGTCAAATACGTCCGCAGTTGGTACGCGTTTGTCTCAGTGCCCCCGCAACAACCGAGACCGTTAAGGGCCTCGCCGATCTCTTCGACGCGAACAACGTGTCTTGGGAGCTGTGGCGCACCCCGTCCCAAGTCGGACACCAAGACGAGGACACTGAATTGCCAAGGTGTCGCGACGTATGCGTAGCGTTGCTTTTTGCATCTCCGGCAGAACTGACCAACGCCTGCCGACAGACCTTAGCCTCGCTCCAACCTGATAGTGTATCTCCTCAACAGATCTGGAAACTCGCTGATAGCCTGACGGACCGTTTTATGTCTGTTTTCTGTGCACAACGTTGCTCTAGTAGCGACTCGTGCATTTCAGAGGGACGCGGCATGAGACCCAAAGCCGTTTCAGATGGATGGTACTAGGCGACGCACGCATGTGGGAGGGCGGTCGAGACGAGGGGGCGGCGTAGGTGTTTGGAGAGGAAGGGTCGGTTTCGCCTAAACGGATCTCGTACCGTTACACGCAGATTTCTTTTCAGCAACACGTACGGCTTCCACATCTCGTGACGTATGCGGAAGGAAAGACATGTCGCTCGTCTCAAGACGAACGGGCAAGAGCTGAGGGTCATTGGTGCTAATGCATGTCGGGCAGGAGGTATCGAAGGGAGTCTAAGAGCCCCTCTACTAGGGAAGGAGAGCCAAATGAACAAGTCGAGGTTTATCCGTGTCGGTGGGTTTTTCGCTGTGTCTACGGTGATAGTGCTTTCCTCGATCCTAACGGTCTCCAAATGCCTGTGGAATGGGCACAGGATTCCGGAGAGGTCGGAGTCCGCACAAACCAAGGGATATTCTGCGCCAGCGGGACCGAGCAAGGAAGACTCCCCGCCTCCGAGTAAGCCAGAGATTGACATTTCCTCTGTAGATGCTTTACTTTCTCGCGTACGCATGCCTCTTATAGAGTCCAATGGTTATTTCATCTTCGAGCAGGTCGCATCTGATGCCACGCAGAAGGACAGCCATCTCTCCGCTGTGCTCGGAGAGCACAATGCAACAGTAGGGAGGATTCGCCGATTAACCGCCTCCGGCGAATCGAAATGGGAGTGGCCGGGCCTCTTTCCCAAGAGAATCGAGATCGAACTTGACCGCGACCGCAAGCTCGCTTCGGTATCGATTGACGGTTACATCGGGACCATCACGGAGTCTGCAATCAACTTCCAGAGGGAGTTGGGACCGCAGTTTGTTGACAAGGCCAACCTCCTCTTTTTCTCAATGTACTCGCCGGATGACTTCAACGACGTCCGCACTATCGGCAAAGGTGTCTATGGAGAGAAATACCGCGAACTGATGGAGCGCTGCAATGTTTCTGAGCTAACTGTTATTTCCGGGCAAGATCGAAGGCTGGTGTTTGCGGCTTCTGGCGGGAGCCAGCGCCTTGTTCAGGTGGAGGATCTCAATGAGCAAGGAGTTCCCAAGATCATCTCGACTGTGATTGACTGGACCACCTTGGAGGACGGCGTGGAGATTCCGGTTCATGTGACTCACGAGTGCAATCGCGATGCGTTTCAGGTGAATGAGTCCGGCCTCCTCGCAGTGCCCAAATCATTCGAGATGAGAATCGCGCCCGATTCGTTGCAGGTGGCGTTCGCCAAGGACTAAGGTGGCAAGCTCTCGAAGACGCGCATGACAGGTGACACTCGAGAGGCAAGAAGGAGATCTGCATTCGGTTGTTGACAGTTGTGCCGTCAGACACATGCTCCTGTCCTTGTTACCTGGTTTACTCACGACTTGACGTCGGCAAAGAAAGAACCCGCGTACCCCCCAACAGGAACAGGTCGGGACGAATAACGACATGACCTGGGCAAGAAGGTGATTCGTGCAAAGATGAGCCTACTGGAACTGGCGGAATACCTCAAGGACGTTTCCAGCGCGCGGACTGACGGATGTGTCCCTGCTACATTTCTACAACATCAAGAAAGCGCGCGAAGATGGAGGCGTCCAAGCACTCAAGGAGAATTGTCGGAAGCCCACCCCCCGCAGCTGTGGAGGCTTCGTCAATAGGTGTGTAAGTAGGATTAGGCGGCATGCCGCTCAGTCTCCTGTTGGACATTGGCTCTGTTGACGTGCAGAACGCGTCTAAGCCTCGCAAGCTTCGAACCGCAACACCTCTTCTACAGCGCTTTCTGGATAGAAATGACTTTATCATGAAACCGATGAGTTGTGCTAGTATTCTTATAGATAGATCAGCGATTCTAACATTGGGAGCTTACCTTCTCACGCGAGCTTGAAGAGGGGGAGCATGCCGATGGCTGACAGACGTAAGGTCGTAGTTATCGGGCTGGACGGCATTCCGCCGGAACTCATCTTCGACAGATGGCTCGACAGATTGCCCAACGTGAGACGGTTACTAGAGACTGGCATCTATGGCGCTATCGAGAGCTCAATACCGCCTATTACCGTGCCTGCGTGGGCGACTTTTGTCACAAGCAAGAATCCTGGGAAGCTCGGCTTTTTCGGGTTCAGGAACCGGCGGGGCTATTCATACACGGACTCGTCTATGGCCAACTCGCTTGCGGTGCGAGAGCGAACAGTCTGGGACATACTGTCGCACGCAGGCAAGAAGGTGGGACTATTAGCCGTCCCTCAGACCTATCCGCCGAAACCGGTCAACGGATTTATGGTAACCTGCTTTCTGACACCCAACACGAGCTGCCAGTATACCTACCCAGAGCAACTCAGAGAGGAGGTTGAGCAAGTCGTCGGAGATTATGTGATCGATATCGCGGACTTCAGAACCGAGGACAAACAGCGGTTACTGGATGAGGTTTACCGTATGACGGAACAGAGATTCAGTCTTGCAAAGCATTTTCTCACCAGCCGCGACCTCGATTTCTTCATGATGGTGGACATGGCTCCTGATAGACTTCACCACGGTTTTTGGCGATTTCTCGACAGGTCTCACCGGAAATACGAGTTTCACCCGGAGTATTCAGCCGCCATCGAGCGGTACTACATCCATCTTGACAATCTAATTGGTGAACTCATCTCGTTGGTGGAGCACGAAGCATACGTGATAATTGTCTCCGATCATGGGGCGACGAGGATGGACGGCTGCATCAATATTAACGATTGGTTTATAAGAGAGGGATATTTGAAACTGAAGTCGCGGCATCGAGGAACGGTTGCCCTGAAAGATGCGGATGTGCGTTGGGACAAGACGGCAGCATGGGGATGGGGCGGGTATTACAGCCGCGTCTTCCTCAATGTCAAAGGAAGAGAGGCTCAGGGAAAAGTCGAACCGCGTGATTACGAAAAGGTGCGAGACGAGATTGCACAGCGCATCATGGAGATACCGGACGATAAAGGGAATCGGATGA
>Ga0315291_10003229_pt1 | contig 21099 bp, 29 predicted proteins | sample YL17G12_20_MG_FD_203070 | JGI IMG/M metagenome (GOLD analysis project Ga0315291, IMG submission 203070) | Sediment microbial communities from Yellowstone Lake, YNP, Wyoming, USA - YL17G12_20 | ecosystem: Environmental > Aquatic > Freshwater > Lake > Sediment | place: USA: Wyoming | collected...
CAATAACAGCTATGGACAAAGCAATTGAGAGTGGGAAAAGAAAAATACTGATGTTAATGGCAACTGGTACTGGAAAAACTTTAAACATAGCCGTTCAAATAAAAAGAATGTTTGACGCAGGTTTAATAGAGAGAGTTTTATTTTTAGTAGACAGAATTGAATTAGGGAAACAGGCTCAAGAAACTTTTAATGATTATCTTAAAGAATATCCCTCAGAACTTCTTTTTGGCGGTAGACAAAAAAGGGAAAGTTCAATTATTATCGGCACTCTTCCAACCATCTATTCACAACTTCAAAATTTCACCAGTGGTTATTTTGATTTAGTAATCTCAGATGAGGCCCACCGTTCAATTTATCATCTTTACAAATCTGTTTTAAACTATTTTGATGCTATAAAAATTGGTCTTACTGCCACTCCTTCTATGTATATTGATAGAAATACTTATCAACTTTTTGATTGTTGGGACGAAAAAGAACAAAAAGGAAGACCAACCTTTAAATATGGATTAAGAGAAGGTATTAAAGAAGGATTTCTTGCAGGATATGACATAACTAGAATTGATACAAAAGTTTCTTTAGAGGGAATAAAATACGAAGAAGAAGATTATCACCCCGAAGATTTAGAAAGAATAATTAATGTCCCAGCTAGAAATAAACAAATAGTTCAAGCTTATCGAGAGGAAGAAGAAAGGCGTCAAATCAAAAAACAGAGAAAAGCTATTGTTTTTGCTGTAACTCAAAAACATGCAGCACAACTTAATTATTATTTCAATCAAGCTTATCCAGAATTTAAAGGAAGATATGCCGAGGTTATCACTTCTAATGTTCCAGACGCTGACCAAGCCATAAAAAGATTTAAACGAGAAGAGTTTCCTTATGTAGCTGTATCTGTTGGAATGTTAGATTGCGGTTTCGATGCGCCAAAAGTTGAGAATATTTTAATGGTTAGGCCAACTAAATCCCCGATTTTGTATCAACAAATGCGGGGAAGGGGAAGCCGTCTTTGTAAAGAAATCGGCAAGGTTTCTTTTAGACTTTATGACTTTACCGGTGTGACCCGTGATTTTAACGACGAAAGCTATAATCCCTACTCAGAAATCCTAGAACATCGAAGGGGTATTCCTTGGGGCACAGAACCGGAAGAATTAACCGAAGAAGAAAAGAAAATACCGGAAAACATTAAAAAAATTTTTGTTCAGATTCCGGAAGAAGCCCCAGAAAATATTGATTTAATTGTTAAGCGTGAGTATGTAGAAATTGGCCCCGAGGGTGAAAGAGTTGATGTAGATGATTATCAAGTTCAATGGGAAAAAGAAATTCAATCTCTAGCCCAAGCCGACCCCTTAATTAAGAAAATAAAAGACGGTCAAGAATTAACCAATAAAGAAATTCGAGAGCTTTCTGAAAAATTAAATTCCCCGGATTTCTATTTTAACGAAGCTAATTTAAAAGCCACCTATCATTATCCTGAAGGTAGTCTTTCGGAGTTTGTTAAATCTGCCCTGAAGACTTACGAGCTGCCGACCGAAGAAAAAATGCAGGAGAATAAAATCAATGATTTATTTGAATCTTGGTTAATTGAAGGGAAATTTGGCAGTCAGCAGGCAAAAATCTTAAGAATGGTTAAAAACCAATATTTAGCTAATAAAGAAAAAATTGACGTTTCAATTTTCAACCGGTCGTTATTTAATCAATTTGGCGGTTTGCCAGCCATTATAAGAATATTTGGCGAAAAAGAAATTCAAAACAATTTAGAAGAATTAAATAATAAAATTTTTGTTTAGTATGGATCCAAAAGTTTCTCAATTAAAAGAAGAATATAAGCAAAAGATTAGCCGTTTAAATAATTATTTGTGGGGAGCTGGTTTAAAAGACCCAATCTCTCGAATTCAGCAAATGAGTTTTCTTTTCTTTTTAAAAATGCTTGAAGAACAGGATACCGCTTTGGAAAAAGAAGCAAAATTAACCAAAAGAACCTACAAATCAATTTTCGCCGGAAAAAACGAAAAATATCGCTGGTCAAGCTGGGTTCATAAAACTGGCAAAGAACTTTTTAAATTTGTTAGAGATGAAACTTTCCCATTTATGGAAAATTTAAGCAACGGTAAAGAAAGCATCCGAAAAATGTTTTACGGAGCCAAATTTTTAATTCCAGATGAAGTCACCTTAAAACGGGCTCTAGATATTATTGATGAAATCGATTTTTCTCAATTAGACGCCGATGTAAAAGGCGATTTATACGAAGAACTACTTAACCAAATTGAAGCAGCCGGAGAACTAGGTCAGTTTTTAACTCCTCGCCATATCATCCGTTATATGGTTCAAATGGTAAATCCCAAAATAGGGGAGACGGTTTTTGACCCGGCTTGCGGCAGTGGTGGATTTTTACTCAATGCTTATGAGAGGATTAAGCTCCAAAATTCCGACCCAAAACTTATTGAAGAATATAATGGAACTAAAAGAGGTCCTGGTGATAAGTTAAATAAACAGCAATGGAAGTTTTTACAACAAGAAACCTTTTTCGGCCAAGACGTAGATTCCGAAATGGTGCGTCTAACATTAATGAATTTCTTTTTACATGGGCTGGAAGAATCAGATATTAAAAGAAAAGATACGGTTGCCGGTCCAGAAGATGAAGAAGATTTGAGAAGATATGACGTAATAATGACCAATCCGCCATTTGCAGGAAAAGTTGATAAAGAAAGAATTAAAAAATCTTTACCTATCAAATCAACCAAGACTCAAATTTTATTTTTGAGTTATGTCATTGATGCTCTAAAACCAAACGGCAGGGGAGGGATAATTTTACCAGAAGGAACTCTTTTTGGCACAAATAGAGATGATAAAGAAATTCGGCGATATCTTTTAGAAAAATGCCAACTTCAAGCTGTGGTCTCAATGCCAGCCGGAGTTTTTCAGCCATACGCAGGAGTGAAAACTTCGGTTTTTATTTTCAAGAAAAAGCCGATTCCTAAATTGGATGAAAATGAAAAAATTTGGTTTTTTAATATGCAAGGCGATGGCTCATCGCTTTCGGCTGCCAAAAAATTCGGTCCTCAATATAAAAACGATATTCCAAAACTTTTAGGACTTTGGGGCAAGGATAAAGCGGTTGAAAAGTCATACTCTTGGCTTACAAGTGTCAAGGACATCGTAGAAAACGACCATATTCTTTCCGCGAATACCTACAATTCCTACAGCGGCGAGGAAGCAGCAGTCCATAGGGAACCGAAAGAGATTTTGAGGGAGATTGAGGAAACTACCGAAGAGCTGACAATAACTAAAAGCGACCTAAGGAAGCTACTAAAGTAGTTAATTCTGCGACCTTTGGGGCTGTGGATAACTGATACATTGACTTTATTATTGGGCTTGCTATACTGACCATAAATAAAGGTCTAATTTTTTACTTCAATTAATATGAAAAATATAAAACAAAAGTTATCAGAAGTTATTGTTAGTGAAGAATTAAATGTTGATATTCTGCTTGATATTATTAGGAAGTTTATTAAAGTAAACCCAGAAAAGCATTTAGTTATACCATTAAACGACTTTTTTAGACTAAAAAATAAAGACGCAATTCTGATGATATTATTAGGATTCAAGGTCTTAAAAGAATGGGGCACAAGAGAAACTGAGTTAGTGGGGCCTAAAGATGTGGCTTTGAATTCAGGTATAAACCTTAGTACTGTAAAAAACGCCCTTAGAGAACTAGAAAAAGAAAAACAGGTAGTTTCTACTAAGGGGAAGTATTCCGTCCCTAATTTTCTTTTATATATTTTGAAAGACAAATTTGTTACCTTGAATTTAGAAGGACTGCCTCGAAAAACAGTTGAAAGGAAGGGTAAGAGGGGTGAACGGCTCGATTTTTCAAGAATCAATAAAATTCTAGAAAAAAATCCAGAAGAACTTGCGGGAGATTTTTACGAATTTTTGACAAGCATAAGGGGAGAATATTTCAAAAAATCTCTTGTTTTAATTAAATTAGTCAAAGAAAAATTCGGCATCGATGGTTTGACAACCGCTGAAATAACTAAAATCCTACGAGACCATCTGAGAATATCAATGATTCATCAGTCCAACATAAGTACGGCTTTAGGGGCGCAGGGTACCTCAAAATATCTCCTAAAGCAACCCACTAATAAAAAAAAGGTCTTTATTTATAAACTAACTAAACTAGGCGGAGATTTTATAAATAATATGAATCTTCGGTTAGAAAAAAAATAAATTCATGGAAACAGAAAAAGAAATAAATCAAATTAAAAAAGAGTTAGATAATCATGAAAAAAGAATATCCGAACTAGAGAATTTGCTTTTTAAAAAAGGGAAGAAAAAAACTCCATTACCCAGATCGTTAAGTGAAGATTTTATAATGGATATCGTTAATAAGATAAAAGATTGTAAAGAAAGTGATGAAATAGAGACCCAAGTTTTGGATAAAAATAAAGAAGAAGGAAGAATCCTTTTGTCTTATTATATTTCTTATAAATATTTTTCTAATCGACATCTTACTACCGTTGACATTGAAAAGATTACCAGAGAATTAGGCGTAAAAATAAAGGAATCCAATGTGGCAAACAAAATTAAAGAGTCCCTTTTAAAATATTTAGATAGTACTTCTCCTAGGAAAAAAGGTAGGTCAACTTTATACAAATTAAATAGAAGAGGAATAAAGCATTTCGAAGAAATATTGTATGGAAAAAACAAAAGAACTGAGAAAAAATAATGAGAAGAAAAAATGGAAATATGTAATTAGAAAATAAATCTATGAATCAAGAAGAAATTAACGAACAAATTTTTAAGCGACTTGAAAAGTTAGAGAAAGCGGTTCTCATTAAAGGTGTTAAGCTTAATCAAGGCAAAAAAGAATTTAAAACTGGCGGTAAAACCAGCTTGCCAAATCTAATTTTGAAATTGCGTGATGATAATAAATTTTTCAGCCAATCTCGGAGTGCAAACAAAGTTCATGAAAAACTTTTGCCAATTTATCCTTGCAGCATTGATAGGGTTGATACCGCACTTAGACGGTTAAAAGAGAGAAAAAAGTTAAGAATAACAGACAAAATTATCAAAGGTAAAAAAGTATTAGCTTATGTCTGGTAGAGTTCTAAAAGAAAAAGCCAAAAATCTGCGACTGCGGAAAGGCAGCAAATATGAATTTATCAGAACCCTTATTATGCAGGATTTTTTTGATTCGCCTGAAACTACCCAGAAATTAATTGACGAAGTTCGTGATGTTTTTGGTAAAAAACTAAAAACAATCGAGGTCCAAACCTATATGAAGAAATTTATGGGCGAGGGAATTATTCGGGCAGTACGGCCTAGCGGTTTTTCTGGAAATTTTTGGATTTTGGCAAGTGTTTCCAAAGAAAAAGCATTTCAAATGATAAATAAGAATAGAAAGATAATGGCAATTGAAGAAGAATTATTTTCAGATAAATTACTTAAAAAACTTGGAGACGATTTTAGTATAGAGATTAATGACTTGCGACATAATTTTGGCTTAAGTGGCAATTGTACAGCTTTTCTTTTAAGGAAAATTTTGGAGAAATTAATTTATATAACCTTCTCTAAAAATAATATTGAAATAAAACTTGAAGACAAAACTAAACCTGGCGGTTTGATTGGACTAGAAACGATGATTAATCTATGCGCCTCAGAAAAAGTTAACGGCGTACCCTTTTTAATGTCAAAGACAGCAAAAGAAATTAGGGGTATTAAATTTTTAGGTGATGTATCTGCTCATAACCCATTAACAAATGTAGATATAAAAACAATTATTCCACAGATGCCTTATATTATTACAGCTTACGAAGAATTGACCAAAAAAATATGACTTGGCCAACAAAAAAATTAGGAGAAATAACGGAAATTTCTAGCGGTGGAACACCCCGTACCGGCTTTGCGAAATATTGGAACGGAAATATTCCATGGTTACGGTCCGGTGAACTTATTGATGCGGCAATATATGATACTGAAAAGAAGATAAGCGAGAGAGGTTTAAAAGAAAGTAGCGCTAAGTTATTTCCCAAAAACTCTGTTTTGATTGCTTTGACTGGAGCTACAGTTGGGAAAACTGGAATTTTAAAAATTGATTCATCTACTAATCAGTCTGTAGCGGCTATTTTGCCAAATGAAAAATATTTTATTCCAGAATTTGTTTGGTATTTTTTAAGATTGAATTATCAAAAAATTAAAGCACGCGCTTATGGAGGAGCACAGCCACATATTGATCAGGGGGATATCAAAGCTATAAAAATCCCTCTCCCGCCTCTTGAAATTCAAAAACAAATCGTTGAGCGGTTGGATAAAATCGTCGAAGCGCAGAAATTAAATGGCGAGCTTATCCAAAAAGCCGAGGAGCTTTTCCAATCACTTTTATACAAAGAACTCAACCCCACCGGCAAAAACTGGGAAGTTAAGAAATTAGGAGACATTATAAAACCGCAATATGGATATACTGCATCAGCAAAAGACTCGGGAGAATATAGGTTTATAAGAATTACCGATATCAGTGACAAAGGAGAATTAAAAGATTCTGATAAGAAATATGTAATGCTTAGCCAAAACGAGGCGGAAAATTATCAATTACGGAATGGCGATCTACTTCTGGCGCGAACTGGTGCGACATTCGGGAAAATTCTTTATTTCAAAGAAACCGAACCATCAATCTTTGCATCGTTTTTAATTCGCTTGAATCCAGATATTTCAATTGATCCGTTTTATATTTGGCTATTCTCTCGTTCTCAAAGTTATTGGCGACAAGCCAAATCTCTTATGACGGGATCGGGACAACCTCAATTTAATGCGAATAAGTTAAAACAAATAAAAATTCCACTTCCCCCTCTTAAAATCCAAAAACAAATCGTTGAAAAACTCTCTGCCGTCCAAGAATACAAAAAGAAACTTTTAGAACAAAAATCACTATTAAAAGAACTCTTCGAAACCGTCTTAAACAAATCATTCAAAGGTCAATTATAAATAACTTAAATAAAACTATGCCTATTTTTCAAATAAAAAATTTAAAACTCTGTTTCATTAAAGAAAAAAGAATTGATTTAGAGAGAAATATTCAAAGCTTAACTGAGAAAAATTTAGATATAATTTTTGGTTGGGAATTTGTGGCTAGCGAATTTCGAGTCGGGGATTTTTTCATTGACACCCTTGCTTTTGATCCAGAAAATAGGGCCTTTGTTATTATTGAATATAAAAAGGATAAGAGTTTTAGCGTTGTAGACCAAGGCGTGACTTATCTTTCTCAAATGTTAGAAAGTCAAGACACCTTTATTTTAGAATACAATGAAAGGTTAAATAAAAACCTGAGACGTAATGATGTAGATTGGTCTCAATCTAGAGTAGTTTTTATAGCTGATTCTTTCACTCGATATCAACAAAATGCAATTGGTTTTAGGGATTTGCCCATTGAATTGTGGGAAGTTAAACTCTACGAAGACAATTTAATCTTCTATTTCCAGCTTAAACCACTAACCACTAAGGCTTCGATAAAGACAGTAACTAAAGATCAAACAATTCAAAAAATTAGTAAAGAACTTATTTATCCTGTTGATCACCACCTTGATAAAACGAGCCCCAGAATTAAAGAGATATTTGAAAAAATTAGAGAAGAAGTCCAGAATTTAGGTAAAGTTGATGAAATTTCTCGTAAGTACTTTATAGGTTATTGGAAGGAAAACGTTAAATTTTTAGCAATACGCTTTCATAAAAACCATCTTACCGTTTGGATTCGTATCCAAGGGTACAAACTTAATGATCCAAAACATTTAGCTAAAGAGCTTAATATTAAAGATCCTTATTGGAAAAAGATATATAAAGAAATACGCATTAGTTCATTAAATCAAATTCCCGATGTCATGTATTTGATAAAACAGGCTTACGAAAAAGCAGAACAAAGAGTTTAAATAACCAAAATTTAGCCCGAAGTTGAAAATATGATTAAAAATAAATGTAGCCATGAATGGGAAATGCTTACTAGCGCTACTTTTATATCAGGCGTTGGTGCTACACCAGCTTTTTATAAGTGTAAGCAATGTAAGATTATAATGACGGCTCAAGAAACATTCCAATTAGAAGCGTTAGAAAATCAAAACGAGACACTAAGGCATCTAAAAGGATTTCAGAAATGGATATCAGTTTTGATGGGAATTATTGCTATATTATCTTTACTTGCTGCAATACTTGTTGCGATTTTTAAATAACAAAAAGTCGAAGAATTGGGCGATGAAATGGATTTCTTCTTTCACTTCGTCTGCTTCGCAGGCTCAGTAATTGAGAAATAAAATTATGGAAGAAAATAAAATAGAAGATTATAAAATAATAAATGAACGCATTAATAAACAAATCGAAGAATTTTATTCAGTAAATTCTATATTTTTATTGATTAGTTCTGGGTTACTTACTGCAAATATTTTTAAGGATACGAAACTCTTAGTTTATTTAGGAATTATTATATCGTTTTTATGGTTAATTTCGCTTTTTATTTCGCTTAACTATAGAAATGAGTGGATTGAAAGAGCTAAAAAACTAGAAGATGAAGATGGTGTATGGCGGAATTCGCCTAAAATTTTCCCGCCATTAATGAAAGTTCTTATGATTCTACCGATAATTTTCGGGATTATTTGGTTTATGATTTTAAAATAAACAAAATTTAGCCTAGTATGAAAAAAGAAAAAGCAAAACTCGCTTCTTATAAAGAAAATGATGGGAAATATGTCCCGGCTTTCATCATGAGTTTTCCCGATGGCCACCGGAAAAATATATATCGTATCGTTTCGGTGGATAAAATATTTGACACAAAAAAAGAAGCTAATAAATATGCCTTATCGGATATAAAGCATCTCTCGAGATAATTTAGCCCCCTCGATCGTAGCTCGGCCACGGGTGAGGCCGAAGTTGAGGAAATTAAAAAATGATTCAAAAAAGAAAAAGCAATCTATATAGTTCTAATTCTGGTACGCCCTTTAGTATAAGTAGGTCGAAAATTGACTTATTTCTGGAGTGTCCTCGCTGTTTTTATTTAGACAGAAAATTAGGAGTATCAAGACCGGGAATGCCCGGCTGGCCGTTGAACAGCGCGGTTGACCGATTGCTTAAAAATGAATTTGATCTTTTAAGAAAGAACGGCGAATCTCATAAATTAATGGATAAATACAGAATTAATGCCGTCCCGTTTAGCCACCCCGACTTACCTATTTGGCGGGATGATAATTGCAGGCATGTCGGGGCAACCGTATTACACAAGAAAACAAATCTGATCATTAACGGCATTATTGATGATATTTGGGTTAATAAAAGGAAAAAAGAGTTTTATATTGTGGATTACAAAGCCACCAGCACAAGCAAGGAAATTTCTCTGGAAGACGAATATAAGCAGGGATATAAAAAACAAATGGAGATTTATCAGTGGATTTTCAGGCAATTGGGGTTTAATGTATCTAAAACAGGTTATTTTCTATTTGCCAACGCCGGCAAGAACCGTCCGGAATTCGATGGTAAATTAGAATTTGAAACTTCAATTATTTTTTACGAAGGAGATGATTCTTGGATAGGATCTACTATTCTTGATATTAAAAAATGCCTCGATTCAGATAAAATACCCGAGGCGGCAAAAGATTGCGAATATTGTAATTATAGATTATTGGTTAGGAACGAAGAAAAATAATAAAAATTTATCCAATATGAAAGAAAAAATTAAGAAAACTTTAAAAATCATTTTCTTACTCGCTATAGTTTTAACGATAGTGATGTATTGGTTTGACCAGTACAATTATTATTTTGGAGAATATTACGAACATACATTTGAGTGTCCTTTTAAGAGTAATGTCGCCCTCATAAAAATACAGGGGGAAATAATGACTTACGGGACAGAATTAGTTGATCCAGAAAGCTCAGAAACAATATCTGAAGATATAGCATCGTCGGAAACAGTAGTTGACTATATAAATCAAATAGAAGAAGACGACTACATGAAAGCAATAATCGTAGAAATAGATTCGTATGGAGGCTCACCCGTAGCCTCTGAGGAGATAATGAATGCTTTAAAAAGAGCCGCAAAACCAACCATAGCGGTTATAAGAGAGGGCGCTGCTTCCGGAGCTTATCTTATAGCTTCAGCAGCTGACAGGATATATGCCAGCGAGGTGTCAGATATTGGGAGTATTGGAGTTACAATGTCTTATTTGGACTACTCTCAAAAAAATAAGCAAGAAGGACTGACTTATCAGCAGTTGTCTTCGGGTAAGTTTAAGGATACTGGCGACCCAGACAAAGAACTGACAGCCGAAGAAAAGGAACTTTTTATGAGAGATATAAATATATTACATGAAGCCTTTGTGAGAAATGTTGCCGAAAATAGGGGACTCGATATTGAAAAAGTTGAAAAATTAGCAGACGGCTCCACTATGTTGGGGAAAGCCGCTAAAGAAAACGGACTTATTGACGAAATAGGGGATATATATAGCGCTGAAGAGTGGATAAGGAAAGAATTAAAAATAGAGCCGGAAATTTGCGTTTATTAAAAATTAATCAAAATTTAGGCCGAAAAATATGTTAATCAAAAAAGACCAAGCGAAAATCGTAAATAAGGGGGCTAAGAAAATTAGGAAATATACCGCGCCGGATAAATCATTGGAAGTTAACCACATGATTTTGAACGGCAGGACTCCGGAAAAAGAAGATCAGTTTTTATGTGAAACCAAGGTTCACTGTATGATGTTTGTGATCAAAGGTGATGGGAGAATGTATGTTGGTGACGAGGTTTTTGAAGTTAGCGAGGGGGACTGCGTTGATGTTCCTGCGGGAACTAGGTTTGCAGCCGAGGGTTATAATTTTGAATATGTAACCGCTGAAACTCCAGCTTGGTATCCCGAGCAAGCTACAATTGTAGATAAAGACGGAAATATCTTAGAAAAATAATCAAAATTTAGCCCGATATGAAAGAAAAAATTAAATTTAAAATAAGAGAGATAAATGAAAAAGACAGGGAATGGATAAGAAAATTTATCATTAAAGAATGGGGCTCGGAAAAAAGTATTTCCCGGGGCAAAGTTTATTATCCCCATAAACTTCCCGGCTTCATTGTTTTTAAAGATAAAAAATATTTAGGGCTTATTACTTACAATATTAAAAAAAATGAGTGTGAGATACAAACCCTGGATTCTGTAATAAAACAAAGAGGGATTGGTACAACATTAGTTGAAAGAGTTAAAAAAGTGGCTGAAAAGTTAGGTTGTAAAAGAATATGGTTAATTACGACAAATGACAATATTGATGCTTTGCGTTTTTGGCTAGAAAGAGGATTTTTAATAAAAGCTGTTTATCCGAATGCAATTTCTTTCTCTCGAAAATTAAAACCAGAGATTCCGCTTATCGGTAATTATGGAATCCCAATTCGAGATGAAATAAAACTCGAATTTAAAACAAGAAAATAATCAAAATTTAACTAAATTTGATTTATGAAAATAATTCAAGAAAACAGTGGCTTAATGGTCATAAAAGAAAATTATATAATAGCTATTTTTCTCGGTGCTCTTTTCGCTATAGTGGGTTTTTTAATTGTTTTTTCTCCCCAAATTCTTAAAGAACAGCCGCCGCCTTGGCTTGGAGTGTTTTTTATTTTGATGGGATTATTAGCTGTTTTTATTTGTCCCTTTGTTACTATCTCTATTGATAAAAGTATTGGGAAAATAACATTTTTATGGAAGAGGTTGATAGGAACAAAGGAAGAAGATTACAATTTAGATCAGGTTAAAGAAATAACTTTTCAGTCATATTACACCACTAGCCGTAAGGGGAGAGGTTATCGCCTTGAATATGATCTTTTATTTATTCTAAAAAATGAAAAAGAGGTCGTCTTCAAAAATAAAAGTAAGAAGGATAAAATCGTTGGAGAGAAAGTAGCTCAATTTTTAAACGTTCCCTTTCAAGAAAGAAGACCGCCGACGGTATCGGAAACATTATCAACGATAAAAGAGACAATAGAGGAAAACATAGATAAATATAAACAATAATCAAAATTTAGCCTGAAATTAAAGAATTTATGGAATTAATTGCATACGAACATGGGAATAGGGAAGAGAATAAGATTGCTTTAACTTTTGACGACGGACCAAATCCTTTTTGGACGAAGAAAGTATTAGATGTTTTGGATAATTATAATGTTAAAGCCAACTTTTTTGTTTTAGGTAAATGGGTAGAAAAACATCCAGATGTTCTCAGGGAAACCTTTGATAATAGCCATTTAATCGGTAATCATACCTATTCCCATCCGAAAGAAGGAATTGGAGATTTTGAAAGGGCCGAGGAGATTATTTTTAACATTATTGGCGAACATACTAAATTTATAAGAGCGCCACATTTTAACACGGGGCTTTGCGATAATTACGCTCCGGCTATAAGCGAAGAGGTTAAAATTATATCCGGCGATGTAGTGCCTCTAGATTGGAAGAGCAAACCCGAAGAAATAAAAGAAAGAATTAACGAAAAAACACAAAACGGTTCGATTATTCTTTTACACGATGGAAGTCACCGAGAAGAAGAATTAGAGAATAGACCAAGCGAAATGTTTAAAGCTCTGCCGGAAATAATAGAGAAATTAAGGGAAAAATTTGAAATAGTTAGATTAGACGAATTAAATTTTCAAAAATAACTAAAACTTATCCCGAAGTTGAATTATGGGAATCCTCTCAAATTTATTTAAAAAATCATTAGAATATATGCTGACGGGCGATATAAAAGAGGAAAGAATAACTCCGCAAGAATTAGAAGAAGCAAAAATAAAGAGTGCCGGGCATCCTGAAATTTTTGAGAAAATCGTCAAGGAAAGAATAGACTCATATAAAAAAATGATAAAAGAATATCAGGAAAAAAATAAAAAAATACCCCATATTTTTTTTGATAATCTTAATACTCTTAAGGAATCTTTACGGAGAAAATAATCAAAATTTAAACCGATGAAAGAAAATAAAGTAGAAATTTTTAATGAATTCCAGGAGAAATTAAAAGGGTTGGAAAATGTACAGGAGGCGATTTTTGATAAATATCCGACGGTAATTTTGGCTCATGGTTTTGCGGCAGAAAAAACAGAGAAGGGAATGTTTGATGATATTGCCAAAAGTTTAACTGAGAATAATTTTTTAGTTTATCGTTTTGATTTTTCAGGATGCAAGGAAAGTGAAGGTGATTATTCAAAAACTTCTCTAACAAAATTACTAAAAGACCTTCGTTCTATAATTGATTTTATCGAAGAACAACCCGAAGTCGATGCTGATAGATTGAGTTTGGTTGGGATGTCATTTGGTACCACTGTCGCAGTCGCACTTAATGCTCCTGAAATTAAATCTTATGTATTACTTGCCAGTGTTGCCAATCCCTACGAAGTCTTGAAGAATCTTTTTCAAGAATATACTTTTAATCCCGAAGGGGAATCCTTTCGAATCACCTCTGAAGGTAAACATGTAAAAATGGGTCCTCAATTTTGGAAGGATTTTTCAGACTATAATCTTCCCCAAAGCATCTCTAAAATCCATAAACCCATTTGTATTGTCCACGGAGAAAAAGACTCTGCTGCCCCCTTAGAAGAGGCGAAGATTTTTTACGAAAACGCCAATGAGCCCAAAAAACTTGTTATAATTAAAAATTCAGACCACGGTTTTTATCAACCGAATGAACGACGAGAGATGGTAAAAGAGCTAACCGACTGGTTCAAAAAATATTTAATCAAAATTTAGGCCCGCCTTCGTCCTAGGCGCCTTCGGCGCCGGACTACGGCGAGGCGCAGCCGAAGTTGAAATTTATGGTAAAAAGAATTTTTAGAAAAAAATTATCTTTGCTTCCAAAGACGAAATTTAGGGTTCGGAGCGTGGCCGCGCGCTTAGAACATCGCCGAATTAAAGAAAAGAAAAAATAATCAAAATTTAGCCTGAAATTTTAAAAAAAAAATACGCCACCGATTCCGGTGGCGTTGTCTTTGATGGGTTTCCTTTCAGTACGTTTGTATTTCCTTTCTTGCTTTGTCGTGAAGAGCGGCTAATCCGACTATCAGAGTGATTTGCTGCGCCTCGCTGTCAACGTTGTGACAGCCGAAATTATAACCCTCGCCTTTATGTTCATACCAATTGGTAGGATTGATACTGCAGGCATTTCCCGGACAGTGGATTATAAACTCTCCTCTTTCTCCGGAAGAAGCGCTGAAATAATGATTGCCGAAACGATATGCCCTGCTGAACATGCGGTAGTAGGCGGTTTGTGTGGCCTGGGTCACTTCGGGTAAATTATGTTCTGCGCGAGAGGCCAGCCAGTTCTTTAGGGGAATACTTACTTCGCCGCTGAGAGCGCCGCTATCATTTTTGGTTATGGTTTGCAGAGTCAGGAGTTGCGGGACAGAGGCCGTCGTTCTGCTATTCCCATATCCAAGCATCGAGGTGAAAACGGTGAAGCTTGCGGAGATGGCCGTAGTTATTCTAAAGTCCACAATGATTTTTTTGCCGCTGCCATCGCAGAAAGCGCATTTCTCTCTGATCTCGGGCATAAATTCGTCTTTTCCGGAGCCCTTGCAATAAGAGCAATTCCACTTAGTTTTCTTCCTGATGCGGGGGATCTTGACGGCGAATTCGGAGAAGTCATCTTTTTCCCCTTCGTTTTTAAAAATCTCTGAAAAGCCGATATCTTTACCGAAGTCAGCACTGAAATTGGTCAGGCCGAATTCCTTAATAAAGTCTTTTACTATCGGCCACTCTGCGGGCGGGGCTTTGATTGCGGCTAAGAAGTCCCTGATGAAATCTCGGTGTATCCGGAGAATGATGGCGGGGGGCGCCTGTCGCCACGACAATTCGTACCAACAAGGAATGTTTTCCATTACGATCCATTTGAAATCTCTCACGTAAATGATCCTCCTTTGTTGTAAAGTTACAAAAAACTTACTTAATAGATATTTCTTTTTAACACAAAGTATTAAATTTGACAAGAGTCGCCCGAAAGGCGATTTTTTGGTAAGAACTTGATTTTTTTTATGAAATTATGTTATTGTCAGGTAAGAACAACCAAATAGGTTCTGAAAGGAGGAACAGTTGAAAAAAACAAAAGACGATCTGACAATGAAGACCAAGAATGTTCTTGGTGAAGAAGTAGAAGTTTATATAGGACCTACCAAGAAAGGTGGCCGCGCCTGGGAAGAAAAGGGCAATGTAGAAGATTGCCAAAGCTGTCCTTACTGCATAGGTGCAGAAGAAGCTAAAAAAATCCTTAAAGTAGTCGAGGAGGAGAAGAAGAAGCAGAGCGGTTTCATTCCACCGCCGGAAAATTTTATTTTAGGTCTTTGCCTGCGGGCGTACCGGCCAAAAATCTTGATCCTGCCAAGAAAAAATGTATTTAAAAAATGTCGCTACATCAGAAATGGCTAAAGCATAGGGACAAGCAACAGGGGAGGCGCTTCGAGCGCCTCCGTTTTTTTTAACAAAGCAGACTTTTAACTCATTGAGATTGCCTGAAAAGAATCTTTCGCGCCGAGCGATTTTTTGATAGAATTGAAATAGTAATATGAATAAACTTATTTCTACTAATCCAGCTAAAGGTTATAAAATCATTGGTTCTGTTGGTGTTTCTACGATTGGAGAAATCAAAAAGAAAGTAGCTGAAGCTCAAGAAGTAAAAACTCTATGGAAAGAGCTTGGGGTGAAAAAGAGAATAGAATTGATCCGACCGATCTATAAGGAATTTTTGAAACGAAAAAAAGAACTGGCTCTTCTTATTACAAGAGAGATGGGAAAAACGATTAGAGAAAGCTTGGATGATATTGAATGGGAAGCAAGTTATTTTAATTGGTTTTTGGAAAACGGCGAAAGATATTTATCAAACGAGATAACTTCTGAAGACAAAAGATCGATCCATAAAATTGTTTATGAGCCGATAGGGGTGACAGGAGTTATTATTCCTTGGAATTTTCCTTTTGATATGTTTCTTTGGGGAGTAATTCCTAATTTAATCGTTGGCAACACCGTTATTTTAAAACATTCTGAAGAATGTCCTCTTACCGGAAAGTTAATCGAGAAAATTATGAATAAGAGCGGCTTGCCAAAAGGAGTATTTTCTGAAGTTTATGGTGATGGCAAGGTTGGCGCGTTATTAGCAAATCAAGATATCGATCTAATTTGGTTTACTGGTAGCACAAAAGTTGGAAAATACCTTTATGAAACGGCTGGAAAGAAATTTATAAAAGCTGTTCTTGAAATGGGGGGTTCTAATCCAGCCATTGTTTTTAATGATGTTGATATTAATAAGATAACTGAAAAGATTTTTAGCAAAAGATTTTCAAATTGCGGGCAAGTTTGCGATGCTTTAAAAAGATTAATAGTACATCAATCTATTTTTGATAAAGTTATCGAAAAATTAAAACAGATAGCTGAATCAAAAATTATTGGTGATCCCGAAGATATGAATACTGATATTGGAAGCTTGGTTGCGGAGAGACAATTGAAATTAGCAGAGGGTCAGGTAAGAGATGCAATCAAGAAAGGGGCTAGGGTTATTACGGGAGGAAGAAGGCCGAAATATTTAAAAGGAGCTTATTATTTACCAACAATTTTAACAAATATAAAAAAGAATATGCGGGTTTGGAAGGAAGAAACTTTTGGGCCAGTATTGGTTGTTATGCCGTTTAAAACAGAAAAAGAGGCGATTAAGTTAGCTAATGATACAAAGTATGGTTTGGGCGCTCAAATTTATACCAAAGACAAAAAGCGGGCACTTCGGATAGCTTCAAAGATTGAAGCTGGAACAATTGACATTAACGAAGGGAATCATTGGTTGCCCTGTAATCCATTCGGTGGCTATAAGGAATCAGGAATGGGTCGTGAGCACGGGGGATTCGGGTTGCGTGAATTAACACAGATCAAAGTTATTGCAATTGAAAAATAAATTTTATGGGTATACAGGTTGAATTTAATCCAGATATGGCTTTAAGGAATATTTCCGAGTTTAAAAACGGAAACAGAAAGGAAGAAGAATGTATTCCGGAAAACCTTAAAGCAGGAGAGATTTATCTTTTTTTGAAGGAAGGACAGCGAAATTACTGGCTTGACGGCGAAGTGCCTTTGGTCGAGACCAAAGGCAATCAAAACCTTTCCCGGCCAAAAGCAAGTATTTTAATTTTGGAGGCTGCGCATTTTAAAGAAAACGGAAAAGTTTATACCAAAGGAAAGTATAAAGTCGTGGAAATTTTCAACGATGACGAGGTGCATTTCGACGGTTTTAATAAAATAAAATAACCAAAATTTAACTTAAAAACTCGCGGCGTTTCTGAATTTTAAAAAGCTAACCCCACAAAACCAAATAGTCACCAAAAAGGCAACTTTTTGAATTTTTTTTTATTTCTGATAAGATTAAAGAAGCTATGCAAAAAAGACAGGAAGCCATCCCTTACCAAGATGTTTTTGAAGCCTTAAATAAAGCAAAGGTAGATTATTTGGTTTGTGGAGGAGCGGCCGTCGTTATGTTGGGATTCTCCAGGCTAACGATAGACCTGGATTTAATTGTCAGCCTGGAAAAAGATAATTTGAAGAATCTCTACAGTGTTTTGAAAAAATTGAGCTATAAACCCAATATACCCATCAAGGAGGAAGAGTTTATTCGGCAAGAAAAGTTGGCGAAGTTAGCTCGAGAAAAGAATATGAAAGTAGTTTCTTTTTATAATACAAAAGATCCATTCAAAATAATTGACATTGGAGTTAATTTGCCAGATATTCCCAAGATTCTTAAAAATAAAAAATACATTAAAATTAAAAACATAAGCATCCCTATAATTTTTATTGATGATTTGATAAAAATGAAAAAGGATTTAGCCAGACCGCAAGACTTAATAGATGTAGATAATCTCAACAGAATTAAAAGACAGGAGTATGAAAAAAAGAAAAAAGTACAATGAGCATTTAGACCATATTTTGGAAAGGACCACTCCCCATCAAAGAATGCTTTGGTTAAAGAGGGCTCTTGAATTTTGGAAGATTATCCAGTTAAAAAAACAGAAAAACTCGCGGCGTTTATAAATTTTAAAAAGAATCATAATTTAAGCCGAAGTTGACACTATTTTAAACGTAGAATATACTAAAAATGTATGGCAAAACAATTTACGGCAATATATAAAAAAAGCGGAAAATGGTACCTGGGCTGGGTAGAGGAAATTCCCGGCGTCAACACCCAGGGTAGAACTCTTCAGGAAGTTAAAGAAAATCTCAAAGAGGCACTTTTGCTAATCTTGGAAACAAACAGAATTATTAATAAGAGGGAAATTCCAAAAGGAAGAGTTATCAGAGAACCCATTTTAGTAAAATGAAGCGCAGAGACTTAATCAAACACCTGCTTAATAAGGGATGCGTTTTCATCAGAGAAGGCGCCAGACATAGCGTCTTTTTTAATCCCTTATTAAAGAGATCTTCTACCGTGCCGCGGCATAACGAAATTGATAATTTTTTAGCCAGGAAGATTTGTCAAGACCTTGGAATTGAACAACCCAAAAAGAAATAGCTAAATTTTAAAAAGTCGAAGCCCGCGCCGGCGCGAAGCCCGACAAAGGGAAATTAGTTTGAAAAATATGATAAAGAAAAAAATCATATTGTGCAGCGCCTGTCTTTTGGGAATAAAATGCAGATATGATGGAAAATCAAAACCGAATAAAAAGATTATTGAATTAAGCAAAAAAGCACTCTTAATCCCAATTTGCCCCGAGCAATTAGGCGGCTTAACAACGCCTAGGGAACCGGCCGAACAGAAAGGGAATAAAGTTTTTACAAAATCCGGCAAAGATGTAACGGAGAATTTTTTAAAAGGAGCAAAAGAGGTTTTGAAGGTAGTTCGATTGTTTGATATCAAAGAAGCGGTTTTAAAACAGAGAAGTCCGTCTTGCGGTTGCGGGCAAATACATGACGGCACTTTTTCCAATATAATTATTAAAGGCGATGGGGTAACAGCTGCTTTATTAAAAAGAAATAGAATTAAGGTTATTTCAGACGAAGATTTTAAATAATCAAAATTTAGCCAAAACTTTAATGAATATGAAGGAGCAAGGATATCCAGAAGCAGTAGTCGGCGTTTTAGTTCTCAATCAAGAGGGCGAAATTTTCTTAATGGCTTCTTCTAAATGGCAAGGGAAATATTGTCTTCCCGGTGGACATATTGAGTTTGGAGAGACAATGGAAGAAACAGCAAAAAGGGAGATCAAAGAAGAAACGGGCTTGGATATATTTGATATAGAATTTTTAATGGTTCAAGAATGTATTTTCAGTGAAGAATTTTATAAAAAGAAACACTTTGTTTTTTTAGATCATATAGCCAAAACGAAAGATATAGATGCTGTTTTGGACGGGAGCGAGGGGTCGGAATATGTCTGGACGACAGTTGATGATGCATTAAAACTTTCTCTCAATCCCTATACAAAAAACACGATTTTGGAATATAAGAAGAAATATAAAAAATAATCAACCACCGAGCCCCGCCGCAGGCGGGGCGAAGGTAAAGAAGAAGGACAAAGTCCTCTTCGCTCCAGTACCAGAACCTACGGGTTCGGTGCGGGGCAGGCCCCGAAGGAGAGCATAGTGTAGGGAGGCCCTGGAAATTTTGAGTGAATTTTAAGTAGCTTAGAGCGTATAAGTAACTTAGAGTGTAGCGCGGCCGAATAGGTCGCGCATTTTTTTATTCGCCGAGAAGGCGATTTTTTGGTCCTCCTTCGCCTCGCTAAGCGGGGCTTCGCCTTGTAGGCTTCGGACGGACACGGTAGGATGAAATAAAGGTCATAGGTATAATATAAAAAGATAATAAAAAAATGGGCATAGGATGGCATACACAAAAAAGGCGTGATAGAATGGCGAAGAAGAAGAGAAAAAGGAGAAGGCAACCAAAGATAAAATAATAAAAGCTCGCAAAAAAATCGCCAATTGGGCGGTTTTTTGGTAGAATGAAATAATAATCAACCCACGTACCAGAACCTGCGGGTTCGGTACGGGGCAGGAATTTAGTCTGAAAATGGAAAATAAATGTCCTAATACTATTATTCACCAGGTTTTTCATATTTTATTGCTTATTTTTGGAATAGCTTTGATCTCAGCTTTTATTATTTTTTTCAATTACGGGCAAAATCTTCTTTTAAAAATATTCGGAATAATTTTGTTGATATTATCAGGTTTTTTGGGATGGCTTCCAGTTAATATTTTTAAAAAACAAGGAAAAGTTCCAGAAGGCGAAGGTTATGTAGGAACAACAAAATTAGTTACAACTGGAATTTACTCATTTGTAAGACATCCTCAGTATCTCGCCGGCATGTTATTGGGATTTTCGCTTGTAATGATATCTCAATATTGGCTAGTTTTAGTTTTAGGAATTCCATTCATAATTATTTTTTATATCGCAGGTTGGGACGAAGATAAATTCTGCGTTAAAAAATTCGGAAAAGAATATGAAGATTATGTCAAAAAAGTTCCAAGATTCAATTTAATTTTAGGTATTATTAAAAAATAAGAAAAATAATCAAAATTTAGGCCTCCTCCTTCGTCCCGCTTTAGCGGGACTACGGACGGACAAAGGAAGTTGATGAAAAAAGTTGTAAAATATAATAAATTAATCAGGGATAGGATTCCCGAAATCATAAAAGAAGCCGGCTGGAAGCCAGCAGTGAGGATTTTGAAGAAAAGTGAATTTTTAAATGCAATCAAGAAGAAAGTTTTTGAGGAAGCTGAGGAATTGATTCAATCAAAAGATAAAAAGGGAATAACTGATGAAATCGTGGATATTCAGGAATTGCTTGATGTTTTAGCTTTAGAAATCGGATTGTCAAAACCTAAAGTTAAAAAACTTCAAACTGCCAAAAGAAAAAAACGCGGCGGTTTCAAAAAGCGTTTATTTTTAATTAAAGAGGAAAAATAATTAGAATTTAGCCCCGAAGTTGAGAGTGATAATTTATGAAAAAAACTAAGAAAATTAAATTTAAAATAAGAGAGATAAATGAAAAAGACAGGGAGTGGATAAGAAAATTTATTATCAAAAAATGGGGCTCTGAAAAAAGTATTTCCCGGGGCAAAGTTTATTATCCCCATAAACTTC
>Ga0315291_10003230_pt1 | contig 21097 bp, 14 predicted proteins | sample YL17G12_20_MG_FD_203070 | JGI IMG/M metagenome (GOLD analysis project Ga0315291, IMG submission 203070) | Sediment microbial communities from Yellowstone Lake, YNP, Wyoming, USA - YL17G12_20 | ecosystem: Environmental > Aquatic > Freshwater > Lake > Sediment | place: USA: Wyoming | collected...
CCAGAAAGGTGCTGCTGAGAACCCTCGCGCCCGCCTGAGAAGCAACCTCTGGGGTGCCGTCGATTGATCCGTCGTCTACCACAATTACCTCGCTCACCTTCGGATGTCGAAGCGCAAGCTGGACTACGGTTTGCACCGTCTGCGACTCATTCAAGACCGGAATGACCACGGACATCATGAGGGCCTCTCCTGAATCACAAGCATCGACGGGACGGGAACTGAGCCGCTCCCCCGTTACGGGCAACATACCCTCGGCACCCCGCTAACCTGACGGTCCGACCGGCCCCAGGAAATGCACGGCCAGGTGCGCGGCCAACCATGCCACCCCGGCCGCTACGACGAGGATGAGCGTATGGCGTCGCCAGTCGTCAAATGAGGACGGCTTCCCCCCTGCTGTGGCACCTTTGAAGTAGCGCATGTCGGCGTATCGGGCAGCAATCATCAGGACGACCACGGACCAGTAGACTGCATCGGCACGGGAGAACATCGGGGGGGCGTTAAACAGAATGTGAACGCCCACGACGGCCAGCACTGCGTTACCCCCGAGGAGCCAGAATAGGCGAAGAAGGCAGCCCGAAAGGGAATCGTGCGCTTGTTGCTGGTGTGACATGCGAAGCCTCCGGTAGTGGAAATGCGACTACCGGATGGCGGCCCGACCACCCGCAAAACCTATAGCGCACAATAACGCTACACCCTTGAGAACAACCGCTCTGTGAGCCTATTCTACACCTTTCGTCGCAGTAAGCCAACCCCGGAGTGCGGCCGGTCAGGGGCGACACCCACTCAGCCTGCTATCCAAAGTAATCCGGCTCGTTGCCCGGCTTCCACTTGATGTTGCAGCCGAGGCTGGGCCGCTGCTCTTCGGGTATGGGTCGGCCGGCCAGTGCCGCGTCGAGCGCCGCACGAAGATCCGCGCCGGTCACCGGTACGCCGCTCTGCGGACGGCTGGAATCCATCTGGCCGCGGTAGACCAGCTTGCGGTCCCGGTCGAAGACGTAGAAGTCGGGCGTGCAGGCCGCCCGATACGCCTTGGCCACCTCCTGCGTTTCGTCGTACAGGTAAGGAAACGTGTAGCCGCGGTACTCTACCTCCCGGGCCATCTTGGCCGGCGCGTCGTCGGGGAAGCTCTCCACGTCGTTGGAATTGATCCCGACTACGGCCACTCCCCGCCGCTGATACTCCCGAACGAGGTCGGCCAGCCCGGCAGCCACGTGCTTGACGTAGGGACAGTGGTTGCACATGAAGATCACCAACAGCGCGGGCGCGTCGGCAAGATCGCCCAGCGCGACCGTGTTGCCCTCCGCGTCCGGCAGGGAGAAATCGGGCGCCGGAGTGCCCAACGGCAGCATCGTACTGGCGGTCTTGACCATCGTTCAGATCTCCTTTGCAAGAGAATGGGTCGATTGTAGACGACGGCGGGATGGTGGGCCTCGCTCCGCTCGACCTGCCCTACATCCATCCGGGAAAAAGGGGACAGGTCCAATTTGCCGGAACGGCCCGAAGGCGGGCACCATGCTTGCATGGTCGTCGCACAAATTGGACCTGTCCCCTTTTTCCTCCCAGGATCGTGCAAGTTCATTTAGTGGCAGGGAATTATATACGGCGGGCCAAGCACCGGCCAGCCCCACGGCCTTGACGCTCATGCCCTCGGCGGTGTAGGCTCATGGGCGGGTGTGTTGCGCCGCGAGAGGTGATTGGGTCGGCGCGGAATTCTCTTCGGTCCTCTTAGCTTAAGGAGCAAGCCGATGAGCCAGATGGGCAGGTTTTCGCGACGCGATTTTTTGAAGGGTTCCGCGGCGGCCGTGGCCGGGGCCGTGGCGGCCGACCGTCTGAGCCTGGCCCGCAGCGCCCACGCCGCCGGCAGCGACCAACTCAAGATCGCCCTGATCGGCTGCGGCGGCCGCGGCACCGGGGCCGCGGCCAACTGCCTGAACGCGCCGGACGGCGTCAAGCTGTTCGCCGTCGCCGATGCCTTCGAATCCTCGGCAAGAGGAGCGATCAAGGAATTGAAGGAGAAGTACGCGGATCGCGTGGACGTGTCGGAGGACCGCATCTTCGTAGGTCTGGACGCCTACCAGAAGGCCGTCGCCACCGACGTGGACATCGTGCTCCTGACGACTCCGCCCGGCTTTCGCCCCATGCAATACAAAGCGGCCATCGAGGCCGGCAAACACGTGTTCATGGAAAAGCCCGTCTGCGTCGACGCCGCCGGCTACCGCAGCGTGATGGAAACCAACAAGCTGGCCGACCAGAAGAACAGAAAAGTCGTGGTCGGCTTGCAGCTTCGCCACGATCCCAAGCAGATCGAGACCATCAAGCGGATCCACGACGGCGCCCTGGGGAAACTGACGCACCTGCGGGCGTATCGCAACGGCAGCGGCGTTTGGGTCCGCTCCCGCGAAGCCTTGGCCAAACGCCTCGGCCGCAAGCCCACCGAAATGGAATACCAAGTGACCAACTGGTACTACTTCGTCTGGCTCTGCGGCGACCAGATCGCCGAACAGCACGTCCACCACCTGGACCTGGCCAGTTGGGCCAACGGCGACCAGCACCCGGTCGAGGCCAACGGCATGGGAGGCCGGCAGGTCCGCAAGGGTAAGGATCACGGCCAGATCTACGATCACCAGTACGTCGAGTTCACCTACGCCGACGGCACCCGACTGTTCAGCCAAAACCGCCACATTCCCAACTGCTGGAACAGCTCGGCCCAGTTCGCCGAAGGCACTTTGGGCTACTCCGATCTAACCGGCAAGATCTACGGCAAGAACGCCTGGAAGTACGACGGGCCGGAGGTCGTCATGGAGGACCAGGAACACGTCGACCTGATAAAGGCCATCCGCGAGGACACCCCGCACAACGAAGGCTGGTACGGCGCCAACAGCAGCTTCCTGGCCGTCCTCGGCTGTATGGCAACATACTGCGGAGAGATCGTCAAGTGGGACGAGGCGGCCGAGAAGGGTCCCAGCCTGCTGCCCCAGAGGCTCGCCTGGGACGCCGATCCCCCCGTGATGCCCGACGAAAACGGCAGCTACGAGCACGCCGTGGCCATGCCGGGCGTGTACAAGCCCTACTGAGTTGCTGTTGCGGGAGCTTTTGGCGGGCAGAAGAGGATCGACATGGGATACGAAAGAACCCAGCACGCGCCGGTGCACCACATCCTTTTGGCCGTGGCCGTGACCTTGTTGATCGGTGCCTGGGTCGCCCGGGCTGAGCCCGTCGCCGTGATCCTGCTGGTGGGCGTGACGGCTACGCTGGTGCTGGTGGCCCTGATGTTCGGCTCCTCGACGGTCAGCGACGAGGGCGACTGCCTGGCGCTCCACTACGGCCCCCTGCCGGTCTTCCACAAGCTGTTGGGAATCTTTTCCGGCCAGAACGGCAAAGAGCAGATGGGCAAATCGGGCAGCTCGCGGTGCCGCCTGGAATGCTTGCCAGGCCTCCGCTGAGGTGGTATTCTCAATCATCTGGCGTGCCCGCGCTCATTTGGTGAGATTGCGACAGGTAAGTCCTTGCTAGGCAATAACTTGGCGGCGTAGCTCAGTTGGTTAGAGCAGCGGAATCATAATCCGCGTGTCCGGGGTTCGAGTCCCTGCGCCGCTACTTCATAAGCTCCGTCGCAGCAAAGGTTTGCGGCGGGGCTTCTTCGTTGGCGGACGATGATTCGGCTGCTCTGTTACCAAAACGCCCGTTTTTACGGCTCGCCATAGAGTCTTGGCGGTATTCGCCGCGTTCCGCCCGACGTAGTACCGCAGGGTGGTTTCGATGCTCTCGTGCCGCATGAGCACCATCAGGTCGGGCGGCATGATCCGGGCGGCCCACCGCTCGCCGAAGGATCGGCGTAGGTCATGGGCCGAGGCGTACTTCACCACTTCCTTCCGCTGGCTGGTTTTGGGGTCAACCTTGGTCTTGGTGGCCACCTTCACGCCCGCCACCTGCCCGATCTCGGCAACCAGCTCGCCGACCCGGTGAGGCATGAGGCGCTTTCCGCCCGCCCCTCTGGGCGTGGGGTTGAACACCGGCCCGGTCCGCTCGCCTTCTGGGGTGGCCAGCAGGAACTCCGCAAACTCCGGGGCCATCGGTAGCAGCCGGTCTTTGTGACGCTTCTCGCACTCGGCGGGAATCCGCAGCATCGGGTATTCGCCGGTCAGGTCCACGCACGGCCGGTCATCCCGATCCCAAAATCGCTCCATGCTCTCCGCCAGCCGCAACCCAGACAGCCACAGGCCGCCAGCCTGTCTCCGCCCCACGGGCAGATATGGCCGTGCTGGCAAGGCATGATCGTTAGCCAGGCCGCCTCCGCTACCCGGAACTCCGGCCGCTCGGCGTAGTAGGATTCCTCGAAGACCACCTTGTAGCGGCGGCCGCAACGTTCTCTCAGATTGATGCAGTTCACGGGCTTCTCCCCCGCCTCGGTCAAAAGGGTATCTCACCCACCTCGGCCGTCTGTAGCCCCGCTTCCCGCTCAGCCCGTACCTCTTCCCGCCGCGCAACACAGTCCGCACACTGGCAGTACATGGGCTCGACCCGTTTGTAGCTTGCGATAAGCGCAGCGTTTTTCTGCCAGCCAAACTACGCAGCCGGCGCTTCAGAGACTCATAGTTCGGCCACGAGTGCCGGAGGTTACCGGCTTCGCGCTCCAGGTCGGCCAGTTCGGGCTCAACAGCTACCAGGGCAGCCCACGAAAAATGCGGCGGGGCCTTGACAGCCGGCCCCGGGGGGTTAGCAGGAGATGGCAGAGTTCACCTCCAAATCAGTGGGGCCGCCTGGCAGGGCGGCCCTCGCTTTTTAGGTTTCAGGTTCCTCCGCCTCCCGGCGAAAGTGGGCCATCACATCGTCGCTCAGGACGAATCCCCGCCCCGCCACCCGAATCGTCCGCAAGCCGGCCCGGCGTAACGACCGCCAGGCCCAGGCCCCTAACCCCAGCCGGGCACCTTGGCCCTGCTGACTACCGGCGCCTTCGGCGTGTTGCTGCTGGTCTGGCGGAGGCGGGCACCGTAGCGACAACCGCTTCGGCGTTCTCGATCCAAGAACGGAGCCTCCCGACCTCTGCGGCACAGGCGTTTCAAGAAAGGGTCGATTTCCGACACGTCCTGCAATACGTACGACTTGATGAGACAGCAGCGCGACTGGACATGCCGAACGACCAAGATCACCGGGCGGGCGGACCAACGCGAGTGATCGTTGAAAAACCAAAAACCCCAAACGACGTTGAAAAACCGAAAACGTAGTCCGCTCCGGTGCATCGCTTTGTTAGCCGGCCCTTTGCTCTTACTTCTCTTTTGCCCCGATAGCGGCCTTGAACTTTTCCCGGTGGAACTTCTCTTGGTCGAAGTAGTCATCCAGCAGGATGATGTTGACTGCGGCGTCGAGCGGTGTACCGCCGAATCGGTCTACCTTGTTTTTCCAGAGTGAGACGTCCTCGGCGGTCAGTTGCTTCAGGCGAGCCAGATACTTGTTGCCACGCGCGGCGCTGTACTTCTGCCCTTCGTGAAGAGCGTCAACCGGGATGAGGACGAGCGGAACAGCGTACGTCGGCCCTCCGTCGTAGACTTCAGCGTCCGTTTGTCCAATCTCCTTCTTCAGCAGTGCTTCAAACGCTTCCTTCCAGGCTTTGGCTTCAGACGCTGGCATGGTTTGAGCGCGCTGGAAGAGCTTGTCCCCGGCCTTGGCGTTCCATTTGAGATCGTCGAAGGCCACGCTCACCCGAGTCACGAAATAGGTCCGGCACCCTTGTTTTGCAAGCCCTTCGAGCTTCTTGTCCATGATGCGTTCCAGCTCGACGACCCACTTGTCGAGGTCTTTTTCGGGTGCGGCCTGCAGACGTTTCGTCGCCTTCCTCCCAAAGTCCACGGTAATCTTGGTTCCAGGTGCCCCAAGGGGCAGTGGCACTCCACCCGGCGGCTGGATCTTGCCGAGGTCTTTCGACGTGGGTTGGTCGTCTCTGTGAGCGACATTGATGCCGCCCAGGAACAGGAGTACGAGGACAGCAGTGAAGAGAGTCGGACTGTAACGCATCGAAAAGCACCTCCGCGTAAGACCGAGCCTGTGTCGGCTAACAGGTATTCGACCACCGAAGTGTGGAAAAACTTTACCGCATTTTCGCAGCCGAACATGGCGTTGTCAATCCTGATGCGCCATACTGGGAAATGGGTTGCGACGGATCGCTAGTCCCGAAGCCATGCTACGCCGCACCGGGGGCCATGCTATGCCGCAGTTTTTCCAGTGACAATCGTACCCGCCGCGCATAGCTTCTCCTGCATCGCCAAAATGGAGGCAAAGCACCCGCGGTTCAGAAAACCTTCGTTTCTCGACGCATTCCCAGCCAGAATCTGGCCGGCTCCGCCTGGGCCGTCCCGGGCGACGGGTTCTTGGGGCAGTCCCGGGAGTGTCGAAAAACGCATGCCAGATCGCTCAGACCGGGGTGGCTCCGCTTTCATCTGGCGCGACAGCCCGACCGGGAACCACGGCCGAGGCGCCCCCCAGTGGAGTGTGTCACCTAGGGTCCTTTTGCGGGATGTCTCACGCGTCACGGGTTTCTGAAACAATCGCTCGGTCAACGGCAGCGGCTAGTGCCGAATCTTGCAGTTCGGCAATGCCTGCTGGAGCTTCTTGACGCCGTCGTCGGTCACCTGGGTGCTGGTAAGGTCCAGATTTCGGAGGCTCGTCAGCCCTTTGAGGTGCTTCGGCCCGGCGTCGGTGACCTTGGTGGCACTGAGGTCAGGGACGCCGAAGGTGCGCGCCGCGATGTCGCCACGCGGGCTGACGACGGCAATTCATTTACGATCGAGCCCGTTCGGGCACCGACTTCCATCTTACCAGTTCCTCTGCCCGTCGATTTTCTCGGCAGAAGGCCGTTTCGTGGTGGGGGACCAAGACTCGGTGGCCCAGCGTACCGGGGAGGAACGCCGCGAGCGATAGCGGGCTTGACTATCCGACTGGCTGGTGCGGTCGCAGCGGACCGGGCTCGATGACGTCGGCTCCTACTGTCCGTCCGTCGACGTGCCAAAGATGAAAGCCAGGCTGCGGGACGGATCGCGCGGGCCGACGCGCTCGGCGACGTGGGCGAGGAAACAGATCGCCAGCTCTTCGACGACCCGTTCGTTGGTCGTCAGCAAGGCCTGGGAAGCGATCCGGCGGCAACAGCTTCCCACCGCCCCTTTGAGGTCTTTCTCTTGGTACGCTCGGCGAAGTCTCTCCACGTGTTCGCGGTGGCCGGCGAGCCACCCGCCAAGCGGTTCGTAAAGGCACGGCTGGGTACATCGGGAACAGGCCTGCCAGGGGCCCTCCGCCTTTTCCAGCAAGGGGGCGATCTTCCAGCGGAAGTTGGCCAGTGCGGTAGGGGGCAAGGGCGCTGGCCCCCGGCGCGTGGCGTCTGCCAGGTGTGCCGCACACGTCAGCAGCGATTCGAGCTCGTCGAGCTTTACACCGCGCGGGCGGAGCGACCAGAAGGCCAATTCACAGGCAGCGGAGAAAGTACACCACGCCAGGTCGCTGCGCTGGTTCGTTTCCAGTGATCCGGTCGTCTTGCTGGGCAGCAATCGTGAAACCAGTTGCTCCCAGTTGATCGCCGGCTCGGTGTCCCTCAGGCAAGAGAGGGCGTAGCCCCATACCACCGCCCTGACAGACGGTTCAGTTGCCAGGCGCTTTGCCCAAGCGCCGTGCCGACAAACGACCCGGCAATGGACACAACCGGCCATCTGGCCGAGCACGTGGGGGTGGGCCCGGTAGAAGTCCTCGCTTCTACTCTGGACGTCGTCGTCGGAGGCGATGCCGGCGGTTTGAAACAGGGGGACGGCGACCAGCGCCGGCTGCTCCAACCCTTCGGCGAAGACGGCTGCCTGACCGCGCTGGAGCGAGGTCACGGCCCTCTTCTGCCGGACGTCGAGGTTCATGGTTCCGCCCATGATTTCTCGATCGTCGCTGGCGACGATCCGGTGCATGATCTTGAGGTTGGTGTTTTTCAGCACTTCGGTGGCGAGTTTGGTCGGGATCTGCTCGGCAACCACCAGTCCCTCGCCGTAGGCGCGGATCTCCGCGAGGATATTGCAGAAGGCCTCGACCGACTGTCCCTTGGTATTGGCCGTCTCCGCCGAGCGGGTGTCGGTGGAGGTTTTCGCCAGCAGGCGGTGGGCTTCCTCGATCAGGGTGACGTGCTGCAATCCGCTGGCCTCACCGGCGAGCGTCCGGATCTCGTAGAGCCGCATCAAGAGCAGCCCCATCAGAAAGGCCCGTTCGTCGTCGCTGCCGAGGTGCGATAGTTCCAGGATCGTAGGCTTACTCAGCAGCCGGTCGAAGGGAACCGACCGGCGGCAGTCAAAGGTTTGCCCTTTCTGTCCGACGCGGAGGCTGTCCACGCGGGCCTGCAGGCCGGCGGTTACGTCCATTCGGATCCGATCGTCGTATCCCAGCCGGTCAACGACTTCGCCGATCTTGAAATAGAGGTCGGTCAGGGTGGGAAATGCCAGAGGGGGAAGCGCGCCGTCGGTGCGGTGCTCCGGATGGTTACCGGTGCCCAGGTCCCAACCGCGGTCTTCATAGACTTCATAAAGGGCCCGCTCCAAGACGTAAGGCATAGGCGCGTAGAGGATGAAGGCGGCGTTGAAGACGGTGTACAGATGCGAGATATGCGCCTGGGGGTCAATGCCGGAGGGGAACTCGAACGGATTGATTCGAAACGGCGCCACGCGCTTCAACCCGGGAGCGAAAATCTGCAGATCGTCGAATCGGCCGGTCGCCAGCAGATTGCGGTATTGGGCCTTGGCGGGCTCGATCACCAGGAAGGGAATCCGATGGGTAACCCAGACTTGGTTGAGCAGGTGCAGGGCCGTGTTCGTCTTTCCGGAGCCGGTTACACCGACCACCAGGGCGTGCCGCGTGAGATCGTCGAGATCGACGCCGAAGACGCGGTTGGTCCTTCCGGCGGGCCCCAGCACCGTGCCGACGGTCAGTTGGCGGCCTTTCCTCGATTCTACGTCCAGGGCGAATTCGCGCGGCTGGGTGACGCGATAGCCGGGCGCCTCCTTGCGGGGCAGGTCGGTCAACAAGCCCAGGTCGGAACTGCACAGCGCGGTTCTCAACGGGCCGGCGGCGAGGTCCGTGGGCAACCGCCCATTCAGTGGAACAGCTTCGTGTCCCACCGCTGGGGCCGCTGCGGCCATCGGAGGCCGGAAACTCAGCACCGAGTCCGCGGCATTGTGGGAGGGGTCGTGAAAGCACACCCGGAACGGTTCCGGCCTCGATTCCCGTCCCGCAAAGACGCTCCGCAACAACGCACTGGCCCGCTCCCGCTCCTGATCGGTCTGCGTCAGCAGGGTCACCGAGGCGTGCCACATGCCTTCCCGCAGTCCTTGACTGACTTTCTGGCAGGCGATCTCCAACAGCTCCTCGCAATGCTGCGCAAAACGATCGATTTGTTCGTGCGACCGGCTGCTAACGGAGGTGGTGGAGGCACTGGCGGTGAGCTTGACGTGCTTGTGTGTCTCGGCGATTTGCCGGGTGAGATCCTCAAACGCCTCTTGCAGTTGGGCCTGCCCGATCGGTTCCGCCTGCCCGACCAGACAATAGTTGGCCCCGCTGAGTGCACGGATGAGCTGATCGGCGGTGGTTTCGTGGGGAGATCCGCCGGTTTGGTGCGAGGGGTTGCCGATGAACGAGCTGGCCATTTTCAGCCTCCCGAGACCGTCGAGCAGTCGCCGGTACTCCTCGTCGGAGGCGAGTGGCGCAAACTGAATATCGGCGTACGTGGCCTTCAGACAGGTTTGCAGCGAGTCGGCGGCGACGCCGGCCTGCTGCACAGCAGCGGACGGGTCACGACCGGTTGCCCTCACACCAAGATACAACCGAACGTCGGACCCTTCGCCCAGCAACAGATACAAGAACGAGGCATCGTGTTCGTGCAGGCCGGCAAGCACCCGAGCGGAGGCGGGGGGAACCGGCTCCAAACCTCGGTGGCGTTCCGGCGCCATCTTGGCGATTCCCGTCACCTGCACCAAGGCTACCGCATAGGGGCGGCCGGTTTGGGGCTGAAAGATGAGGAATCGGTCCTCGACTTGCGGGCGAGCCGGCGGTGGGCAAGTCGCCCGAATGCCCGTCTGGGCCACGTCGCTGCGCTGGATGGCGGCCAGCAGTTGTTCGAAGTCGGGCGTCGGGCCGTCGGGCTGCGAAGCGGTGCTGGTGAACTGCACGTCCCGGCCGGAGGAGACCGACGAGGCAGTCGCCGACTTAGGCTTGGCGGCCTGCTTGGCGCGCTGCGGCTTGCGGTGTATCTCCATCGCTCATCCTCTCTTGCGACTTTTGCATGCGTCAACGTTCTCACTCTTCCAAGTTCTCACCGATGCTTCGTCCCGCATGAGGCTGGTCGAGGCGATCCATTTGTTCCCGGAGTTGCCGAAGCTCGTTTTCCATCTTGTTTGTCTCCCGCAATTCCTGCTCGAATGCCCTGTCTGCGGCGTACGCCTCCTCCCGGATCCGATCAACTTCGTCCGCTTTGTCTTTGAACTCCGAGACGTCCTCGGTGGGGTCCTTTCGGAGGTCTTCCTCAGCGTCATAGGCCGCGTCATGCAGCTCGGTCGCCTCCTTCTGGGCCGCTTCCGTCTCGTCCATCTGCTCTCGCAGTTGTTCGTTGAGCTGCTCCTCTTGTTCCCGGATCTCTTCCATCTGTTCTTGTTGTGACTCGCCGATCGACTCACCGGCATGCTCGGACTCCGACATTGCGGTTCTCCTCTTGCATCAGATTTGGGAATTCCTCTGTCTTGTGGGCTCTCCCGGAATCGCACAATCTCGCGGGCCTATGCCTAATGGGAGTGCCATGTCTTTGCCCAGACGCGCTGCTTGAGTTCGTCCAGCTCGACTATTCTGTGTTGGGTCAATTCATCCAGGCGAGCCTGCAACTCCTCGCGAGAAGGTAGCTGTTCGAGTTGTTTCAGACGGGCTCCAGAGGCGCTGCCATAGATGCTTCGGAGCCGCTCCTCAGAGATGTTGTCTTCCTGAAGTTGGCTTGCTATCGAACGTGCTTCCGAGAGACACGCTTCTTGCCTCCCGTCGATTTCGTCAAAGACCTCCTGGAAGCGTCCTTCAGCATCAAACGCTTCGTTCCCCTCTACGGCGGCCTTTCCGACATCGGTCACGAAGGTGTGAGGATCTTCTCCGCGGTCGATCCGGGCCATGGTTATCGCGTCGCCTGCGAAGTCCGTACCCTCGACGATCTGGCCGGCACCGAAGAAGAACGCATCCTGGACAAGATCCTTCGGGGCGTCGCGGAGTGCCTGCTTGGCCGCTTCTGCATGGGCATCCCTCTCCGCGGCGATCTGATCAGCCTTGGACTCGATCTGCCTCTTCCACCGCGCAAACTCCTCTCGGTCGTGAGCGGCGAATCTCGAGTCGCCATCTGTCTCTTCGGGTGATACGTCGGAACCGGTCTGGGGCCCTTCGCCAACTGTTTCCGAAACACCTTGCCTATCGGCCGTCTCCAGCCTGTCCATTCCGTTAGGTAGTTCCTTGTTCTCCGCCGCCGACTCCGTTGCCTCTTCCAGTTCTTGGCAGCGCTCCTTTTGCAGGGGATCAATGCCTTCCATTATCAGGTTCCTTTGGTGATTCCGGGTGTGGTGGCTGAATTGTGCGTACTTGCAGCCGGCAACACGCGGCAAAGGGGCAGAAGGATAAGTGCCCGGACGGCCCGGCACAGCCGCGGCCGACCGGCCAGATGTCGTGCCAGGAGCGGCCCGACTTGCCAGTAGAGGGCGATGACCGCCCTCCCGATCGCAGAGCGGCGGAGCGCGCGGTCGCGAAAGGCGCGGAGTTGCCGGACTTCGGGGGCCATGGGATCGGCGAAGACCACGGTAGCGACGAAGCATTGGGATTGCGCGATCAGGGCCCCGCCCGCGTCGACGATCCGCGAGACCTCGATCACGCCTCCCACGTTCGTGCCGCTGACACGAACCGTGTCGCCCTGGTCCAGCATTCCCGAAAGGGTGCCCTCGAACCGGCAGTTGAAGACTTGCCCCGTGTTGGTGCGCAGGCGAAACAGCACGGTATCACGCGGCCGACCCCCGAACAGGCCGGACTGTTCGCGCTGATGTTGTGGCGGACGTTCGACCACGCCGGCCAATTGCTCGGCACCGTTGCTGACGAAGGCCAGATGGGATTGGTCGGGCATCCACACGGTGTTGTTCCCCCTTGGGGTCTCAGGCCAGCCGGCTCCCGAACGCGCGAACCACTGCGGCAATCCGCTCCGTCAACAAAGGGTGTGATCGAAACAGCCGGCGTCTGAAGTCGATGCCGGCAGCCGGGTCGGCGCCGGATTTCAGGCTCCGGACGATGTCCACCAGCGTGTAGCCGGAAGTGCCGCCGAGATGGATCGCGGCATACTGATCCAGCAAGGCCCTTTCCGTCGGCCAATAGTCACCCGATCGCGCCAAAGCCGTCAGCACCAGGTCGCCGTCGCCGACGATTCGGGCAGCTTCCAGATCGGCACGTTTCTCCACGGATCGAGAGTAGAGCAGACAGGAGGCGGAAAACACCAACAGACCGGCGATGGCGACCAGGGCGTAGCCAAGCAGATACACCAGCAGGAAGGCCAACACGAACATCACCAGCAGCGCCACAAGGCACCCGGCCATCCCCATGCCACGTCCCCCCAAGAGCATCATCGGCAGGAGCATCCGCGAGAGACTCGCCCGATGCGCGCCCTTGCCCGCTCCCCTGACGAACGACTGCACGAACCTCAGCAGCCGATGGATGACCCACAACGGGGGCCCCAGACAGGTGAAGAAGAACGTGTCGAACCTCTTCAGGTGCGCGATTTCGTGGGCCAAGGGGGCCTGGAGTTCGTCCGGATCCTGGATGACTTGCAGCAGCCCCTGGTTGACGTGCAGCGAACACCACCCGGATGAGAAGCCCCAACAGCATACGTTCGGTGCCGGGTCGGGGCGAAGAACCACTCGCGGCACCCGCACTCCGGCCCGTTGGCAGACCTGCGACAGGGCGTCCAGGAGCCGCCGCTGCTGGGGTTCCTTAGTCTGGGGGTTCAGCACGGTTCCGAAAACCAGGAACATCTTGCCGAAAGCGACTACGAAGTAGGCCACTGCGAGACACGCCACCACCATGGCCGCTTGTTGCTCGCCACCTTCCGCCTTTTCAAAGGCCCCGAGGGCGATCGAGTGGAGCGAGCCGAACAACAAGCTGAGAAACACCACGGTCAGAGGCAAAGACAGACTGAGGGCGCTGGCCGGCGGACGGATTGGCTTGCCCCCAGGTTGACCGGCCCAGGATGCTGAAGACGGCGGCGGCGACGGCGACGAGGAGGGTGGCTGCGAGGCGGCAGACGCACGGGACCAAGGCGCACCCGACAGCATGGCGGAAACGCTGACGCGCTGGGTTGTGCCAAGTGCCTGGATTTGCAGATTCGCGGTCTGCCTCCCGCCGCCGGACAACTTGGCCGAATCGACCGTCACCTGGACCGGCATGTCGTTGCCCCGTTGTTGCCCAAACTGGATACCGACCCAGGCCTGATCGACCATCACCTGGAACTGGAAATCGCCGCCGGAATGATTGGTCAGGGTCAGCGTCTGCGTGGGCTGCGAGCCGGGCACGACGGCGCCGAAATCCAGCCGGTCGGTCGACAACGAAAAGGGACAGCCTACGCTCATGGGGCATTCGGGTGTTCGGTGCTGCCAGGGACGCCGCGACGGGGCATCGGCAGGCGTCTGCCGTAGGCCACGGTCCGCATGGGACACGTAGCGGCGGTTCCTGGCGAGCCTGCGCCGGGCAAGGGATCAGTTCCGACTTTCTCGGGGCGTCTGCCGACCTCCTTCTGAGGACTGCATGTTTCTTAATGGCGGGGCCCCCGCGGCCCGTATCGCGCCGGGAAGCGATCTGACGGATCTGGTCGTGCAGAGCCTTTCCGGCTGACCTTGTCACCCCGCGTAACCAGCCCCAGCCGCGGAAAACTCAATCGCGCCCTGGCGTCCTCCAGGGATACCTCCGTCACGGTCGCTTCCTGCCTGAAGTAACCACCGCCGGGCATGGGCTCCTTGCTCAGCTCAATCTGGATCTTAGCCCCGCGTGTCAACCCGTCGCGTTCTCCCAGGCTGATCGTCACGTAGGTCTCGGTCACGGCACTTTCGTCGACGTCGAGGACCTTGCCCTCTTGTTGCGGTCGGTACGGCTCGGGTTGAGGTGGCTTGGGCTTGACCCCTTGGTGCGGTTTGGGCTTGGGCGGTTCAGGTTTGACTGGCTCCGACGGCTCAGGTTCGACAGGCTCCGACGGCTCAGGTTCGACGAGTCGGGGCGGCTTAGGGTCAGGCGGCGGTTGCGGATCAACTGGATCACACTCCACAGATTGGGACCCGTCGGGCGGCTGTACTCGTGCAAGCCGGAATTCCCCGCGGCCGAGTGCGGAAGCCCAAGTCCCGAGCATCTCCGCTGCGGTGAGTTGGGCCGTATGCTTGCACGGCAACGTCACGCGGTTGCCCCGAATTGCCTCAACCGCGGTGAACTCCAGGTTTGTGCCGTCCTGAGAGACTGAACCAACGATGCGAACCGCTGACTGAAGCTCCGGAAAGGTCTCGGTTCCTTCAATGCGGCCGTTCCTCTCATTTGCGATCTCCAGGACTACCCTATGATGCTTGCTCTTGGACTCCGTGCTCCATGCCCCTTCCCAGTGGCTGGCCGAAAGGTCTTCACGCGGAACCGCTGACGAATCCCTCAGGAAAGGGGAGTCTGCCGGTTGAGACGGCTCCCCGGCAGGCATGGGCAGGGCAAGAGCCAATGCCGCGGTCCCGACCACCAGCGGGGTGCCGGCCCAGGAAACAAGCTTCGTGGCCCGGGGATGAGGAATCGCGGTTCCCTTGCGCAGGATCCAACCGCAACTTACGGTCAGGGCCGCTGTGACCAGTACGGGCAGGACGTACGGACGTGGGAGCAACGCCGCGGGGAAGATGTCGGCGAGGAAGAAGCCGCCGGCGCACGCCGGAACCAGTGTCCGGGTCATCACGGCGGAGTCTTCCCCGTAGGGGTCGCCCAGCACGAACATGGCCGTGAACAACCCGGCGGCCGCGCCGAAGACGGCCGTGGTCAGCGCAGGGGCAAGTGGTGTGCTGAGCAGGCCCAGGATGCCGGCAATTCCGTTGCCGACCAAGTAGTTCGCCAGCACTAACAGGCCGACCACAACCAACAGCTTCGCGTAGACGCCGAGAAGTCCCTTCAGGTCCAGCCAGTTTTCGCCCCAGAGTCTTCCCAGCATTCCCAGTCCGATCAGCGAGGCGCACCCGCCCGCGATGCCCAAAACCAGTGGTGGGGTCTCGTCGGGGGCAACAAGTTGACTGAAGAACGTGGACAGCAACGCCACGGCTCCGATCAGGGCGGCCGCCGAGCCGTAGCGATCGAGGGTGGGACGCCGGACCTGCGGCTGTACGGTTGCCCCGCTGCCGGTGGTCCCGCTGCCGCCTGCGGCTGCCCGGGCACGGGGTTGGCGCCGCTCCGCAGCGGGCGGAAAGACGCCGTCAATCACTGGCAGAGCGTCGGCTTCCGGCAGACGGAGTCGACCGGCCTCGAGGAGCAGTCGGGCGCGGCCGTCGGTGGTCAGCTCACCGCGGAGCTGCTTGTGCTCCTTGACCATGTTGGTAAACGCGCTGATCCGCTCTTTGCGGCAGGTTTCCATGTACGAGGACACACTGGCGCTGATCTCCTTGGCCGCCGACTCCACCTGTTGGCGGACTGCCTCGGCCTGCCGCCGCTTCTTGAGTTCCTGGTGTCGCAACAGGGTGGTCAGCTTGGCTACCTGGTCGTCACGGGCCTTCTGGACCACCTTGGCCCCTGCTGGCTGTGCCTCCGGCAAGCCGAGCACGTCGAAGTGCGTCGGCCACGTCGGGTCCTCTCGGAAGACGGCGATCCCCAACCATCGGACCAAGTCCCGGCGCTCCTCGGGAAGTTCCTGGAAGAAGTAAGCGAGGATCCTTTCCACGGCGGCCTTGGCCAGGCGAAACCGGTCTTCTCCCAGGGTGATCAGATCGTTGCGGACCTGCCCGGAGATCGTGTCTCCCGGGCCCCAGTGTCTCTTGAGTTCCATCACGAACTGCGCCGCGCGGTGCTCGCTCAGCTCATAGAAGTACTCTCCGGAGCCCTTCGGATCGCACAGGAGTCGTTCGGCACTTGAGATGTATCGTTCCAGGCGACTCAACAGGCTTAGGGCGACCGGATCGCGGATTCCCGACTCCAGACCTCGGAGAATACCGGCCCGATGCGTGCTGCAGACCTCGATCTGCCGGCGGTCGAGGCAGGATTCATCCAGATCCAGCAGATCGTGCAGAGAAGGGTCGTCGGGGTGTCGGTGGTCGCCCAGCTTCAGCCAATCGCGAAGCTGCTGCTCGTAACCGATCAGCGGTACATAGCTGCGCATCGCCATTTGCGTTCCCCAACTGCTGGGAGGCGGACTACGGTGGCTGGATTCGCTGACCTTCCACGCTGCGCTGCTGGTCGAAGCGTCTAAAGAGCGTTCTTGAAGCGGATTTGCATCACCGCGGGCCGAAGGGCAGGGACGTAGGAGACCGCGATTCGCGAGTCTCACCGGTGCTATTCGCAGCTTGCTTGATTCGCACGGGGTCGCCGGGCTGCGCATCACCGAGCCGCTTGTCGTAGAGTTCGAGCCGGCTCTCCTCATCGAGGACGCGAAACACCTTGTAGTATCGCCAGTCTCTTGCTCCTAGCCGCGTTGCCCGCACTTGGACCTCCACAATCATGTCCTTCACGAGGTTGTCGCGCTTGCCCAGATCAATCACCACGTACCTTCCCTTCTGTCCCACGACCTTCCCCTCTTTCCGGGGCTGATATTCTTGCGGGGATTTCTCCGCCGGACCGGGCGTCGCAGGCGTGGCCGCCGGCTGTTTCTTCAGCCGTGGCCGACGATCCCCTGCCGATGCATCCCCGGCAGGATCACTTGCCGGCTTCTCGGGCAACGGGAGAGAGGAAGCTACCGGCAGACCGGGGGCGATCTTCGGCACCACGAGCTGCCCGATCGCGGAGCAGGGGACCGCGTCGGTCACGTAGTGGTCTTCCACTGCGGCACAGATCGAATCGGGCGAGGGTGCCGCGAAGACCTCCAACCGGGCTGAACAGTCGCGCCAATTGCCCCGCATCTCCAGGAGGTGGCTGCCGAAAGACAACCACTGCTTCACTTCACCTTCGTCAGGGACCGGGTTGCCGTCGAGAAGAACGTACCCCTTTTTCTTGTAGGGCTGGTTCTGGTGGTAGATAATCAGCCGCGTTTCGCGGATCGTCAGGCGGGGGAGATCGAGGGGGAGCCTCATGTTCCCCCATTGGTTTTCATGAAAGGGGGCCATGTGCAGGGCCTTGTAGACCCCCTGCTGCTCGGCAAAAAAGCTCGGCTCGTAGAGCAGCCAGCCGTCGTAGGGTTTCACCTCGGGATCGACGTCGTAGATGGCCTGGGTGACTTGCACTGCCTCGTTGGCAAGCCGGTCCCGGGCGGCCAGCGAGTCCAGCGGCAATCCGCTGAGGATCAGGATCTGTCCCGCCGGGAAGATGTAGGCTACGTCGCCGGCCTCGTCCAATCCGCGCCAGAGCACGAACTGGTCGTCGTGATTGCTGACCTGATGTCCTTTTTCGGCCACGTTCCTCTGAATTGGAGGCAGGTTGACTGCCCGACCGACGAACAACGCCAGTCCGCTGCGGGCGTTGAGACTGGAGGCCTCGACGAGGTCAGCCTCCCGCCGTCCGGCGCCAAACTGGTAGTACCGCGGCCCGGGCTTGGCGGCGGAGACGTGCTGCTCCTCGGGGACTTTCAACTGCCCGATCGCGTCGCAGGGTATCGAACTGCTGATCGTCCTGCCGCCCGCGGTGGCCGTGATGTGTTCGTCCGACGCCGAGGTAACTGCCTCCAGGCGCACGGACGCGTTTGCCCTCCCCCGGCTCCATCCGCCCGTCAGCTTCAGTTGCTGGTTGCCGAATCGCAGCCACTGGCTGATGTCGCCGTTTTCGCCGACGCGTTGGTCGCGGTACAGGAGGTACTCCCCGAAGAGGCGAGCGTTTTGGTGGTTGAACGCCAGCAGTCTCGCTTCCTTCACCTCGACGTTTGGCACTTGCACCCCGATACTGGCCGTTTCTTGGCCGATTCCTTCGATGTTCAGGGCCTTGTAGACTCCCACCTTCTCGCCGAAAAAACGCGGACTGTAGAGCATCCAGCGATCGAAGAGCTTCACGCCGCCGTCGACCTGGGCAACGGCGTCGGTTACCAGCACCGCTTCATTGCTCAGGCGATCACGGGCCGCAAAGGAATCCAGCGGCTGCTTGCCGGCGATGATGACCTGCCCGTCACCGAAGATGTACGCGCGGTCCTCGCCAGCCCCGATCCTGTGCCAGACCAGGAACTGGCCACAGTCCCAGACATCGTGCAGCCGCTCGGCCTTCGATCGGACCACCGGCAAGTTGATTCCGCGTTGGAGATTGATCTGGAGTGCACCGCGGTAGTCGAGCGTCACGGCACTGACCACCGGCACGCTCATCCCAGGACCAATCCGCGCCCGGAGGGAGGGAGAACCCCCGGGCTGCGGCGGGGCCATACCGGGATATTGCATTGGATAAGGCGGCTGCGTGGGGGTCGCGCCGGGCTGCGGCGGGGCCATACCGGGATATAGCATTGGATAAGGCGGCTGCGTGGGGGTCGCGCCGGGCTGCGGCGGGGCCATACCGGGATACACCCCTCGGTAACGCGACTGCCTGGGGCTCGCGCCGGGCCGCGGTGTGGGTCTGACGCGTCCTCCCGGCTGGGTGCTCGGCGCCGGTGGACTGGCCCACGGATAGGGGTCCTGGAGAGGCGGCGGGGTCGCCGTGCCGGGCGCGTTGGGTGGGCCCGCCGGTTGCTCGCCGGGCCTAACCTGCTGGGCCCCCGGCCCGGGCGTTTCCGGCCGGCTGGAGTCTTCCGGCCCGACGGCGACAACCACTCCCAGGCCGGCCAGAATCACAACTGCCGTTCCGGCCACGCCGAGGTAACCGACGGTCTGGGCCGTGGCTCGATTCGGAGGACTGGTCAAGTTCTGCAACAGCTTGCCGAATCCGATCGCCAACCCCAGGGCCCCAAGGGCCAGGGCCAGAAACTCGCCGCGTGCCGTGAGGGCATTCAGACCGCCGCCAAAGAAACATCCTATGCCCCAGGCGGCCGCCAGCCAGGTCGCGACCTGTCCGCACTCGTCGTCCTTGTAGCCGTTATCCCCCGTAAGCGTGAAGGCCATCGATGCCCCCATCAAGGCGCCGGCGATTCCGCCGACGATCATGGCGGCCAGACTCCCAGGCAAGGCGACGTCGAGCACGGCTCGCAACAGCCTTCCCACCGACCAGTCCAATATGCCAAACACCGCCCAGACGAAGAACAGGGCGAGACAGGTGATCGCCGCACTCCCAACAGTCAAGCGGCGATGGCCCCAGAGTCGCTCCAGCAGCAGCACGCCCATTGGCCATGTGAACCAGGCAATCATGCCGAAGACAAACGTCGCCGCCTCGTAGCGCGACACGGCCAGGGCGAACAACGCCGGCAGAGCGACGAGTCCCCCCACGACGGCAGCGGCCGATCCGTAGCGTTCTATCGGCGGGATATCGACGGCCGGCAGCGGGGGCGGCGGGGGAGGCGGCGGCGGGGGCGGGCGTCGCTTCCCCGTGTCCGGCTCTTTCCCGCCGGGAAGGAACACCTCGTCGATGACCAGCTCGGCGTCGGGTTCCGCCAGCCGCAGGCCCCGGGCATCTCGGACCAGGCGTCCCCGGCCTTCTGTGGTAAGATCGCCGCGGAGCCGTTGGTGTTCCTTGGCCACGCCCTTGAACTTGGTGGTCCGTCGCTTTCGGCAAGTTTCGATGTACGCCCCGGGGTCGGCAGCCAGGTTCTTGGCGGCGTTCTGCACCTGTTGACGGACCATCTCCGCCCGGCGCCGCTTCTCGACGTCGGGATGCCGGGCGAGATCGGGGATCTTGGCCAACTGGTCCGCCTCTGCCTGCCGCAAGACGGCCCCGTCGACCGGCTGCCCCTCTTCCAGCCCCAGGATGTCCAAGTGCGTCGGCCACATCGGGTCTTCCAGATACGGCCGGATCTTTAGCCACTTCACGTGGTCCCGGTAGGTCTCCGGAATCAGCGACTCTTCTTCCTCCTCGCGGAAGAACTCGGCCAGGATCTCCTCGGTTCGGGCCGTCGGCAGTCGGTGTTCCCCGCCGGCTTGGATCAGGGTGCGGCGGGCCTCGTCGCTAAGCGGATCGGCCGGGTCGTAGTGGCGTCTTAAGTACTTCAAGAACTGGGCGGAACGGTGCTCGATCACCTCTTTGGCGTATTCCTTGAAGTACTTCGGGTCGCACAGCAGGCGTTCCGCACTGGAGATGTATCGCTGCAGGTGGTTCAGCAACCCGATCACGGCCGGATCACCGGTCCGTTGGATGCCGGCCTCGAGGCTCCGCAGCATTGCCGCCCGTTCGATACTGCGGGCCTTTATCTCCTCCGCATCGCGGCACGATTCCTTCAACCCGAGCAGATCGTGCAGCGAAGGGTCCCGGAGATGGGGATGATCACCAAATCCGAGCCACTCCCGCAACTGCTGCTCGTGGCCGATCAGTGGTAGAAAGTGACGAGTTGCCATGGCTGGTTGCCTTGACCATCTCGGGCAATTAGCAGGACTCCGTGTGTCAACTGACCTTTAGGGCAGCGCCTCTCGTCTTGGCTTCCTCGAGCTCGATCTCGGTCATTCCGCCGGCCGGCTTGGCCTCCAGCTTCAATTCGATGTTGTTGGTCTTCTCCGCCACGACGACCTCCAGCGTGCCGTCTTCGCGGAATTCGAAGGTGACCTCGATGGGGGCCCCTTCGGGGAGACCGGGTGGAATGCCCACGATTTCGCCTTCTCGAACGATCTTGATATCCGGGTGGTCGGGGTTGACTTCCTCGCGCTCGCATTCGAGGACGATCACGGGGATTTCCGTCATTCCCGCCGCCACTGTCCCGTACATCTCCGTCACCTTGATCGGAATCCGGTCGTTCTTCTTGATCAGGATAGAGTTGATCGGATTCAGCTTGGCGTCCAGGGCGCGAACGCCGTAGAAGCGGGAACTGGCAAAACGG
>Ga0315291_10003231_pt1 | contig 21097 bp, 19 predicted proteins | sample YL17G12_20_MG_FD_203070 | JGI IMG/M metagenome (GOLD analysis project Ga0315291, IMG submission 203070) | Sediment microbial communities from Yellowstone Lake, YNP, Wyoming, USA - YL17G12_20 | ecosystem: Environmental > Aquatic > Freshwater > Lake > Sediment | place: USA: Wyoming | collected...
ACAATGCAAAAAACGTCAATGAACGAGAGCATGTGACCCCTTACATATATATGAATCCGGGAAAATTTAATCTGGCAAATATTAAATATAAGATGGATGCCAGTGCTTATCGCTGGACAGTAGATACCCAGGAAGATTATGAGCTGATAAAGATCATTTTAGAAACACTTTATCCGACCAATTCCGGCTTTTCACTCGAAGATATTTTGCAATTAATGACGGCACACCCAGAGTATCAGAAGATAAATGAACATATTAATCAGAAAAAATTAACAGATAAATAATATCGGGAGGGATATGATGCGGTATTGTAAAAAATGCATTATGCCTAATACCAGGCCGGAACAAGTATTTGATGAGGCGGGAGTTTGCGATGCTTGCCGGTCGGCGGAAAAAAAGCATAAGGAGATAGATTGGTCGGCCAGGAAAAAAGAATTCGAACAGATCCTTGATCGTTACAGATCAAAAAATGGGTGTTGGGATTGCATAATCCCTGTTTCTGGAGGCAAAGACAGCTGTCACCAAGCATATACCATGAAGCACGAATATGGGATGAACCCGCTCTGCGTCAATTTTGTGCCCTGTGAGATGACTGAGGTTGGCCTAAAAAACATCCTTTTTCTTCGGGATCTGGGTTTTGATATGATCCAGGTCGCGGCTAACCGCCAAGTATATCGCCGGATGGTCCGGAAAGGATTTTTTGACCTTGGCGATTGTTGCTGGCCGGAGCATATTGGGATATTCACCGCTCCGCCAAGAGTGGCTGTCCAGTATAAAATCCCGCTTTTGATCTGGGGAGAAAACTCGCAATTTGAATACGGTGGTCCGGCATCCAAGAGAGAAAACAACTATTTAGATCGTAATTGGTTGGAACAATTTCAAATGTTAGGCTATCGGATAACAGACCTTTACAATGAAGGCTTTGAGAAGAAAGATCTTTTGACCTTTGAATATCCTTCTGACGAAGAATTGCGGGGAGTTGGAGTGACCGGATTATTCCTCGGTTATTACACAAAATGGAACGCTAAAAAACACCTACAAAAAATGGTCGATCTGGGCTGGTATAGTAACCCTGATGGACCGATTGAAGGGGCCTATTATGATTATGAAAATCTTGACTGTAAATGGGTCGGCGGCTTACACGATTACCTGAAATTCTTAAAATATGGTTACGGTCGTGCGACCGACCAGCTTTGCATTGAGATTAGGCACGGCAGGATGGAGCGTAACGAGGCAATCAGGATTGTACGTAAATACGAAGGACAGATGCCTAGAAAATACCTGCCGGACTTTTTAAAGTTTATCAATTGTACTGAGACAGAGTTCTACAATACGCTGGACCGTTTTACGAACAAAAAAATATTCATGACCGATAAAAATGGTAAGTTTATTAGGGATGAGAACGGGGATGTGATCAAAATTGATTACGGTTATTGATCTGAATTTAGGCAATATTGCCAGTATAGCCAATGCTTTAAAATGTTTGGGGTTCAATTACGAGATAGTTGATATGCCTCAAGCGATCGAGAAGAGCAAAAAACTCATTTTTCCTGGAGTTGGGAATTTTTTTGAAGCGGCCAAAAGAATGCGGGCAAACGGGATCGACGACATAATCCGGCGTAAGGTTCTGGAAGAAAAGATTCCGATACTTGGGATCTGTTTGGGAATGCAATTATTGGCCGCGACGGGCGTAGAGGGGGGCGTTGGGCGGGGGCTGGGGTTGATAGAAGGTCGGGTATCGTTACATCGGGCCGGAAGGTTGGGCCTGCGTTTGCCGCATATTGGTTGGAACGACGTTCACTGGGACAAGTTTCCCCTTTTTGAAGGGATAAATACAGAACCTTGCTTTTATTTTGTGCATAGTTATGAAATTAATCTGGCAGAACGGGCCGAGATAGCTCATTGCAATTACGGCGTTGAATTTGTCGCCGCTTTCCAAAAGGGTCATATCTTGGGCGTGCAATTTCATCCAGAAAAAAGCCAGGAAGCAGGTTTGCAGGTCCTGAAGAACTATTGTGAAGGTAATTACTAATGCTTAGACATCGTGTGATACCCCTGGTTTTATTGGACGGTTACGCGGTAGTGAAAACTATCGGTTTTGACATTCGTCGAAACCAGGGCAACCCGATAGTTGTTTCACGGATCTATAATAGCCGTTGTGTCGATGAATTGATCCTTTTAGATATCGATGCTTCCAAGGAAGGGCGAGGCATCGATCTGCATACTGTTGAAGCGGTTTCTTGCCAGTGTTTCATGCCTTTAACCGTCGGCGGTGGTTTAAGGACTTGTGAAGATATTACAAGAACATTGAAGGTGGGAGCGGATAAGGTTTCTTTAAATTCGGTTATCTTTGATGAACCAGGATTTTTAAAAGAGGCTGTAGCCACGTACGGTAGTCAGTGTATTGTGGCTTCGATCGATATTAAAAAAGATCAAAACGGGAGTTATCAGTTATTCTCTCACTCTGGGAAACAATTAAATATCGGACTTGAAGAAATGATCAAATTACTGAATGACTCTCAAGTTGGTGAAATACTTCTGAATAGTGTCGATTTGGATGGGAAAATGAATGGCTATGATCTGGACCTGATCAATCAAGTCTCGAAATTGACCAATATTCCCGTTATTTCTGCCGGTGGGGCGGGGAACCCACATGATTTTAGTCTGGCCATAGAAGCCGGGGCTGCAGCTGCTGTTGCTGCCAGCATCTTTCATTTTACTGGTTTTACCCCTTGGGACTGTAAACAGGACATGTTAAAAAAGGGGATACCCGTCAGGTTATGAAAAAATACGGACTGAAATTGTGGTCAACCAATACAAATTATTTAAAGGAAGCCGTCAGGCTTTATAAAGAGCAGGAATTTGATTATATCGAACTATTTAGCGTGTCCGATTCTTTTGATGAATATAGCCATTATTGGCAAGGGCTCGAAATTCCCTTTGTCATCCATGCCCCGCATTTCCGTTCCGGTGTTAATTTGGCGAAAAAAGAAAACCGATTAAGGAATATTAAGCTTGTTGGAGAGGCACAAAAATATGCCGATTTCCTCAAAGCCGATGAAATCATTATTCATCCGGGGATAGCTGGTGAGATAAACGAAACAGTACGACAGATAAATGAGATCAATGATAAACGCTTGTTGGTCGAAAACAAGCCTTATTATGCTTTGGATGATAATCTGATTTGCATCGGAGCATCCCCCGATGAGATCAAGTATATAATCGATAATTGCCAGGTTGGGTTTTGTTTGGATATCGGACATTCCTTGTGCGCTGCCCGGGGATTGGAAAAAGACCCGGCTACGATGTTGAATGAATTTATGTCATTTAACCCAGTAATCTTCCATATTACTGATGGAGACATGAATAGTGTTTATGATAATCATTGGCATATTGGGTGGGGCAATTATGATTTTATAAAGATCTTAAATATTCTGCCTGCGGATGCCAGATTAACCGTAGAAACAGATAAGGATTCCCGCGAAAATCTTAAAGATTATGAACAAGATGTGAATAGATTAAAGAAATATGAAAAACATTAAATTGCGAGAAGCAAATATCAATGATAGTGAAATGCTTTTACACTGGCGAAACGATCCGGCCGCACGCCAGGCCAGCTTTAACTCTAAGCTCGTTGGCGAGAAAGAACACCAGAAATGGTTCCGTGCCGTTCTGCGCGATCCGAAGAGAAAGATCTATGTTGCCGAGAACGCGGCTGGCGAAAAGATCGGGATGATAAGAATGGATATCGCGAACGGTGGCAATGTTGAGATCAGTATTAATTTAGCTCCGGAGATGAGGGGCAAAGGGTATGGCAAGGCAATTATTAGCGAGGCTTGCCGTCAGCGAAAAGGCAGCCGCTTTTTTGTCGCTCGAGCTAAGGAAATGAATCACGCTTCAGTGAAGGTCTTCGAAAAAGCGGGTTTTGTTAAGTTATTCGATTATCTGGACGAGCGTAGACGGAAAATAATCGTTCTGCTATGGAGCAAAAAATGAAAGAGATCAAGATCAATAAAAAAAAGATAGGTCAAGACAATCCTCCTTTTATCATTGCCGAAATGTCAGGCAATCATAATCATTCTTTGGCGAGAGCTTTGAAGATCGTCAGAGCCGCCGCCAGGGCGGGGGTTCAGGCGATAAAGCTGCAAACCTACACGCCGGAAACAATGACTCTGGATGTTAATAAAAATGAATTTCTTATCAAGGATAATAAGAGCCTTTGGCGGGGCAAGTCACTTTATGAGCTTTATCGAGAGGCCGCGATTCCTTGGAAATGGCATAAACCGATATTTGATCTCTGCCATAAGCTTGGGCTAATGGCTTTCAGTACACCTTTTGACGAGACTGCCATAGAATTCCTGGAAAAATTAAATGTTCCTTGCTATAAGATCGCTTCTTTTGAATTGGTTGATCTTCCGCTTATTGAAAAGGTCGCGGCAACTGGAAAACCATTGATTATTTCTACGGGAATGGCGACGTTGAAAGAAATTAACGAAGCCGTTAACGCGGCGCAAAAGGCTGGTTGTCGGCAAATCATCCTGCTTAAGTGCACCAGCTCCTATCCGGCAAATCCGGACAACTCAAATCTAGCCACGATTCCCGATTTGATAGAACGCTTTGATTGCCCGGTCGGACTTTCTGACCATACTTTGGGTATCGGGGCGGCCATTGCCAGCGTTGTTCTGGGGGCAACGATTATCGAGAAACATTTTACTCTTTCGCGCCGGGATGGCGGAGTTGATGCCGCCTTTTCCATCGAGCCCGAAGAGATGCGGCAGCTGGTTTTGGAGACAGAAGCAGCTTGGCGGTCATTGGGAAAAATTAATTACGGTCCGACGGAGCAGGAAAAGAGATCTTTGATCTATCGACGGTCGTTATACGTTATTAAAGATTTGAAAAAAGGTGAAATATTTTCTAAAGACAATATCAAGGCTATTCGGCCGGGTTTGGGATTAGCCCCAAAGTATTTGTCTGAAATTATCGGCCAGAAAGCCAGTTATAATATAAAGAAAGGGACTGCCATCAGACGGTCTATGTTCGAGTGAAGGAGTATTATGCCTGAAGGTAAAATGCCGCATTTTAATGGCCAAAAAAACGTTGATTCATTAAGAAAACGATATATTTACAAGTTGTTCACCAATCTATTTGGGTTGGGTATAAGTTTGATAACTATGGGTATCGTACCTAGGGCGCTGGGACCGGAGAATTACGGCAATTTTAATTTCCTCACGAATTTTTTTAATAAGGTTATCAGTTTTTTAGATATGGGAACCTCTACAGCGTTTTGCACAAAAATATCAAAAAGACAAAAAGATTCCGGCCTGATGATATTTTATTCTTATTTTATTGTCCTGGTTATCACCCTAATCGTCATGTTCGTGTTCATTTCTTTTCTTACTCCTTTTCATAAATATATTTGGCCCGCTCAGGCGAAACTCTTTGTCGTGCTAGCGGCCGTATTGGGCCTTTTAAATTGGCTATTACTTGTTTTTGGCCTTGTTGGCGATGCTTACGAGCTAACTGTCCAGGCCGAGATCGCCAAGGTGTTTCAGCGGACCATCGCTTTAGCCATAATCATTGTATTATTTATCAATTTGAAGCTTAATATTTTGAATTTTTTCTTTTACCAGATATTTATTTCCGCCTTACTTTTAAGTTTTGTGCTCTGGATAATCAAGAGTAATGGTTTTATTCAAAGTAGAAAGTGGTTGATGACAGGTTCGGAAATCATCAAGTATGGCAAGGAATTTTATAACTATAGCCATCCGCTGTTCACTTATGCCCTGATCGTAATGGGTGCGGAAATTGCAGACCGCTGGTTGCTTCAATTCTTCGGAGGCGGGACGCAGCAAGGTTTTTTCAGTCTGTCTTTTAATTTAGGGGCGGCTTACGCTGTCTTTACGACCGCGATGATCCCCCTGCTGCTTCGAGAGTTTTCCATCGCGCACGGAGAAAATGATAATAAGAAATTGGTCCGGCATTTTGAACGTTACGGGCCATTGCTATTCTCGATTTCCGCTTATTTTTCCTGTTTTGTGGCTATTGAAGCTTTTAAGATCACGCACCTATTCGCCGGCAATCAGTATAGTAATGCGGTGATCCCGATCATGATAATGGCTTTTTATCCTATTCACCAGACTTACGGTCAGATAAACGGGACCATCCTCTTCGCCACCAACCAGACAGTTTTATACCGAAACACGGGAGTCTTAATGGCCTTGATCGGTCTACCAATAACCTGTCTTTTTATCGGGCCGTTAAATTTGGGCGGGCTGGGCATGGGAGCGAACGGCTTGGCGATAAAAACCGTTCTCTTTCAGTTTATCGGGGTGAACCTGCAGCTATATTTCATCGCGAAATACCTGAAAATATCTTTCGTCAAAAACCTTTTGCATCAAATATTTGTGATTGCTTTTATGCTATTTTTGGCTTTTATTGGCAAGAGCCTTGGCGAAATCTTGCTGGCGTCGCACAATATTATATTAAATCTGCTATTGGCGGGATCGCTCTATACTACGATCGCGTGTTTGACCGCCTATTTTTTTCCCTCGATCATGGGAATTACCAAAGAAGACATTAATAAGTTCATTGCCCTAATTGTGAAGCTTAATCCCCGGGCCAAAGGATCGGATAGATAGCGATGAAACTGTACATTATCAGCAAAGCATCCACGCTAAACGAGGGATTTGTTGAAAGCCTTCAACCTAATGACATAATCGTTTATACGGATCATTCTGTTTATTTTAAATTAAGATCCACTTTTGCGAAGAACATTATATCTTTCGATGAGATATTATCAAAAGAAGAACTAGCCGAAGTCGATAAGTTTAATTATAAAACAAAGAAAATATGGTATAGGACAAGAGAAGGGGTTGACTTGTCGTTATGGCAGGATATCTCCTTGGGGGAGATCTCGGAGTTCTCGGTCGGGATATTACTGAACACCCCCATTAAGTGGCTTTTTACTCTGGGTAAATTATTGTCCAAAAATAGAATCGATTCGTTATTAACCGATTATGATGCCAGCTTGATCGAGTCGGAAGTGATCAATATCTTCTGCCGAAAGAACGGATTAGAGAAACGATATTTAATGAACAATGAAAGAAATCTTTTTTCTTTGAAGATGTTTAACAGGAAAGGGACGTTGTCGAATATCCAGGCTTGGTCATTTGCTATTATCAGGCAGATTAAAAAAATCCTTAGGACCAAAATGAAACCGCGAAAGAGTGGGCTTCCTTCGATCGGCCTCTGGCCGTATTCTTCCCCGCTTATTAATTATGATGGGGAGATAGTTGATCTTTTCAGGATCGAGAAAGGCCTTTCGTCTCCTTTTGAACGCATATATTACAGCCGGCTAGGCCAATCAAGATATCTGACCAAAGTAAAAGAGGCCGTTACGCTAGAAACGAAAATATTTGATCAGGATTACGGCGATGATTTGGAGGCGATGATCTTTAAACACATTGACGACAAATGGCCGGGTTATATGGGGGACTATATATCACAACGACGGTTGTTCGCTAACAAAAAAATGAAATTATTAATTGTCCTTTCTGATGAGCCTGATGAAGCGAAAATAGCGATCAGCGCGGCGCATAGCTTGGGCATCAAATCGCTGGTGATCCAGCATGGCTATTTTTTAACGCTAGATAATTTGGACGATCTGCAGCGCGCTGATTATCGACTGGTTCACAACGAATATATCGCCAGAGAATTAGTTAAACGGGGAGTGAACAATGAAAAAATAATCGTAACGGGAATGTTGTTCGCCAATGAATCGAGAATTGTGAGCAGGGTTGCCGGCGAGCAAAAGCCCATGATCTTGATCTGCACATGTCCGCAATTGTTCCAATCTTCAATCGTTGGCCAAACACATTCCGGGAAATATTTGGAGATCGCGTTGGAAGCATGTAAGGGGTTGAAGCAGTTCGAATTGCTCATTAAACTGCACCCCTGTGAATCATTGGATTATTATGAGAGATTGATAAAGGCTGCTTTTGGTGAATATAAAAACATTAAGTTGTGTCATAATAATAAGATAAAGGAATTAATAGCTGGATCCAGTCTGGTTGTCAGCCCCATGTCAACGGTTATTTTTGAAACTATGGTCCAGGAAAAACCGGTTGTTTGTCTGAATATAATTGAGGCTTATCAAATCCCCCCATTCGATGGTAAAAGCGATGTCCTTACGGTTAATAATGTATCAGCTTTAAAAGATTCGATCTTTGAGTTGCTGAACGGCACGAGTCGGGTTAAAGAATATCCTTTTTTAAGCAAGTACATCGGCGACGTAAATGTTCCTAGTATAAAAAAAATGACCGAAGCTATGACAAGGCTAAAAGTCATGGATGTCCTTGTTAGTAATGGTAGATGTCAATGAAATTATCGATAATAATAGTTAATTGGAATACAAGAGAATATTTGCGGAAATGTTTAACCGCAATCTTCAATCAGAAATTGTCTTGCGATACAGAAGTGATCATTGTTGACAATGCATCATCGGATGGTAGCGTGGCCATGATAAAACGGTTATTCCCTCAGGTGATCGTGCAAGAGAATCGAGATAATCGAGGTTTTGCGACGGCCAATAATCAAGCTTTAAAGCTTGCGCAGGGCGAGTATGTTTTATTGTTAAACACTGACACAAAGTTGTTAAATGATGCTCTTAGAGAAGCTGTTAAATATTTGGATGATAATGTTCGGGTTGGAGCGCTGGCACCAAAAATATTGAATGCTGACGGGTCCACCCAGCATCCTTGTTATCTTACTTATCCGAATATATTGAGCGAATTAGCCGAAGCACTTTTTATTACCCGATATATAAAGTTCGTCACCCTTTACGGATTTTGCGTCCCTGCATCTAAACGACCTCAAGAGATCGCTCATTCGACTGGTGCGGCGATGTTTATAAGACGTGCTGTGGTTGAAAAAATAGGCAAATTAGATGAAAAGTTTGTTTTTTCTTATGAAGACACTGATTATTGTCGCCGTATTAGGGAGACTGGGTATCAAATCGTTTATTTTCCAAAGTCAGAAGTCGTTCATTATGGCGGAAAAAGCAAGATCAAATTGGATGATCATGGCGCGGACATGGTGTTAACCAGTAAGTATTATTACTACAAAAAATATTATTACAGGCTGGGTGCGATTATTTTAATGCTAATCTTAATGCTTGGCGCGGTGAATAGGATCTGCTTTTATTCTCTCTCGCGGGCATTGATTAATAAACCGGCGAGTAAAATGATTATTCAGGACAATCTTGCTGTGCTAAAGTGGATATGGTCAAAGGTGGGGACAATAATAAAATGATCTTAATCTGTGAGCCAATTTGCTGTGATTTTGAACACGCGGAAGTCAATGCTGCGTTAATAATTGCGGTTGAAAAAGCCTTCCCTCGGGAAGAGATCATTTTATTCGCGGAGAAAGGGCATCTCGATCGAATATTATTTTCTCTCCCTCCCCAAATTAAGGGGAAAATCGAAAGAAAGATAATAAGTATACCGAAACGAAATAGTAACGATGCAATTAGATTTATTGGCGATTGGAAAACGGTCAGAGGTGTGTTGAATTATGCCAAAACTCACAAGGCCGATAAAATATTGTTCACCTCGATCTTGAGCCCGAGCTTGATATCGATTAAAATTCAAAGGATATTTTCTCCTGGCCCAAAAATGTTTATTGTGGTTCACTCCATATTAAGTACAATAAAAAAGTTGCCAAAAAGATGGTATCTGCTCGCGCCATTATTATTTTGGTTTCGTAATGCTATTGTGGTAAAAAATAAGGGCCTCAATTACATTGTTTATGGTGAATTCATTAAGGAAAACGTGATCAAACTGATCCCGAAACTGGCGCCGTATTTGCGAGTTGTAGATCTGCCATATTTATATTCATTGCCTCCAAGCAATGAGCTGGCTGGCGATAAAGATGTTATTAAATTTGCTTATTTCGGCGTACTAAATAGTGGCAAACGCAGTCAGATGTTGAATGATATTATTCAACATGTAAGGGATAAGACCAATAGAAGGAGAGCGGAATTTGTTCATATTGGCAAATCAAGCCAAGAAAAAGCGTTAACTCGGGAAGAATTCTCTGCCAGGGCAGCGATCTGTGATTATGCCATTTATCTGCACTCTCCGGAAACATATGCTTTAACTGCCAGTGGCTCGTTATTCGATGCGTTTTCTTACGTTAAGCCTGTAATCGCATTGAGAACTCCTTTATTTGAATATTATTTTAAGAAAATGGGTAATATTGGATATTTATTTAACAATATAGACGAGATGTCGAAGAAAATCATTAGTATTCTAAATGATTGTTTTGATAATAATAAAGAATACGAAAAACAATTACATAATATTATTGCGGGGCGCGAGAAGATTAGCCTTGATAATATCGCTGAAAAAATAAAGAATATTATGGAGAAAAAAAATGAGAATAGCTCATATAACAACAGATTTTAAGCCGATCTTGGGTGGCCAAGAAACATATATTGCAAACCTAATTAAAATATTAGCTGAAGCTGGCCATGAACAGGTCGTTTATCAACATTTTAATGGGGAAAAAAGCCCGGAATTGCATTTTGTACCGAAAATATTAAAAACTAATAAGCGACATTGGTTAAATGTATGGTCATATAATCTATTGGTGAACAAATATTACTTCGAACTAAAAAATTCAGATTGTTTAATTGTCCATTTCCCGTTTCATTTCCCTGCAGTTATGTGGCATAAAAAGGTTGTTGTTCTTTCGCATGGGGTAGAATGGAGTGTTCCACCACGATCCGCTTCCCATAAGTTGCGTGAGAAGTTGGCCCGCTTTGCCTTTGGCCATGCGCGAATATTTGTGGCTAATGATACTGACTTTTTCAGACAAATGGGTCTCAATACCGCAGCTGGGGAACGACTTTTTGAGCGACTTGATGGTCAGCGCTGGTTTATTCCAAATTGTGTTGATACTAATCATTTTTACGAAGCTGAACCATATCCTAACCTGCAGAAATTGAATCCAATATTACTGCCCAGAAATATTAATCCACAAAGGGGTATTACGCTGGCGATTGAAGCTTTTGCAGGTTTTGTTAAAGTTTATCCTGAAACCAACCTTATAGTTGTTGGCGATTTCCAAGACTTCGAATATAAATGCCGAGTGTTTTCTCTTATAAATCAACTTACCTTAGCTGGGAAAGTTTTATTTTTGGGAAATGTTTCTTGGCAAAATATGCCAAGAATTTATGCTTCCAGCCTTATGTCTCTGGTACCAAGTATCTATAGTGAAGGGACATCTTTGAGCGCGTTAGAGAGTATGGCCTGTGGTATTCCTGTTGTTTCTACTAATATAGGCGGGTTAGCTGATTTGCCTGCTTACAAAACTAATCCAGATGCTGAATCATTTTGTAATGGTATGATTGAGGCTTTTAAGCAGCAGGAGCTGCTCGGGTCGAAGCAACAAAAAATTGTCAGGGAACAATTTAATCTAGAAAATTGGAGTAAGGCTTGGTTAAAAGCGATAGCCATGAAATGAAAAACATTTTATTCTTAAATACATTGGTAATGACATGCAATTGATATTATTGATTATAGCTCTAATTGTTTATTTGTTTATTCTATTCAATAGAAAGATTCCATTAACTTCATTTTATTTTTTGTTTGGGCTTGAATGGCTATACTACTGGATTTTTCCATATTTAGTCACAACTAATGCACCAGATATTTCTTTGTTTAAGAGCATCCCGTTGTTATTCAATGGGACATGTACATTTTATTTCTTTGTGTTTAATGCTTTATCGCTGTTGATCTTTTGCTTGGTCTACTTGCTCTTTTATAAGAATAAACATCGTGTTGATCCCGACATGGGCTTTAGAAATAATTATCATCGATTCCTTTTTCCAGCCATAATTATATTATCTGTCATAATTATTATTTTGGCTATAATTTTTCCTTATTCAAAGGGGTTGAGCTTCATTTATGATGTAATTTCGAATATTCGAATATTTTTCTTTGCAATGTTTATACTTTTTATGATTTGCGAGCCAGACAAAAGGAAGGTTGTCTTTGTTTTTCTTGTATATTGTGCTGCAACTTTTATTTATGGGTCCAGGATACATATGGTCATGGTCGCTATCTCATTGTTTTTTTATTTGCTGGGAAATAAGTATATTAATAAAAAAACAGCAATAGTATTGGTAATGTTGGTTATCCTTTTAATAAGTGCAACAGCGGTAAGGCGAATGGGTACGAACTACAACTATAGCCCGGTTTCTCTGCTTTGGTCTTTGTCTACCGAGAGCATAAACTCTTCTTATCCGTTATTGCAGGTGATCAACTTGTGGCAAAACAATGAAATAAAATACTACACTATCTTTTCTAATTACATTGTTGATCCGATTATTAGTTTCGTTCCGCAACCGGTTTTTATGCTGACCGGTGAGGGGAAATATACATATAATACATTGGGCGCATGGCGAGAGGCCCATGGCGGGGGCATTGCTCCCTGGGGTGCGTTCTATTATTTGGCAGAAGCGTTTATTTCTCTTTCTTATTACGGGATAATAATCGTTTCAATAATGTTAGGGTTATTAGGTAGTTATATGGATTCAATTTCAAGGAAGGGGAATTTAATGCGGCAATTTATGTGCTATAACTTTATTGGTGTATTTGGAAGTTTCTTTATTAAAACAGAGTTTTTTCTCGTTGGGAAAATATTCATATTAAGTACTATATTTGCGATCGTTATATTATTAGCTATAAATGGGCTTAGCATTATTGGCAAGAGGCAACTGAGGTAGAAAGCCTGCTTATCAGGATAATAGATGGACATAATTGGGTCGTGGTATAATAAAAGAAATTTAAGTGGAAGGATGGCAATATGAAAGGCAAATATTCTGTTTGCGTAATTGGCGGTTGCGGTCATGTTGGGCTGCCGCTAGCCATAGCCTTTGCCTCAAAAAAGATCGAAACGCATATTTACGATATCAATGAAAGATCGATTGAATTGGTAAAACAGGGAATTGTGCCCTTTAAAGAAGAAGGAGCAAAGAGTCAATTAAAAAAAGTTATCAATAAATACCTATTTGTCTCGTCTGAACCCTCGATGATCAGCAGGTCAAAATATGTAGTTGTGGTCATAGGAACCCCAGTTGATGAATTTTTGAATCCAAAGATCAATGATGTCTTTAATTTTTTTAAAAAGTATATTGACTATTTTAAACCGAGGCAATATCTTATCTTAAGAAGCACCTTATATCCTGGAACCACTCAAAAAATATATGAATATTTTAAGAGGATGGGGCTGCCGATAAAGATCGCTTTTTGTCCCGAAAGGATAGCCGAAGGAAAGGCGCTTGAAGAAATCTTTTTTCTTCCTCAAATTGTCAGTGCCTTTGACTCGGGAACGGTAAAAAAAATATCCAGATTGTTCAATAAAATTACAAAAGATATAGTCCGGTTAAGCCCGATGGAGGCAGAGGTGGCCAAATTGTTCACCAATGTTTGGCGCTATATCCAATTTTCAATACCCAATCAATTCCTTATTATCGCAATGAAATATGGCCTTGATTTTTTTAAGATATTTGATGCGATTAAATATAAATATCCCCGGGCAAAAGGATTCTACGGGCCGGGCTTTGCGGCGGGCCCATGCCTGTTTAAAGATACCATGCAATTGGCCTCATTCAATAATAATGATTTTATGCTGGGACATTCAGCTATGCTCGTCAATGAGGGGCTTCCGAAATATCTTGTTGATTATTTGAAGAATAGGTATAAGCTTGCCAAATTGACTGTAGGCGTACTTGGCATGTCTTTTAAAGCGGATAACGATGACCCAAGAAGCTCGCTTTCTTATAAATTGAAAAAGATTCTGGAACTTGAGTGCAAAGAGGTAATCTGTACCGATGTTTATATAAAAAACCCGGATTTTGTAAAAGCGGAGGTTTTGGCTAAAAGAGCGGATCTGGTCATTGTCGCCACGCCTCATTCTGAATACAGGGGCCTGCGCTTTAAAAAGAAGGTAAAAGTAATAGATATCTGGAATTTTTATGGAAAGGGGCTTGAGTTTTGATGAAAATATTAGTCACCGGAGCGTCAGGTTTTATTGGGGGATACGTAGTTGATGAATTGTTAAGTGCCGGTCATCAAATAGTCGGTTTGGACAATTTGAGCAAATATGGTGAATTACATAAATCTTACGATTCGAATGCAAATTATAAATTCGTGAAGGGAGATGCAAAAGATATTGATTTGCTGAAAGAATTATTGTCGGATTGCGACCAGATACTGATGGGCGCTGCAATAATAGGAGGGATCTCGCTTTTCCATGAATTTGCTTATGATCTGATAGCTGAAAACGAAAGGATCATTGCCGCATCCTTCGACGCTGCGATCTGGGCATTTAAAAATAAAAAATTATCCAAGGCAAATGTTATGTCTTCGTCAATGGTTTTTGAAAGCACTTCAACTTATCCAACACCTGAAGGGGAACAGCTAAAATGCCCGCCACCGCTTTCAACTTATGGTTTTCAAAAGCTAGCCTGCGAATACTTTGCTAAAGGGGCTTGGGAACAATATAAACTGCCGTACACCATTATTAGGCCGTTTAATTGCATTGGCATAGGAGAAAAAAGAGCTCTCTGCGATAAGGAGATCATGTCCGGCAATGTAAAGTTGGCCATGAGCCATGTCGTGCCGGATCTAGTCCAAAAGGTATTAAAAGGGCAGGATCCTCTGCACATATTGGGTGATGGCAATCAAATAAGACATTATACATACGGAGGGGATCTCGCCAGAGGGATTCGCCTCTGCATCGAGAGTAAGCAAGCGATAAATGAAGACTTCAATCTATCGACACCAATATCGACCACTGTGCTTGAACTTGCCCAACTTATCTGGCAGAAAATAAACGGCAAAAAACCGTTTAAATTCATCTCTGATAAGCCATTTACTTATGATGTTCAAAAAAGGGTCCCAAATGTGAAAAAAGCAAAAAAGATCCTTGGTTTTGACGCGACGACCTCCCTGGATGAAGCACTCAATGAGATCATCCCCTGGATTAAAGAACAAATAAAAATCGGAGGGATTTAGTGCACAGTTCGATTAATATCGTAATTCCTGTTTATAATGAAGGTGAAAATATAAGCAGGACATTGTCAGAGATAAGCACTAAGATCAGGACCTCGACGCAAATATATGCGGTTTATGATATGGATGAAGACACCACGATCCCGGCGATAAAAGATTATTTGAGTAAAAATCATCAGGTGAATATCTCATTAGTGAAGAATAAATATGGCCGGGGAGCGCTTAACGCCATTAAAACCGGCTTTGAAAGAGTGCGAGACGGCATTGTGCTGGTCGTGATGGCGGATCTTTCGGATGATCTGAGTAATGTTGATGAAATGTTAAATAAAATCAATCAAGGGTATGATCTGGTCTGCGGTTCAAGATACATGAAGGGCGGCAGGCAAATAGGGGGGCCCTGGTTGAAAAAGACGCTATCAAGGATCGCCGGAGTAAGTCTTTATTATCTTGCCGGTCTGCCAACCCATGATGTGACAAATAGTTTCAAAATGTACACGAAGCAATTATTAAATAGAATAAGTATTGAAAGTAATGGAGGATTTGAGCTGGGTATGGAAATAGTCATAAAGGCCTTTATTCGAGGTTATAAAATCACTGAAGTCCCTTGTATTTGGAGCGATCGAAGCGCCGGGAAATCGAGGTTTAAACTTTGGCAATGGCTTCCTAACTATCTTCATTGGTATTGGCTGGCAATAACAAGCAGATACCATAAACGATCAATCGCATAAATGAAAATACGAAACATCGCCGGATATCTCCCGCTCTTTCTATTGTTCGTCTCATTAATATTCGCGTTGTTCTATGACTTTAAATATTCACTGAATATCCCGATCGCAGACCAATGGACAATGATCAAACATTTGAATAAACTGGACTTTAATTATCTTTGGGCAAGCCATAACGAACATATAATTTTTTTTCCGAAACTGATATTTTTCATTCTGGCAAAATTAAGCCACTGGAACATTAAATGGGAGATCATGCTTGGCTTTTTATTGTTCTCAGCCATTATGAGTTTTTTATATTATTCGCTTATAGTGAATAAAAATAATACGGAGAATAACACTCCAGAGAAGCTAATCGTTGGCGGCTTGCTCCTGATCTTCTGTACGCCTCTACATTATCAAAATTGGCTTTGGGGATGGCAGATCCAGATATTATTGTCGACACTGGCTTCCATTATTGCTTTTTATTTGCTTTCAAACATGGGTAGGGGGAGTAAGCCGAGATTATTAGAACTTTGCATTATTATAATCTCGCTCATAGTAGCCGGATTTTCATTTTTCACGGGACTGATTGCCGGTTTTATTGCTCTTTTAATGGCAGGCTATCTGTGCCTACGGCGAAGGATTAACTGGTTAATTTTTGTGGTCATAGCCGCGACATTTTTGGCTGTTTTAATCTCTTATTTCAATACACTGCATGGATCTGCGCACATGAACCTTAATCTAATTCAGTTATTAAGCATGACCGCGTTTATTTTGACCTATCTTGGGGTTGTGTTCTCTTCAGCCAGAACCGGCTCATCTTTATTCTTGATCAGGTCTGCTGAAATATTCGCTTTTATTTCCGGATCATTATTTATGGCGATTACGATAATTGTATTAGTTAAAAATATCGGACCGATAATAAGAAAAAACGCAGAAAAGGATAATTTGTTTTATTCGATAAGTCTGCTCTTGTTTGGATTGATCGTGGGCATATCATTATCAGCGGGTAGAGAGAATTTTGGCCTGAGCGCAGCGCTATCTTCCAGGTATAGAATATTTAACATGTTCTTTATTCTGGGGCTTGCTAACCTTGTTTTTTTTGATGGAAGATTAAATAAGATGCTTAATTATAAAATCATTAAAGGATTTCTTGTAATGATCTTTGCAATGGTTTATATTTTTAATTGGATCATAGGGATCGAGATTGGGAACGGATGGATCGCAAAATATAGCGTCTTGACGCGTCTGGATTCCATCAGTATAGATCATGTCCCCTCAGATTATGTAGGAGGGATATCAAAAGAAGATTTGATAAACGATCTAAAGATACTAAAACAGGACAAGCTTGCGGCCTATAACAATAAATCAAAATAATAAAAAAATATATGAAAATCGCAATTGATTTAACCGCTATCCCCAGTGAATTGACCGGTGTTGGTTTTTACGTCAAGAACCTGATCATGGCTTTGTCTGAGCTGAACCAGAAAGACCGGTTTTTAGTTTTTGTGTCGCAGAAGAATCATGCCTCATTTTACTTTGACCGGGATAACTTTGAATTTGTCAACGTGCCAGACATGCCGGCTGTCTTAAGATTGATCTGGGAGCAGATTGTTCTTCCGGTTGAATTAATGCGGCAGAAGATCGATCTTCTGCATTCACCTCACTATTCCACTCCAATCTTAGGGGAAAGTTATAAGCGGGTAGTTACCTTTTGCGACATGACTTTTCTTCTCTTCCCGCAATATCATCAACAATATAAAACTTTTTATTTCAAAAAAATGATCCGCGCCGCTCTGAAGAAAGCAGATCGCATTATCAGTATTTCGAATTCAACCACAAGGGATATTATAAGGTGTTTTCCCCAAGTAGATAAACAAAAGATCTCTACCATCCATCTTTCTGCTGCGAATATTTTTCAGCCCTATGATGACCGCGCTGAGATCGAACGGCAGACGCGAGCTTACGCGTTGCCGGATAAGTATCTTCTATACGTCGGGACGCTTGAACCGAGAAAGAATATCTTTGGTTTGCTCCAGGCGTATAATGCTCTGGAAAAAGCTTTGCGCGAAGCTTACAAGCTTGTGATCGTCGGCAAGAAGGGTTGGCATTACGAGGAAATATTCAAATATGTTGAAGCGAACGGCCTCAAGGATCAAGTAATCTTCACCGGTTATATCGCGGAAGATATTTTACCGTACGTGTACAACGGTGCCAGCCTTTTTATCTACCCCTCATTTTATGAAGGATTTGGCATTCCGGTTCTGGAAGCGCTAAAATGTGGTTTACCGGTAATAACATCGAACATTTCCTCAATGCCGGAAATCGCCGGAAAAGCGGCTATTCTGATCGATCCGAAAAAACCTGAAGAAATTGCCATTGCGATCGGCCAAGTGCTTAATAACAGCCAGTATGTCAGTGTAATGCGGCAGCATAGCCTGGCGCAGGCGCAAAAATTTTCTTGGCGAAAATGTGCGGCAGAAACAGTTGCGGTGTACAAGGAAGCCTTAGCCAGTCAGACAAATAAAGGAGGAAAATAAATTGAAAGCATTGATCACCGGGATAACCGGGCAGGATGGGTCATATATGGCTGAGTTTCTATTAAATAAGGGTTATGAGGTTTATGGCATGGTCCGCCGTTCCAGCACAGAGAGTTTTGAGCGTATCAATCATTTGATTAGTCAGATTAAACTAGTGCAGGCGGACCTTCTTGATCAGTTGTCATTGATTGAAATGATCCAGATCGTCAAGCCGAATGAAATTTATAACATGGCAGCTCAGTCATTCGTTCCGACCTCTTGGAGCCAGCCGGTTCTGACCGGTGAATTTACTGCTCTAGGCGTTACCAGGATGTTGGAAGCGATTCGCCATGTTGACCCGAAAATCAGGTTTTACCAAGCCAGCTCCTCGGAAATGTTTGGTCGGGTACGGGAAACTCCGCAAAGCGAACTTACCCCATTCTATCCCCGTAGTCCTTACGGGGTTGCTAAGGTTTATGGCCATTTTATTACAGTCAATTACCGGGAATCTTACGACCTCTTTGCCTGTTCCGGCATTCTGTTCAACCACGAAAGCCCACGGCGGGGAAAGGAGTTCGTGACCCGGAAAATTACCGATGCTGTAGCTAGGATCAAACTGGGGAAACAAGAAAAGCTTTATCTTGGTAACTTGGAGGCAAAACGTGACTGGGGCTTTGCTGGCGATTATGTCGAAGCGATGTGGCTGATGCTGCAACAAGATAAGCCTGATGATTTCGTTATTGGTACTGGCGAGACGCGTAGCGTCAAGGAATTTGTGGAGATCGCTTTTAAACACGTTGGTCTGGATTATAAAAAATATGTTTGGATCAGTAAAGAGTTTATACGCCCGGCTGAAGTTGATCTGCTAGTGGCAGACAGCAGAAAAGCCAGGCAAAAGCTTGGATGGCAGCCGAAAGTTTCATTTGAAGATCTGATTAAAATGATGGTCGACGCAGATCTGGAAGCGCAAAAAACAGCTAAATGAAAGCATTAGTTACAGGAATAAACGGTTTTGCTGGAAGTTATCTTGCCGAAGCATTGCTCCAGTCCGGGGCTGAGGTCTCTGGGGTAGTTGAACCGGGGACATCAATTGACTATATTAAGCAGATAGCCGGCAAGATTAGAATATTTGAGGCGGACATTGTTGATCGGACAATAATTGAAAAAGTATTCAAGCAGGCGGCACCCAGTCATCTTTTTCATTTGGCCGGATTGAGTAGCGTCAAAGACTCATTTGATCGGCCACAGGATTATTTTAGGGTTAACTTGAGTGGTGGTGATGTTGTCTTGACGGCAGCAGCTGCTATGAAGAATATTCGGGTTTTAGTTGTAACCTCAGGTGATATTTACGGCGATAGTCTCATGTCCGGTGAGCTGGTTAATGAAAAAAGCCCTATCAGACCGAGAAGTCCTTATGCTGTCAGCAAAGCAGCCTTAGATATGCTGGCCAGCGTCTTTTTTGTCCAAAAGGGTTTAGAAGTTGTAATCGCAAGGCCATTCAGTCACATCGGACCAAGACAATCGGCCAAGTTCTTTGTGCCGACAGTTGCCCGGCAGATCGCGGAGATCATCAAACAGGAAAAGAAACCGGAAATACAGCTAGGAGAAACTGATATTTATCGTGATTTTACCGATGTCCGCGATATTGCCCGGGCATATATATTATTGGCGGAAAAGGGGCAAACCGGTGAGTCCTACAATATCTGTTCAGGGCGGAGATATCATCTCCAGGCGATTGTTTCCGAGCTGGTCAAGATGGCCGATATAAAAATCAACATTACAACAGATCCGTCTAGGTTTAGAAAAGCTGATATTACAGATATGCATCTAGATAATCGCAAAATCAAAGAGGCTGTGGATTGGGAACCAAAGATCCAACTAACTGAAACCTTGCGCGAAACATTAGCTTATTGGTTGCAGCAACCTGTTAAGAAAGGATGAAATGGATATTTCGCTTATCTTGATCAATCATAATTCTAACGAACTTCTAAATGGCTGTCTATCTTCTGTCAAGCGAATGGGTAAGGATATCACTTTTGAAACGATTGTAGTTGATAATGCTTCCACTGATGGCAGCATTGAAATGGTAAAAACCTTCTATCCTGAGGTTAAATTAATCAAGAATTTAATTAACCTTGGTTTTGGTAGAGCAAATAATCTGGGGATACAATTGGCCAAAGGTAAATACATGTTACTGCTTAATAATGACACGAAGTTAAAAAATGACGCACTCATGATAATGGCCAGTTTCCTTAAGAATAATCCAAAGGCTGGCATTGTCACCTGCAAGCTGGTTGAGCCGGATGATACGATCCAGCACAACTGCCGCTCTTTTCCGCTAACACCATTCGATACCATGTTTGGCCGGGCTTCATTGTTGAGTAAAATATTCCCGAACAACCCAATAACCAGACGCAATACGCTCTCTGACTGGGACTACAATTTCCCCCGCCAGGTCGACTGGGTCTCCGGAGCTTGCATGATGGTCCGACGAGAAGTATTTGATCAAATCGGCCTGCTGGATGAGAACTTCTTTATGTATTGGGAGGACACAGATCTGTGCAAAAGGGCTAGTGATGCTGGCTGGCAAATCTGGTTTACTCCGAATGCAGAAATTATCCATTATACCGGTCAGGGCGGGGGTAAACGTTCACTCCAGCTGAAGCTATATACTATCTATCAGATGCACCGGTCGGCCTATTATTATTTTCGCAAGCATTATTATAAGAGCCCCTTCCACCCAATGGCGCTTATCACTTTTATTGGCATGGTTGTTCTGGTGAGCTGCAAATCG
>Ga0315291_10003232_pt1 | contig 21096 bp, 12 predicted proteins | sample YL17G12_20_MG_FD_203070 | JGI IMG/M metagenome (GOLD analysis project Ga0315291, IMG submission 203070) | Sediment microbial communities from Yellowstone Lake, YNP, Wyoming, USA - YL17G12_20 | ecosystem: Environmental > Aquatic > Freshwater > Lake > Sediment | place: USA: Wyoming | collected...
TTAAATTAATGCCTTTGTTTAAATTAATGCCTTTGGTTAAATTAATGCCTTTGGTTAAATTAATGCCTTTGGTTAAATTAATGCCTTTGGTTAAATTAATGCCTTTGGTTAAATTAATGCCTTTGGTTAAATTCATTTTATAAGTTATTATTAAAAATATTATTTAAATCAATTTTTTATTATCCAATGTTATTTATAATAAATATGTATTTATTATAAAATTGAACTAATTAAATAATAAATACATAATTTTATATAATAAATGTTAAACAAAAATCAAAATATAGAATTTATTATTTCGGATGAACCAGAAATAATTATTGATAACAATGAAAATGAAAATAAAGAAGAACCCGATGATTTGCAAACTTGTGATAAAAAACAAAGAGCATCAGTAGAATATAATGGCATGGAACTCGTTTGTGGATTACTTTTAGTAAATAGAGATATAAACAATTATGATGAATTAAACAATATTTTATTAAATATGAACGAAACAAAAATAAAATTTAATAATGAAACAGATTTTTATGAATATGTAAATGATATATGTAAAAAAAAGGAAATAATAGATAATTATATAAAAAACTTTAAAAAATCAATTGAACCAATAAGTAATTTAAATATTGATAATATAGAATTTGTATATATATCAGGAAAAAAAAATAAACATACAGAAATAAATGAATTAAATAATGGATTATGTAAATTAGAGGCAAAAAGTGATATATATGTAAAACAAAAAAATAATTTATTTATAGGTTTGTCAGTAAAACAAAGTAAAAGTGCAACAAAGTCAAATTATAGTGTTCAAAAAATGTTAGGAAAAGAAAAAGATGAACAATTAACTAAAATAAAAAAAAATTATTTAATTGAACAAGGATTTTTAAAATTTAATAAAATGGATAGAGATAAGGTAAACGCTTTATTTTACCCAAAAAATAAATTGAACCCTTATATGAATAAATTAAAGGAAGAAATAGGAAATAACAAAAAAAACATTGCAACGTTTTTAGTAGAAAAACTATATTGTTCAAATGTAAATTATGATGTATATGAGTTTGATGGTATAGAATTGACTAAATTAGTAAAAATAATAGACGAGTCAGATATAATTTTTGAAGAATATTTGCCTTACTATTATGATACAAAAAATAAAGAAAGAGACGCTGCGAAATTATTTTATAAATTAACTTGTAATGATAAAAAATATAGAGTTGAAGTAAGATGGAAAGGAAATATTCATAATGCATCGCCTCAATTTCAAATACATGAAGAATAATGATTAATTGTAGAATTAATAATTGTAAATACATTATCAACATTAACGCTATTTCCCAGTTGCTTATAACTTTTTTTATCCTCTTTTGCTAATTTAAATGTTTCCGGAAACGATTGTAAACGAGCACATTCTCTGGGGGTAATATATCTTTTTTCTTTACCATAAATAGGTATTTGTGAAATGGCAACTAGAGTGGGAAAATATTGACTCTTTTTTACTCTTATTCCAGATTGTCTAATTTGTATAAAATGATTAAATATGCTATCATTTTCTTTTATAGGTCCAGTTTGCCATTCTAATTTTCCATATATTTCCCTCTTTTTAAGGAGTTCGGAATACTTATTATACCATGTTTCAAATTGAGAACTATATTTTTCAATTAAAGGTTTATTCTTAGTCATATAATCTTTTTTCCAGTTAGGAAAATTATTGAACTCTGCTTCAGTATACTCTTTATAAACATCATTAATTAAAATAGTTGGACTAATTTTTTCTCCAACTTCAAAAGTTTTAATCATTTCATCCCACTGATTTAATACATTTAAAATATCATCTTTTATAAAATATTTTTCATTGATCGTATTTTTATCATCCAAGAATTTTTTAAAATCATAATTTCCTATAAATATTGGCAATTTAATATTTGTTCCATTATAAATATCATTTCTTATACAAACAAAATAAACTCTTTCTCTTTGTTGTGGAATTCCATAATTATGTGGTGATATTTGAAATAATTGTAATGTATAACCAGTCTGCGCTATTTTATTTTTAATATATGAAATTACTTCGCCTTTGCTTACTTTAAGAATATGTTTAACATTTTCTAAAAACATAAATTTAGGTTTTTTTTCTTTGGCAATTCTAACGATTTCATCAAATAATAGACCACGATCATCTTTAAAACATTGTTTTTTACCTCCGTTGCTAAACGCCTGACAAGGAAATCCTGCACATAAAATATCAAAATCAGGCATAGTTTTCTCATCAATATTTTTCACATTTGCAACAGGTTCAAGTCCATAATTATCTTTATAAACAACACGACAATCTTTATCAATATCACACGCTAATACACATTGAGCGCCTAATTGATTTAATGCTTGATGGAATCCACCAATTCCGCAAAATAAATCAATATATTTTAGATTAGATAGATTAATATTGTTTTTTACATTTTGATAATCTTGTTCATCAATAATCAAATTATCTACTTCAATAAAAGTTGTTTCACTATTATTGTCATCGTCTGTGCCTTCGGCATATTCCTCATCAGTGCCTTCTTCAATAATAAATTCTATTTGTGGTTTTGTTATTTTTTTTTCATTTATTAATGTTTTACCATTTATTAATTCAATTAATTGTTGTTTATTTTTTGATTTATATTTGGTAATTCCAAGTTCTTCACACTTTACAAAAAGTTCAGTCTTTGATAATTTAGTTAAATTAATGTCTTTAGTTAGTTCCATTTATATAAGTTATTACTGATAATATTATTTAAATCAATTTTTTTATTATCCAATAAAAAAAGTTATTTATATTTATTTATATTAATTAAAATTTATATAATTATTTATCTGTCATAATTCTTGGAACTACATTCATTGTTGTTAATTCTTGAAACAATAATTTACAAGTATATGGAATTTCTACGTAAGCAAAATCTACACGATTATCACAAGTGCGACAGCAGTGAATATGTAATTTATCATTATAGGCAGCAATAAGACCACATTTCTTACATACAAATACTGAATATTTATCTGAAGCATCATACATTCTTCCTCTAGTAAATCTGGCAGCTCCATGAGATACCATACAATTATGCGCTACTATACCATTTGCTAGGAAAGAATGTGTTTCGTCAACTTGAATATCATAAACAGGATGAGTACCTGCAGGTCTAATATCAATAACTTTTAAATTCATTGTAGGTAATCCAACACATTCACGATTTACTCCATAACAAGATTCTCTTTTTTCTTCTTCTTTATATTCTTCTTTAAATTCCTCTTCATCTTCTTGTCCATCAAATTCGGGTTTTACTATTTCTGGTGTTAAAAACCATTCGAGTGCTCCAATTTCTGTAAGATATTCTTCCGCATTAGGAAACGATTTACTTGTAAATTTACCAAATGTAGTTCCTTTGATTAAATGGTCTGTAATATCATGTGTAGATGGTATAGCATAATTATGAATTAAAGGTTCTATTAATTGTAATTCTTTTACGGCTTGTTCAATTGCTTTTTTAGTAGGTACTATTTTATTTGGATTTTCTTTCTTAATTTCACTAAATTTTGTTAATTCATCAACCTTACTCACCAACCAATTATGTTGTCTTGTAACTTCATTTCTAAGTCTTTTATATGAAACTCCTGCTTCTAATCGTTGTGATTTATGACAACAATATCTAAATCCAATTTTTTCAGAAAATGGAATAAGTTCATTAATATCTAAATGTAAAGTTAATTGGTAACTTTTATTACTATCTTTAAATTTATTTTTTGAATGAGTTGTTTCTTTAAAATTTTGTATAGTAACTTTATGAATGTCAAACCGCGTTAATAAATTTTGTATATCTGTCATCATTTTAGTAAGTGAATCTAAATGTTCGTGTTTTTTACTACGCGAAAATGACACTGAAGATAACAAATCATGTTTACCACGATGCATTCCAAGAACACAAGTATGACCATCAGCACCAAATAATCCTCCTAAGAATTCACGAACAATTGGTTTAGGACAAGATTCGTCAAGAATAAATTCCGGTAATATAGAAGGTTTATTAATTTTAGAACCAATAGAAATGCCTTTCAAATGAATAATATCTAAAATAAAGTCATTAGGTATTCTAATGGAATAATAATTTTTATATTTAAAATTAGTTTGACAAATATTTGTAAACATATTTAGATCGTCTATAACATTTTGTAGATCTATTATATGTCCTAAATTGATAACACCTGTATACATTTTTGTATTTTTATTATAATAAATGCCTCCATCAGAATATAAATATCCCAAAATACGTGCAAACGCTAAAGCTTCAAAATAATTGTCTTTGTTGTCAACTTTTATTAATAATGTTCCAACCTGTATACTCCAAGAGGAACACATTTCAATTTCTTCATTAACCTTTATCAATGGATATGTAATTCCTGTTTTAATTCTTGTTTCATTAATTACAAATTTATTAATTTCACTCCAAATATTTTCACTTGTTAATAATTTATGATTTGCTGTAAATTTAATCTTTCTGCCGTCTTGAAAAGTAACATCAACACATTCTCTTTCACCCTTATAAAGAAATCCAGATTGAACTGATTTGACTAATTGATTTGACTTTTGGTCAAAACCTAACACATTGTAATTACCATTTTCCATAGTTCCTATTTCTATACTTAAACCACAATTTAGGAGAATTGGAGAGCGATAGTCAGCACAATCGCGTTCCATTTCTCCAAATCGTAGCCCACCATCTCTGCTACGTCCTTCAGCAGGTTGTCTTGTTAAATTAACCATTGGTCCAATAGATCTGCTATGTTGCTTATCATTGACCATATGTTTTAACCGCTGATAAAACACAGGTCCGATAAATACACTGCATTCAATTTGTTGTCCAGTTAATCCATTGTACATTAATTCATTTCCGTGCGCTTCATATCCTAATTCCAATAATTTATTTGAAATGGTGGCTACATCTAACTCGCCAAAACTAGTTCCGTCTCCAAATAAACCAAGTTCGACTAATACTTTTCCAAGCAATGTTTCTTTTAATTGACCAATCGTCATACGAGAGGGAATAGCGTGCGGATTAATAATAATATCTGGTCTTACTCCATTACGAGTAAATGGCATATCTTCTTCGGGAATTATATTACCTACGGTCCCTTTCTGCCCATGTCTACTGCTATTTCCAATTATTTGTGACGGAGAATGGTCTGATTCTCTCATATAATATGTATGAGATGATTGCATTTCTATACAATATACTTTTCCATTATAATCTATTAATTTTTCCTCATTTGAATCGTTTACTTTTTTATTAATCCAAGGTTGATTTTGTTTTGTAATAATACTAACTTTGTAATAAGTATGTTTTTGAGTTATTGAAACTTCTTGTCCTGCTCTTGAACCTAAATTACGTTTACCAATTCTAGCAATACCAGTTGGTTCTTCTGATATTTTTATTATACCTGAATAACCACAATGTACTGCTAATCTTGTAACATCATTTGCTAGTTTCATACTAATAGTTCCATATCTATTAAATGTTTCTCCTTTATATTCCATTGATGAACCATCACCTTGTAATAATGCTTCTAATAATATTCTAGATTGTCTCTCTGATAAATTAAATACAAATTCAGGTAAATATTTATTTAATGCTCCAACACTTAAAATTTTAAAATATTTATAAATTTCTACATATTTTATTTCTGATATAAAATAATTTCCTCCTTTATGATAAGAATAAATTATATTTAATTTTTCTAATATATTTTTATTGTATAAAATTTTTCTCTCTTTTATCGCAGTAATAAATGTTCCCCCATCTTTACAATGGCCATCAGCAATAAACATTCCTAACAATTTCAAGAAATAATCCATCTCATATTTTTCTTCACCTAACTCCATAAATTCAATGTCATGCTTCACATTTTGCATTGATTTTTGAAATCTTACCATTTTACCCATTACATCTTGTGCTTCTATTAATTCATATTTTTTTCCACTTCGTTTCTTAACATATAATTTATGATTTAGTGTACAAATAATATGAACTTGTTTATTTTCAATATAATACATTTTATCATTGTGTTCATATTCAAATTTAGCAGTAGGATATTCGTAAGTCATATTACCATTAATATCTAAAGTTGCTACTTTGTGAATTGTAATATCAATATCTTTTATTTCTATCCAACCCATATTAGTAAGAACTTGTTGAGTTGGTAATGCACAAAATTTATCTCCAATCACCGGTTTTCTTAATGTTCTTAATCTTACTTTGGCAAAACTATACCCATCTCCATTTCTATTAATATAATTTTTATCAATATAAGTTTCTTCTACAGTTCTATATTGTTTACTTCCATCTTCATATTTAATCACTTTTGTATGATCATTTCTATTCTCTTTAATTGGGGTTACTTTTGCAATAATAATATCACGATTTTCAATTAAAGTATTTTCTGGAACAACGCCTTTAGAATTTACCTTATTATAATTACCAAATTTCATTCCTTTTGTTTTTGCTGGGTCTGGTTTACATCTGATTTCTTCATCGCCATTAATTTTTTGTTTATCCTCATCTTTTTCCGTATGAGTAATTGTAATTTGTAGTAATCCTCTATCAATTGAACCTTTATTCACAAGCAATGAATCTTCCTGATTGTAACCAGTGTGTGTCATAATAGCAACATTAATATTACAACCTGAAGGATTTTCGTGTAATTTAATTAAATTCATTACGCGAGTGTCAACTAATGGTCTTGTAGGATAACTCAACACATAAGCAGTTTTATCCATTCTTTCATTGTAATTAGTTGCATAAATACCCATTGCCTGTTTTGCTTGAGCGCATTGATACGTATTTCTTGGAGATTGATTGTGGTCAGGATATGGAATGCAAGAAGCAACTAATCCAAAAATCGTGGATGGATGAATTTCACAATGAGTATATTTATGGATAATATTATTGGAACTTTCGATAATATTTTTAGGTTTTGTAGCAATCATACTAAAACCTTGTTCTTCCGCATCAATATATTCTATAACAGAATCATTAATTTTACAATTAATTAATAAATCGTCCCAAGTTAATTTATTTTCTTTTAATTCATTCATAATTTGTTGTGTAAGTAAAATATTATTATTTTTAACACGAAATACTGGTCTTGTAATTCTTCCACTATCATTACAAACTTTAATTTCTTGTGACTTATAGTCAAATATAACTGATGTATAAATATTAATAATTCCTTTATATTTCATATCTTTTAATTGATTGTATAATTCCTCTGGAGTTAATGTTATTCCAACCCAAGATCCATTAATAAATACTTTGACTTTATCGTACATAAAACTAGGCGTTAATTCGTCATCATCTATTTTTAAAATATTAGGAAGTATATAATCATACAATGAATTACTATTTGAGTTAATAGTAACGTGTGCCATATAACTCATATTTTTTACAACACCAACTGAAGCACCTTCAGGAGTGTTATGAACTGCTATTCCATCTTTTAGGCAAAATCTTCCACGTTTATCGTGGAGTTGCCACCCTACATAAGGACCAACGCCTACTTCTACTAAATTAAATTTACTACACATGAAAGATTTACTTCTTACAATTTGAGTTTCATCTTCAACATTTGCTAATTTTTTATAAGGAAGAAGTGTTGGGATTTCATGTATTTTATAACCTGTGATTGTTAATTCTTTATAACTACTAAACTTTTTATCATTTGTTTTTTTATCAGTCCATTGACTTCTACCTTCTTTTATTCCACATGAAAACCCAAGTGACATTGCTAATGTATAAGCGTTTTCAATTATTATATCATTTTTTGGACCTTGACAAATACGTATTTCATGACCATTAGATCGAACAGAACCATCTGTATCAATTAATCCTGCTAAAACTTTCAATCTGGTTTCTCTGTCATTAGTAAGATATTCATTTGGTATATGTTTATTGTTTAAAAGATTATATTTTCGAAGATATTTTTTAAGTGGCGCTTCTTCTACTCTATTACATAGACCAGACGATAACGCTTCTTTATTTTTTTTTGAAACAATTGAAAACTTATATCTTCCATCTTTTGTAATTACTGCTCCATTTTCTTGAGCCCATTTTTCCCAATAATCTAAAGTCTCAAAATCTTTTTTATAGTTCAATGCAAATCCAGTTCCGTCGCTAAGACCATCACCTAACCACATACCCAACAAATATGGATCCATTTCTACATCTTTTTTTTCCCAATGAATGCCTTCTATTTTAAACAAAACTAATTTGTCTTTTGTTCTTGAGTTCAGTTTTAGATATTTTTCAATAGTTATATCAATAGTATCATCATCATCAAAACTATCAACAAATTGAGTTGCTTCATTTAAAGAATTAAAATATTTTTCTTGAAATTTTATTTCTTGACGATTAAGAAATTCTACAATATGAGTATAATTTCGATCTTTTCTATTAGATTGTCTAATAGTCTTGTGTCCACGTATTTTAAGAGTTAGAATGTGATTATCAGTTACTCGATGCTTTAGAAAATTATTTTTCTCAGGAATAATATCATACATATTTTTAAATCCAGAACATGTTGTACGCACTTTTGTGGAATTTCCAAGGTCATTTATAAGTATATCTCCTATTACTATATTTTTTGCAAGTTTAAAAGTTCCATCCCACATTAAAATCTCTGTTTCAGGATCAAAACATTCTGCTGGACAAATAAATCCCCAAGATGTGCTGTGTAATTTACGAGGAGGAACTAATTTGCCACTTTTATCTGTTGGAGTAGAAACTCTACGAAGATGACTTAACGTCGCAATATATGTTAAACGATTTAATACTTGCGCTACACCAACTTTATTAGAATTAATATGTTTAATACCAAAATCACCAGTTGATAACGCCCGTTTTAAACCATTCTCAATAGTATTTGACTTAATAATTTTATAAATATTTGTTAAGTTAATAATATTTAAGTAATCTTCTTTAGATCTCCAACTGCCAGTTTTAATTTCTTTTATAACTTGTTTTTCCATGTCTTTAACTAATTTATTAAAATAATTTCTAAACAAATTATTAAGCGATGTGCCTGGCAAATCAATCCGTTTATTAATATATGAATCTCTATCATCACCTTTAATTAATTCAAACTTAGCTTGAAGCAATTTATTTGTCATATATCCTAGAAAATAAATTTTTTGTTTAAGAGTTTGACAATGAGGAAACAAATCATTTTGTAAAACTTCTAATGTGAATTGACGTTTTTTCATTGCGCCTGTTTCCTTGTCTACATTTAGTGCTGTATAACTAACAAGTCCTATTATATATTTAATAGCATCTTCATAAGTCATATATTTATTTGACTCAATTATAGATGCTTGTAAATTTTCTAACATTTGCTCATACTTTTTTAAAGATAAATTTAGTAAAATGTATTCGCAAATTTCTTTATCAGATAATACATTTAAAGCGCGAAATAGAATAAATAATGGAATTGGTTGTTTAATGCGAGGAATTTGTATGCAAATTGGAAATCCAAATCCGTTATTTTTTGAACTTATCATCATGTTAATTTGTTTTGGCGAAATACATTTAAAATCAGGCACAGATTTAATTTCTGCCTTCCAAGTGTATTTTGTGTCATTTTTTGAAATATTAAAACAATATACACGATTTTCTGCTGCACGTTCTTGACCTAAAATTGTTTTTTCTGAACCATTAATAATAAAATACCCACCTGAATTGTACTTACATTCTCCTGTGTATTGAGTATCAACATATTTATATTGATTTAATACACAAATATTTGATTTTAGCATAATAGGCAATTTTCCAATATGAATTTTTGGAAGAGTTTTATATAATGTTTTTACGTTCTCTAAATTATCTCCATCACGAATAATATATTTTATATTAATATCAATTGTCATTGCAGAAGCGTAAGTAAAATTTCTTAGGCGAGCTTCTTGCGGGAACATTAATTTTATAGCTCCGTTATTTTCGTGAATTTGTGGACGATAAATATGAAAATTTTCAAACGTAACAAACATTTCTAGAAAATACTTACCACTTTTATTATCATAATCCTCTTCAGATTTAATATGAACCGGATTAAACATTTCAATCGTTTTAATAATTTGGTATCCTACAAAATTATTATACGATTCTAATTGATGTCTTACAAGTTTATTTAAATACTGATCTTTAAAATATGATTCTATAACCGTCCAAGGATCTTCAATGTATGGATTTTGTTCAATTACAAAATCGCCATTTGAGTCATAACCATTAATATTTTGAATATTCATTTTTGTTTGTTTTAGTATATTATTCATCCCTAGGGTTATTTTATATATCAATTTTTTTTTAAATTGATTTAATAGATAATATAATAATTTTATTGTGTAGTATTCCTAAAATTGTTTTTTTATTATATTACATATGTCAACCAAAAAAACTATTCAAATTAATCCAGAATTATTTAAAATGTCTAAAACGAAAAAAAATAAAGAGAAAAAAGAGTTAACGTTAAATCCAATTATTACTCCAAATAATCTTAAAAATAAATTATTAAAAAGAATTAAAGAACATAAAACGCAAGAATTTAAAAGTCATAACAATCCTCAAACTCAAACACAATCACCTGAACCTTCTACTTATACTGATGAATTTTACGGAGCATTAGGTTATTTATCAGATTTATCAAAAAAACAAAAGTCTAATTCTCTAAAACAACGTTTAACAAAAACTTTAAAAAATCACCAACCAAATAATCAAATTACTGCTCAAATTGACACTCAAATTAACGCTCAAAATATATTATTAGAACTTCCACCTGAACTACAAGAAACTAATACAAATAATATATTGAAATTACAAATTAATGATGTTCCTTATGGTTGTTTAAAAAATGGACAAAAAAAAACATATAGAGAATGGAAAGAACTAAGCAATAATAACATTAAAATAGATGTACCTGATATAGTTAGACCACCTACTCCTCCCAAAAAAAATATATCTTCTTCAGAAGAAATGCCAATACAACCTCTTACAAGGGAAGAACATTTAGAACAAATTAAACATAAATTAAAACAAATTCAAAATGAAGAAAATGCAAAAAAGCAAGAAATACTAGAAACAACTTTAGGAGCAACTTTATTTAAAGATTTTAACGAAGATGGCGGAGATATTGATATTAAAGACATTTTAAAAGAAAAAGAACCTGTTAAAACATATTTAAAAAAAACATCAAAAAGAAAATTTACATTAGGTAAATCAGATAAACTAAGACGGGTTTCTGTTCTTATAAAAGATAATCAAACTAGAAAAAATATTATTCATACACAACAAAATTTAAAAAAAACAAGTATAACTGATGTAAGAAAATATTTACGACAACATGGAATGATAAAGGTTGGAACTACATGCCCACAAGATATTTTAAGAAAAGTATTTGAATCCGCCGTTTTAACCGGAGAAATTACTAACACAAATAAAGAAACTTTATTACACAATTTTTTATCCAGTGAACCAGAAGAGTAAATTTTTTTCTTACTTTAAATAAATGAACAAAATGCGAAATGATTTTAATCCAAAATTAAAAAATTTTTTTATTAATCTTCAAAATTATTTGGATACAGAATTATATTTTTATGGATCAGTAAATCGGTCAGATTATGTTCATAATAAAAGTGATATTGATATTGCTATTTTTACAGATAATGAATATAGTATAATGACAAAATTACAACATTATTTACATGTTAAACCTAACACATTTGATAAAATAGTTTGGAAATTAGAAGGCACTATTGTTTATGGTTATAAAATAAAATGTGACAAATATACTAATTCTAAATGTGAAATAGCCATTTATAACAATGATTTTAAACAAATTATATTAAAAGATATGTGCCAATATAATTCAATCCCATTTCATATTGGAATATTATTATTTATTTTAAAAACATTACATTATACATTTCCTATTTTATCTTCCAAAACGTATTCAGCATATAAACGAGTTGTTTTCAATCAAATTATGGTAAATAAAAAAGACACATCCTTTGTTTTATTAAAACAAAATAAAGTTTAAAGACAAACTACCATTATAATATAATGTCTTTAATCAAAGAATATTTAGAATTAACAAAAAAGGCTTCTAACGAATATGGCGAACTAACAATCATTTTAATGCAAAATGGCGCTTTTTTTGAAGTATATGGATTAAAAAATAAAAATAATCATATTTATGGGTGCAAGTTAGAGGATTTTTCTAGAATATGTGATTTAAATATTGTTGACAAAAAAGTTCCTGGAGGTGATATGACCATAAATGAAGATCAAGTCGTTAATGCAGGGTTTAAAACACATTTAATTGAAAAATATATTACAAAATTACAAGATAATGGATATACCATTATTGTTTATGAAGAAGAAGGCGAAGACCCCGTTAAAAAAACTAAAATTAGAAATAAAACGGGCATCTATTCTCCTGGAACATCTTTTGACCAAGACACAGAACAAATTACTAACAATATATGTTGTTTATGGATTGAAACTAGCAAAAGCATATTAAAACATAATGTTAAAAATCAAATTTATATAGGCATCGGATTAATAGATATTTATACAGGCAATACTTACATTAATGAATATAACGATGAATACATTAAAAATCCTTGCACATTTGATGATTTAGAACGATTTATTTCAATATATAATCCTAGTGAAACTATTATCGTATCAAACTTACCAACTAATGATATCAATGATATTATTAATTTTATTAATTTAAAAAGCAAATCTTTACATATTGTTAGCACCTTTCATAAAGATATTTTACCAAATGTTAATATTATTCGAGCCAATAATTGCGAAAAACAAATTTATCAAACTGAATTATTAAACAAATTTTATAAAATTTATGACATAAATTCATTCATGAGCATTTTTTACGATAATGTTTATGCCACACAAGCCTTTTGTTTTTTATTAGATTTTGTTTACCAACATAACCCATATTTAATCCAAAATATTTCAGAACCTGTATTAGAAAATACTAGTCACAAATTAATATTAGCCAATCATTCATTAAAACAATTAAATATTATTGATGATGATAATTATAAAGGCAAATATTCTTCAGTTTCAAAAATGTTAAATGAATGCATTACTTCTATGGGCAAACGCAAATTTACTAATAATTTTTTAAATCCTGTAACAGATAAACATTATTTACAAACAGAATTTAATATCATTGACAAATTATTAGAAGAAACCAATGAATATAACACAATTAAAACTTTGTTAGTTCAAATTAAAGATATTACTAAAATTATGCGACAAATTATTTTACAAAAAGTTACACCTAAGTTATTATATCATTTATATTCTTCGATTATAACATCTAAAATAGTTTATAATTCTGTAATTAGAAATGAACATTTAACTGAATATTTAAAACACAAACTAACTGATTTTGTTAGTTTAATTAATAAAGCAGATGATATCATTCATTATTTTGATACAGTATTCATTATTGATGATTGCAAAGATATTGATAATATTAACAAAATTGAAAAAAGTTTCATTAAAAATGGAGTAGATAATGTATTAGATACTAACATACAAACATTAATGGATTCTCAAGATCAATTGGAAGCGTGTCGGTTTTATTTTAGTTCATTAATATCAACTTATGAATCATCCTTAAAAACCAAAAAGACCATTAAAAAAAAGATCGAAGAAGAACTGGAAGACAATATTAAAGAATATGTTAATATTCATGAAACCGAAAAAAATCATTTTAGTTTATTGGCAACTGACAGAAGATGCAAAATATTGGATGAAGTTATAAAAAATACTAAAAGAGTTACATTAAAATATCGTTCTAGTTTTTCTGGAATGGAAACTCAGTTTACTTTAGAATTAGATTTAGAATATAATAAACAATCTCTATCAAAAAAATCAATATCAAATACTCAAATAAATACTCTTTGTAAAAATGTTGGATTAATTAAAGTTAATTTAATTGATACAGTTTTAAAAGTATATCAAACAATTGTAAAAAAAATTCAAGATTATCACTCTCACATAGATAGTATTAGCAATTTTATTACATATGTTGATATTGTATATTGTAAAGCATTTATTGCTTCAAAGTATAACTATTGTAAACCAGAAATTGTTTCTGAAGGCTCAGACAAATCATTTGTAAAAGCAAAAGATTTAAGACATTGTTTAATTGAAAAAATTCAACAAACTGAATTATATGTCGCAAATGATATTACTCTTGGCAAAAATAATAAAGATGGCATTTTATTATACGGCACAAATGCGGTGGGAAAAACTAGTTTTATTCGCGCATTAGGAATTTCGGTAATTATGGCCCAGGCCGGATTATTTGTTCCTGCTTCATCTTATCAATTTTCTCCTTATAAGTATATTTTTACACGCATATTAGGAAATGATAATATTTTTAAAGGATTATCCACTTTTGCAGTAGAAATGTCAGAATTAAGAACTATTTTACGTCTAGCCAATAAAAATAGCATGGTACTTGGAGATGAATTATGTTCCGGAACAGAGAGCATTAGTGCTGTTAGCATTTTTGTTTCAGGGGTTCAAAAATTAGCATCTGTTTCTTGCTCCTTCATATTTGCTACACATTTACACGAAATTATTAATTATGATGAAATTACTTCCCTACATAATGTAGGATTAAACCACATGAGTGTTATATATAATAAAGAAAATGATTGCTTAGTATATGACCGAAAACTTAAAGATGGCCCTGGAAATAATATGTATGGACTTGAAGTTTGCAAAAGTTTAAATCTACCTCAAGATTTTTTAGATAATGCGCAAAATATTCGAATGAAATATCATCCTGAATTATCTAGCATTTTACAACATAAAAGTTCTCATTATAATGCCAAACATATTGTTGGGGGCATATGTGAAAATTGTAAAATAAATGTTGCAATAGATGTTCATCATTTAATATTTCAAAATGAAGCAGATAAAAATGGTACTATTAATAAAAAAGGATTAACATTTTCAAAAAATGTCAAAGCAAATTTAATGAATTTATGTGAAAAATGTCATAATAGTATACATAAAAGTAATAAAAATTATAAAAGGACAAAAACAACGAATGGAACTATTTTAGAAGAAATTTTATCTGTATAAGTATAATATAATAATATTTTATAATATTATTATATAAATGCCACCAAAATCAAAATTTGTAAAAGCCCCAATTGTAGAAGAACTACCAACAAAAAAAAACAAAACAGCCACAGACATTCCAATAAATGCTGATTCAATTTTTGAACCAAAAAATGAAGCCACAATTATTAAAACAAATTTCAATAATGGTTATGTAAATTTTAAAGTTTTTGCGAAGGCAATGCATGGGGGGGAAATTGGGGATGATGCGGAAATGATCGCGGATGAGGTTGCTGAACCAGGTATAGAAGAGAAAGATACAATAATCATGGATGAGGTTGCTAAACCAGTTATAGAAGAGAAAGATACAATAATCATGGATGAGGTTGCTGAACCAGGTATAGAAGAGAAAGATACAATAATCATGGATGAGGTTGCTAAACCAGGTATAGAAGAGAAAGATACAATGGTCATGGATGAGGTTGCTGAACCAGTTGTAGAAGAGGCAACCAACTTATTAAGCAACTCCATACCTAAATTACAATTATCAGACCTCGTTACAGATGCAGATACAAAGGCTGGACTTATTTCTGGAATGAATGCGCCTATTTCTATTGTAAAAGTAAGAAAGTCCGCTTGTGACACTTTAGTTCGCGAGTTATATCAAGCAAGTAAAGATAACCCAAATTTAATGAACGAAATTAAAACAATTATTAAAGATAGAGAAAATGATAATACAATCACAAATATTAATGGTTGGTTGAATTACTTAATGATTGCGTTTGAAGGTGCTAATGTAAATGAAAAAGAATCAATAAATAAGGATGAAGAAGAGAAAAAAGAGGAAAAAGAGGTAGAAAAAGTTCCAAAACAAAAATTTACGTTATCAAGGGACAATATGAATGATACAAATACATTAATATTAAATGCCGATATAATTATGTTTAAAATTATATCTTCATTATTTATATTATTTAAAACTGGATCAACTGATGTAATAAAAAAAGATGCTCAAATTATATTATATAATTTTATAGTTGTTTCGTCTGTAAAAGAATATTTAGATGTGGGACAATTATATTCTATTTTGGATAAAACTTATAACAATAATATTAGTGTTGATACTACTGATCCTACTAAAAGTTATCGTAAACCAATGTTGGAAACAATAGATGGAGCTGCGGCAAGAATAGTAGCAAACCAAAGACTCGCTTCGTATTGCAATTGTAAATTAGATCGTAATTTAGACTTTGCTTCACCAAGTATTACAGTTAGTTTTTATATAGATAATATAAATGTGTATAAATTAGCAACGTGGTTCAATAATTTTAACAATACAGACTCATTATTTTCTGACAAATACAATACTATAAAAAATAATACTACTTCTCCAAATGACATTATAAATGCTTTTTTACAAGTTTTAAACATTTTAACAGATGACTTTACTCCAAACAATGCTGTTACTATAGATATTAGATATTATTTTTACGCTAGCGTTGCTTGTTTTTTATATGAGTCCAGAAATGGTATCAAACACATAAAAGAGAATTTAATTGAATTAAATTTTGATTCTCTTTGTCATGATAATGAAGCATCAAAAATTTACAGAATGATAATGATTTTAATATTTATTTTAAAAAATGATACTGATAAAATAAATTTTGAATTGACATCCATGTTTCCAAGTACATTTAAACCCAATAGTAAAAGTAAAGATGAGTTAATTTCTGATTTTGTAGAAAACAATAAATCAAAAACGCAAAATTTTCAAATCTACATAACAAAAATGCTTGAACAATTATTACCTGAACAAGTGACAATTTTTTTATTTTTGTTAAACAATGATTACCATCAAATTGAAACTGGGTTATATAGAAGATTAAAAAACAAAAGTTGTTATGTGTTTGAGGTGTTACAACAATCTAAGGTAATAATTTCACCATTTCAAAATAGCGCACACGACGCAGTAGAACGTGCTCAATCGCTATTACCCACTTTAAAAGATACAAATTACATTTTTCCGTTATATTTATTACATCAAGGAGTTATTATTCCACGCAATACAAATTGTGCAATTGATACTTCATTGCACCATGGAGCATCTTTATCAATTTATGATATAAATGAACTTAATAATAATGTGTATGTTACTGCCGTTACTAGAAACGACGCTGCTAATAATAATGAAACAATGTCAACCCCTATTACAACGGATATTGTAATGCCAATTTACATAAAAAATTTTATCCAAGGTGAAATTGGAGAGTCTTTTGTGTATAATAATTTTATATATAATTTTAATTATGGCAATAAGATTGATAATATTTTAAAAGTATGTCCTTTTGATGATACTTCTATTTGTAATCAATATTATAGCATTATTAGATACCTTGACCCTAGCAAACATTTTACATTTTACCTTGGAAAACGAGGCAAAGCAGTAGAAGCTAAAGAGGTGTTAATAACATATATGGATAATAGTTTTGGCGATACCTTGTTAACGATTGCGGAAAAAGTTAATAAAGAAATAAGAGACATGTTGTCGAAATTATATAAATCGTGCATTGATCATAAAAAAACTAAAATGGGAGAAAGCATACAAAATGGTAAGACAACATTTTTAAATAGTTTTACTGGGTTTATTGATAAACCTGTAACGCCTACTCATACAAACGAATTGAAACTAACTTTAGTAATGTTAACGTTCAACTTTTTATATCTAACAACAATATTAAACCCAGATGATATGAAACACGCAATTCCAATGATAACATCATTTTCGAATACAAAAGGAGGTACAGGAAAACGAGGACCTGATGGTTTTATTAAATATAATCTTGGTACAGGAAAACGAGGACCTGATGGTTTTATTAAATATAATCTTGGCAAAGTTTATCAAAACTTAAACATAGACCAATCTACAATAAACAAATTGAATGAAATCGTAACAAATTTTAGATCAATTATAGATAAAATTAGAAGAAATATTACAGATACCCCATACGCAGAAGAAATAGAAAAAAAAATAAATGTAACCGATAATTTGTTAATTGCAAATTATTTGACTCAAAATTTAAAAGACAACGATTATTATAACAATTCCGAATTAAAAGATTATGATAATTATGATTCTAATTTAATACAAGATGAACAAGACAACGATTATTATAACAATTCCGAATTAAAAGATTATGATAATTATGATTCTAATTTAATACAAGATGAACAAGACGGAGGTAAATTTAGTAATCAACCGGATTTAATTTCTAGATCAACATTTTCATTTGATAAAGAACAATCAACATTTCCTTATAGGCAAGACACTATTAAAATTGCCCCTTCTCCTTATTCCAAAATTAGTAATCAACCGGATTTAATTTCTAGATCAACATTTTCATTTGATAAAGAACAATCAACATTTCCTTATAGGCAAGACACTATTAAAATTGCTTCTGCTCCTACTCCTACTCCTGCTCCTACTCCTGCTCCTACTCCTGCTCCTACTCCTGCTCCTGCTATTGAGACAACTGCTAAGGGTTTAATAAGTTCAACAAATCTAAATGATCAAACTTCACAATTTACATATGACTCTCTCTTTGGTAAATATGGATTTTATATGAGCATTGATTCGGATGGTGAGTATGTATTGAACGTCATGGACTATGAATTTGAATATAAAGCATATTTGAAAAAATATGAACCTGAAAAATATCTTGAAAAATATCAAGATAATACAAATGATAATGCAGAATCTAATCTCAATGATGCAACTAATGTAGAAGGTGGTAAAAGAAAAACGATAAGACAAAAATATTATAAACGCAAAACACAAAAGGAACATAAAAAAACTAACAAAAAATATACTCTTAAAATATCAAATATTAAAAAATCAAATATTAAAATGTCAAATAAACGAAACACCAAAAGAGTAAAATTACATTCATAAAATATAAAAAAATAATATTATACAATTTTATTATATAATATTTAATGTCTTCGATGTTTTTTTGATTTGTTAGATTTGTTAGAAAACATTCCAAAAAACCTACGTGCAGTACGTTGTAAAAATGGAATAGATTGTTCTCCAGTTTTGACTACTTTGCTTCCTACATTTTCAATGTTATATTTTACTTTAGGTAAAATTTTTTTGCTAGTAGATTTAACTAAAGAAAGACTTTTATTAATAATATTTTTAGAGTTTCTTTTAGAGAAATGTTTGCGATGTCTACGATAACCCATTTATAAAATATACAAATAAAATAAATTTACTAAAATTTTTTAAATAGAAATAATATATGATTGAAATAGTAGAATTTATAAAAGAAAATGTAAAAGTAATAATAATAATAGTTATAGTATTATTATTTTTGTTAGTTTTAATAAATATAAAGGGTATAAATTTAAACGAAAAAAAAACAGAATCAAAATTAGTACAAAAAGTAACAGTAGAAACATTTGAATCGTCAATTGACTCGCAATTTGATATTAATTTAGATAAAATAATGGGTAAAAAAAACACATTTTGTGAAAGTTATTTAGGAAATTCGGTTGAACTAGAAAAAGCGTGTGAACAATTAACAACAAGTAATTGCGCTGACATAAAATGTTGTGTATTTAATAATGGAAAATGCGCTGCAGGAGATATAAATGGTCCAACATATAAAACGGATAAAGATGGTAAATTAATAACAATGGATACATATTATTATTTAGGTAAGTGCCATGGCAAATGCCCTACATAATGTAGAGGGTACATTTTATAACAATGATTCCCTACATTATGTAGGGCGAACTACAATTTACGAATTGTTATTCCCGAATCTAATGCCAATTGCTCTACTATAGGGTCATTATTATAATCTTCCAAATATATGATTTCTTTTAGTTCACACGCGGCTATAGAACGAAAACAATTTATACATGGATAATGTGTAATATATATTTTAGCATTTTCTAAACTAGCGCCTCTTTTTGCACAATCCGCTAACGCATTTACTTCACTATGAATAATTGATTGTTCATGTTCATCTTTTATACGAGATGTATGTGGCGCCCCTGATATAAATCCATTATAACCCATTGATATTAAACGATTATTTTTTACTATTACTGAACCTACATGAAGTCTTTTACAAGGACTCCTCTGTGATGCTAGAATCGCAATTGACATAAAATATTCATCCCAATTTAATCTTACATCAAAATTATTACTTTTTGTTAGTTGACACAATTTTACAAACATAATATTTTTAAGTTTATGTGTTTAATTAGTTATAAGACATTGTAAATTAATTTATTTATTTTAAAATAAAAAATTGATTTTAAAATAAATCAATATAAAATAATCATACTATATTTATATAAGACAATGATCATTCCTATTAAATGCTTTACTTGTGGCAATGTGCTTGCCAATAAATATCGTTATTATTGCCAAGAAGTTAGAAAGAGAAAAATAACAAGAGATTTACACGTTGATAAGGTAATTTATTTAACACCTGAATATAGTCAAAAAACTCCTGAAGGTGAAGTTTTAGATGAATTAAATTTAACTAAAATGTGCTGTAGAAGACATATGTTAACCCACGTAGATATTGAATAATATATAATTAAATAAATGCTTTTTTAAATGCTTTTTTAAATGCTTTTTTAAATGCTTTTTAAATACTTTTTTAAATGCTTTTAAATACTTTTTAAATGCTTTTAAATACTTTTTTAAATGCTTTTTAAATACTTTTTAAATGCTTTTTTAAATACTTTTCTAAATGTATATATATAATGCCAAAAAAGTCAAATAAACGCAGTAATAAACGCAGTAATAAAAGAACAAGAGCAAGAACAAGAACAAGAACAAGAACAAGAACAAGAAAACCAGTTTTAATGATTGGATGTTCTT
>Ga0315291_10003234_pt1 | contig 21093 bp, 15 predicted proteins | sample YL17G12_20_MG_FD_203070 | JGI IMG/M metagenome (GOLD analysis project Ga0315291, IMG submission 203070) | Sediment microbial communities from Yellowstone Lake, YNP, Wyoming, USA - YL17G12_20 | ecosystem: Environmental > Aquatic > Freshwater > Lake > Sediment | place: USA: Wyoming | collected...
GACTTCCGCGTGGGCCTGCCTGTCGAAGTAGCGGCGGTTATAGACCTGCGTGAGCGGGTCGATGATGGTCTGCTGGACGATCTTCTCGTACAGGCGCAGGTTGTCTATCATGACGGAGATGACGTTGACCAGCGTGTTGAAGATGTCCCACCGCCCGCGCGCAAGCGGCTCGCCGGAACTTGTGTCGATCTTTCCCGCGGCGTGATTGAACTCCACGCGCAGTATCCCGAAGACGCGGTCCCGCGAACGGAACGGGGCCATGACGTAACGCTTGCCGGCGGACGGCTCGGGCATGTGTCCCTCCACGAGCCGCCGCATCCGCGGGTTCTTCGACAGGCTCACGTTCTTCGCGTTCCTCTTTGCGCTGAAAGCCACTTCCAGTATCTCGTTCTTGAGCAGGTAAAAGGTTACGTCCTTGCAGTTCAGCCCGTTCTTGTCCGTCAGTATTTTCGCGGATTCCCTGAACAGTTCGTCGATGTTTTTCGCCTTCACGAGCGACGTGGTCAGTTCGTAGGTGGTGCTGACCTGCTCCGTCAATTCGAACAGCCTCACGCTGGCCCGTGCGGCCTCGATGGTCTTGCGGCGCTGGAGCGCAATTTCGCTGCGCAGGCGCTTCTCCATCTCCCGCCAGTAGGTGAGGTCTCTTACCGAGCCGACCACGACGTCGCGGCCGTGGTATCTCGCCGGGGCGACCGTCACCTCCACAGTGCGGCCTTCCTGGTCTTTGCGGAGAAGTTTGAAGGAATACGTTTCGCCGTGGTGGCCGTCGTGTGCCGAGGGAGAAAGCCGGTCTTCGTAGAGTTTCTGATCTCTTGGAGAGACAAGGTCTTCGGCGTGGATGTTTCCGTTGAGGAGTTCTTCGCGGGAGTAACCGGTCAGTTCCTCGAAGGCCTTGTTGACCTCGAGAAACCTGTGCGTGTCCCGGTCAAGGACGTATTGCCCTTCCTTGGCGTTGTCAAGGAGGGCGCGGTGTACCGAGGACACCGTATCCAGAGGATTGCGTCCGTGGATATTGCGGGGCATCTCGAACCCTCGACACAAAAAAAGAGGTTACGGCGTTTCCCCCGAACCTACAATGACGATCAACGATTTGCATCGAGTCGTATTAGCGAGATGTGCGCCACGTAAACAGATTTGGCTCGCCCCCCTCTGTTACGTTAATCATTATACACCGATTTGCCGCAGAGTCAAATCAAAAATAGGATTGAGGTCCGACTTGTCTGACCCGTCGGACCTGTCGGCCCGGTCCGACCTCAAGCCTCAAGCCTTTTTGAGCATCTCCACCGCGCGGCTGGCGGCCTCCGTGGCGGGTGTGCCTTCGCCGAGGTCCAGCCAGCGCATGTCCGCGAAGGAACGAAACCACGTCATCTGCTTTCCCGCGAACTGCCGCGTGTGAGTATAGCCAAGTTGCTTCGCCTCCGCGAGCGTGATTTCGCCGTTGAGGTGCCGCAGGACGTCGTAATATCCCAGCGCGCGCGAGGTCTGCCTGCCGAGGTAATATCGCCACGTCTCCGGCAAATCCGCCGGGCGCGGTATGTGGGAGGCGCACTGCTCCGCCACGCGCCGCGTTTCCTCGACCAGGCCGGCCTTGAACATGGCTTCCGTCCGCTTCCCTATCCTCGCGTCGAGGTCCGCGCGCTCGCGCCGGAGCGCCGCCATTTTGTACTCCACGGCGTCAGCGTCTAGCCGCTCGCGGCGCTCCCGCTCGAAGATTCCCCTGTGCTCCGCCTGCAGTTCCGACATCGGGCGCTTGGCGGCGATGCACACCTCCAGCGCGCGGATGATGCGGCGGGCGTCGTTAAGGTGCAGGTGCGCGGCGGTCGCCGGGTCGAGACGCTCAAGTTCCGCGTAAAGGGCGGGCGCGCCTTCCGAGGCGGCGCGGCGCTGGAGTTCCTGCCTGATGTGCGTCTCCGCCGGGCCGTGAAAGAGGCCCTCGCGGAAGCGCTTGAGGTAAAGCCCCGTCCCTCCGACGAACAGCACGCCCCGCCCGCGCGAGGCGATGTCGCGTATCGCCGCCTCCGCGTCACGCAGGTAGCGCGCAACGGTGTAAGGTTCCCAGGGGTCGGCGATGTCGATGAGGTGATGGGGGATTTCTGCGCGCTCTTGTGCTGTGGGCTTGGCTGTGCCCACGTCCAGTCCTCGATAGATCGCCATCGAGTCCAGCGATATTATCTCGGCGTCGAGCGAGCGCGCGACGGCCAGCGCGACCTCGCTCTTGCCCGAGGCCGTCGGGCCGACAAGAAAATTCAGCGTGAGGATTGCCTTTCCCATGTCCCACAATGAAAAAGGCAGCAAAAGGGGTCAGGCCCCTTTTGCCGCGCTTTGGGGTTAACGGGTGCCTTCGATGAGGGCCATCGCTTCCGCGCGGGTGGCGGGCTTGTCGCGGAATGCGCCGCGCACGACGGACGTTACCGCTATCGAGCCGGGCTTCTTTATCCCGCGCATGGTCATGCACAGGTGCTCCGCCGAGATTACGACCATCACGCCAAGCGGCTTGAGGGCGGCCATGATGGTGTCGGCGATTTCGTTCGTCAGGCGTTCCTGCACCTGCGGGCGCTTGCTGAGCACCTCCACCACGCGGGCGAGTTTGCTCAGGCCCGTTATCCGGTCGCCGTGGGGCAGGTAGGCGACGTGCGCCTTGCCGATGAAGGGCAGGAGGTGGTGCTCGCAGATGGATGAGAACGGGATGTCCTTCACCAGCACAATCTCGTCGTACCGTTCGGCGTGCGCGGTCTGCATCACGCTGGCGGGGTCCACGCCGATGCCGCTGAATATCTCCTCGTAGGCGTCCGCCACGCGGCGGGGCGTCTCCAGCAGGCCGGGCCTGTCGGGGTTTTCGCCGACGCCTTCGAGTATGAGCCTTACGCCGCGTTGGATTTTGTCTTTGTCCATAAGTACCTCGTTAGTATTGTTAATGCGGTGAAGTTAGCAAAAGCCGGGCGTCCTTGCAAATGAAAAGAGGCGCGCGCCTTGTTTTCGCGCCGGCCGTGGCGATAAATTCCGGTGTTTCTTCGACGGCGGCGGGAAATCCTGATATAATGAAGGATGAAGGCGAAAGGATAAAGGATAAAGAAAGCGAAAAGACTGATAGTCTAACAGTCTAATAGCCTAACAGCCTGCCTTTGCGGTTCATAATGAGGTAACATGACGACGGGGAAAGACAACCTCGACCTTGATGCCATCTACCGGCCGATTGCGGCGGAGATGCGGAGGTTTGAACAGGGGTTTTCGGAGTGCCTGAGGCCGGCGGGCGCGTTTGTTGGCGAATTGGTCGCTCATGCCACGAGCGCCGCGGGGAAAAGGCTGCGGCCCGCGCTGCTGTTCCTTTCCGGTCGTGCGGTCGGGGAAATCATGGAGGCGCATGTCAGGTTCGCGCTCGCCGTGGAGGCGATTCACGCCGCGACGCTTGTCCACGACGACGTTCTCGATGAGGCGTCTTTGCGGCGGAGCCGCCCGACCATGAACGTTCTCTGGGGCAACGAGGCGAGCGTGCTTTTCGGTGATTATCTTTTCACTCACGCCTTCCGGATAGCGTCCTCCGCGGGCGAGAGGCGCGCGCTGGAGATCATCGCGGAGGCGGCGGTGGAGGTTTGCGAGGGCGAGTTGCTCCAGATAGCGGAGCGCGGGAATTTGCAACTGCCGGAAGAGCGGTACCGCGAGATCGTGGCGAAAAAGACCGCGGTGCTCTGCGAGAGCGCGTGCAGGCTGGGCGCGGCGCTGGCGGGGGCGGCGCCGGAGATGGAGAAGGCGCTGGCGGGATACGGGCGCGGCGTGGGGATGGCGTTTCAGATAGTTGACGACTGCCTCGATTTGATAGGGGACGAACGGGAGACGGGGAAGTCGCTGGGCACGGACTTGCAGAAGGGCAAGTACACGCTGCCAATCATACATTTCCTGCGCGCGGACGCGAAGGCGGCGGGCCTTGTGGCGCGCGCCGCAGGGGACGGGTCGCACCTTGGGGAACTTCGTAACGCGCTCATCCGCTCCGGCTCGATGGAGTACGCGTTTTCCGCCGCGCGGGAGCACATCGGCGATGCGAAGGCGAGCATTGCCGCGGTCAAGGCGCAGGAGATACGCGCGGCGCTGGAGAAACTCGCCGACTACGTGATTGCCCGCCGCAAGTAACCCTTCGTCTAAAAAAATATCGCCGCCTTTTCGACGGCGATGTTTTATTTTGCGGGTCTTTCGGCGGATTACATGAGGAGCGCCATGACGCCCTTCTGCGCGTGGAGGCGGTTTTCGGCCTCGTCGAAAATTATCGAATGCGGCCCGTCGATGACGCCCGCGGAGACTTCCTCGCCCCTGTGCGCGGGCAGGCAGTGCATGAAGAGAAAGTCCTTCTTCGCGTGCGCGACGAGCGCCTCGTTGACCTGGTAGGGCTTGAAGATTTTCACGCGCTCGGCGTGTTCGCTTTCCCGTCCCATGCTGGCCCAGACGTCGGTGTAAATCACGTCGGCGTTCTTGACGGCTTCGACGGGGTCGTTGGTCACCGCGACCCTCGCGCCGGCGGGCTTTGCGTCCTCGAGCGCCCACTCCACGATTATCTCCTTCGGCTCGTATCCTTTCGGCGCGGCGACGCTGACGTCCATGCCCATTTTCGCGCAGCCTAGCATGAGCGAGTGAGCCACGTTGTTGCCGTCGCCGACGTAGGCGAGTTTCATCCCCTTGAGGTTTTGGCCGCGGTGTTCGATGAGCGTGAGGAGGTCGGCGAGGACCTGGCAGGGGTGGGTGAGGTCGCTCAGGCCGTTGATGACCGGCACGCGGGAGTGCTTGCAGAGGTCAAGGATGTCCTGGTGTCCGAAGACGCGCGCCATGATGCCGTCCACGTAGCGCGAGAGGACCTGCGCGGTGTCGGCGATGGTTTCGCCGCGCTTGAGTTGCAGGTCGTTCGGCCCGAGGTACAGCCCCACGCCGCCCAGTTGGAAGATGCCGACTTCGAAGGAGACGCGCGTGCGGGTCGAGGGCTTCTGGAAAATCATGGCGAGCGTTTTGCCCCTGAGGACGGGCGTCGGCTCGCCGGCCTTGAGTTTTTTCTTGAGTTCGGTGGAGACCCGGAAGATTTCCCGCATTTCTTCCAGCGTAAGGTCGTGCAGGCTTGCGAGGTGTCTGCCTTTCATTTTCACTGCCATTTGCGTTCTCCGGTGTCGTTATCCGGCGGAATTCGCTTGTACGCGGCCGTTTCGGGTTCGAGAGGGGGCCGCTTGCCGCCGTTGATTTCAAGGTCCTTGTACTGCAACTGGTAGAGGCGGTAGTAGATGCCGCCCTTCCGCAGGAGTTCCTTGTGGGTGCCTTCCTCCTGCAGTTCGCCCCTGTGAAGGACGATTATCTTATCGACTTTGCGGATGGTTGACAAGCGGTGGGCGATGACGATTGAAGTGCGGCCGCGCATCAGTTTCTCAACCGCGTCCTGGATGAGCAATTCGGTTGCGGTGTCGATGTTCGAGGTCGCCTCGTCGAGGATGAGGACTTTGGGATCGAACGCCAGCGCGCGGGCGAACGAGAGCAATTGCTTCTCGCCGACGGACAGCGTCGCGCCGCGTTCCTGCACTTCGCTCTTGTAGCCCTGCGGCAGGCGCTTGATGAAGCGCGCGGCATTGACATATTCGGCGACCTGTTCAACTTTTTCGTCGCTGATCGCTTCCTCGCCGAGGCGAATGTTGCCCTCGATATCGCCTGAGAAGAGGAAGACATCCTGAAGAACGAGGCCGATTTTGCGGCGGAGTTCGTACTTGTCGATGTCGCGGATGTCCTTGCCGTCAACGAGGATCTGGCCGCGCTGGATGTCGTAGAAGCGCAGGATGAGGCTGATGATGCTGGTCTTTCCCGCGCCGGTAGCGCCGACGAAGGCGACCTTCTGGCCGGGCTCAACAACGAACGAAACGTCTTTCAGCACCCAGTTCTCGTCGATGTAGGCGAACCAGACGTTGCGGAATTCTATCTTGCCCGCGAAATTGTCCAACGGCAGAGGATTGTCGGGGTTCTCTATCTCATCCGGCCTGTCGAGGATCCTGAAGACGCGCTCGGACGATGCCATGGCGGATTGCATGGTGTTGTACTTGTCCGCGAGGTCGCGGATAGGGCCGAAGAACATGCTTGTCCATGCCATTAAACCGATAATGGTTCCAAGATACTCCGGCGAGACGGCACCGAATATGTACTGGTAAGCGCCATAGACAACGATGATGGCAACGGCCGTTGTACCCAGGACTTCAATGCACGGGAAATAGACGGCGTGATAGAAGATGGTGTGGAACCACTCGTTCCGGTAGTCCTTGCTGAGTTCACTGAATTTGCGAAGGTTGCAATCCTGCCTGTTGTACAACTGCACCACTTTCATGCCGGTCACGTTCTCGTTCGTGAATGCGTTGATCTTGGCCAACCTCATGCGCACGGCGCGGTAGGCGGTGCGTGCGTTCTTCCTGAACCACAGCGTTGCCAATACCATTACCGGGACAATCGAGACGCACAGAATCAGCGTAAGTTTCAAATCAAATGCGGACATCCACACCACTATGCCCGCCAGCATGAAGATGTCCTGAAACGTGGTCACAACGCCACTGCTCAGGAATTCGTTGATTGTTTCGACGTCGTTGGTCACGCGCGTCATAAGCCTGCCGACGGGGTTGCGGTCGAAGAAACCGAGCGGCATCTTCTGGACGTGCTCGAACAACTGCGTGCGTATGTCATACATCACGCGCTGGCCGAGAATGTTTATCAGGATGTTGGAGAGAAACTCGCAAAAGCCCCTTAGCAGGATTAGGCCGAAGAAGAACTCCACCAGCAGGAAAAGCGATGCCTGAACCTGGTCCGCGGAAACTCCCGGCCGTTTCAATGTGTTGACAATGCTTTTGAGGACATAAGGCCACGCGAGCATGGAGTTCGAGATGACAAGCAACAGAAGAACGTTCAGCGCGACACGCCACTTGTATGGCCTGAGGTACCGCAGCAAGCGCTTGACAAGCCTCCAGTCGAAGGCTTTGCCCAGCGCCTCATCTTCAAAGTAATCGTGTGCGCTCATGGCATTTCTCTCAGCGACTCTTCCAACTGCTGGCGCATGTAAGTGCGGGCGTAGAAGCCCCCTTTCCGCATCAGGTCATCGTGCGTTCCGTGTTCCGCAATGCGGCCGTCCATGAGCACGATGATGTCGTCGGCGTCTCTGACGCTGGAAAGCCTGTGCGCGATCATGATGCTGGTCCTCTGCTTCATCACCCCTCGCAGGCCGTGGAGGATCTGCTCTTCCGTGCCGGTGTCAACGCTGGAAAGCGCGTCGTCGAGGATCAGGATTCGCGGGTTCTTTATGACGGCGCGGGCTATGGCCATGCGCTGTTTCTGGCCGCCGGAAAGGTTGATGCCGCGCTCGCCAAGCATCTGATTATAGCCTTCCTTCAACTGCGCCACGTCGTCGTGTATCTGGGCGATGGTCGCCGCTTCTGTAATCGCCTCGTCATCGGCGTCGGGCGTGCCGTACGCAACGTTGTCGCGAAGGCTCTCGGAGAAGAGGAATGTCTCCTGCGGCACGTATCCAATGGCCTCGCGCAGTTGTGGCAGAGGGATTGTCGTGACATCGCGGCCGTCGATGAACAACTGGTTCGGCCCGACCTCGTACAGGTGGGCGATCAGCCGGACCAGCGTGCTCTTGCCGGAGCCGGCGGGGCCGACGACGGCAAGCGTGGAGCCGGGGGGGATCTTCAGGTTTATGTTTTCCAGGGCCGGGCGTTCCGCCCCGGGGTATGTGAACGCGAGGTTGCGGAACTCTATCTCCCCGCTGACTTCTTCAAGCGGCTCGGCATTCGGCGGGTCGGCGATGGTCGGCCGCACCTTGAAGACCTCGTTGATTCGCCCCATGCTGGTGTCGGCCTGCTGGAACATGACCAGCGTCCACCCGATGGCTATCATGGGCCAGATGAGCAGGTTGTCCTGCAGGTAGAACTTGTACAAATCGCCGATCGACATGTGTCCGGCAATGACGTCATTTCCACCGAACCAGAACACTATGCCGATAGAGGTCGCCCCGAGCAGGGCGAGTATGGGCTGATATACCGCGCGGATTTTCGCCAGCGAGACGTTCTTCCGCGCGTAGTCGTCATTCATGGAACGGAACTTCTGCTTCTCGTGGTCCTCCCGCACGAACGCCTTGATTACCCTGATGCCGGAGAAGCTTTCCTGGCATGCTGTGCTGATGGTGCCAAACTGCGCCTGGATTTTCTCGAAACGCCGGTGAATCGGCCCGCCAAAGAATCTCACGAGAGGCGGCAAAAACACCAGCGGCACAAGCGAGTACGCCGTGAGCAGGGGGTTCGTAAATAGCATCACTATCAGCGAAAATGTAAGTATATAAATAGGGTCAAAGAGCATCATGAAGCCCGGGCCCATGGCCATTCTCACGGCGCTCAAGTCATTGATGCTCAGCGCCATCAGGTTGCCGGTCTTCATTCTGTCGTAGTACGATGGCGACAGTTTCTGCAGGTGTGCGAAGAAATCAGTGCGCAGGTCGTTCTCTATGTAGCGCGATGTGCGGAAAATGAAAGTTCGCTGAAGGAGCGAGAATATGCCGCGTATGACTTGTGCCATCACGAGTGCGCCGGCCACCATCGCTATACCGAGCATGGGAGTATAATGACTCAAGTCGAGTCCGGCCAAAATCCCAAGCACCCTGCGATCCTTCAACTGCGAGAGCGCGTCAACGGCAATGCCCGACAAGGTAGGCAGAGAGCATTCAAAAGCGTCGCAGATCATCAGGAAGAAAATTCCGCCGATGGCCTTCGCGAGATAGCGCTTGTAATATGGCTTTAGTGTCCGGAGGTTCTTGAACATATCAGTATTCGCAATTCGTACAACCGTCAACTAAAGGGTTTACCCGCCTCAGGCGGGGTCCGGCCCCTTTGCTTGACGGTTTCTGGTTGTCAAATTTTGATGACGACTTCCACCCGCCCGATTTCCTCATTTCGCTCGTTCAGCACCTTGGGGTGCGCCCACTTGTCCAGCGCCTTCACCTCCGCGTCCGTCAGCGCGTCCAGCGACCGCAGAAGATGTATGAGCAGAGCCTGGTAGCCAAGCCTCTCCCCGTCGTCGATCTTGACCGCGATGCCCATTCTGCGCCCCACAACGCCCAGGACGTATACGCCGTTCGCGCCGGCCTTGACCAGAAGTTTCTTTCCCGTGGCCTCAAGCACCTCTGTGCAATATCTTCCGTGCCCGGCGATCATCAGCGGATAGGTCTGAGCCGCGCGCGTAACGCGCCTGCAAGCCGCGGCGACATTCGACGGCAAATCGTCGGGGTCTGCCATTCTGGCGAATGCCAGCGCCATGTTCCGAACCGGCACGGCGAATGCCGGCACGCCGCAGCCGTCCACGCCAAGCGCGATGCGGCTTGCCGGCCAGTCCGCCAGCAGGCCCGTCATTTCCAGGTTCTTACGCTGGACGGGATGCTCCGGTTTGATATAACTCACGTCAAGCGGCGCGCCCAGGCGCTTCGCCAGCGCGAGCATTCCTGCGTGCTTGCCGGAGCAATTGTTGTGAATCGCCGAAAAGGTGATGCCCGCCCGGACAAGCGCGTACATGCTTTCCTTGTGAATCGGCGGGTGCGTGCCGCACTGGAGGAGCGATTCGTCAATGCCGGCCTTTTTCAAAATGCTCCGGACGGTCTCGATGTGCTCCGGCTCGGCGTTGTGGCTTCCGGCGATGAGGGCGACTTCCTTGTCCGTCAGGCCGAAGGCCTCCGCCGCGCCGCCCGCCACGACGGTTACGGCCTGCATAGGCTTGCTGCTGGAACGCAGGAACGCCGGGGTGTCGATGTCGCCGGCGCTCTTTATCACCTTGCCGTTTTCCACCACGGCGAAACAGCCGCGATAGATGTTGTCCGTCATGCCCCCTTGCGTCGTGCGTGTCAGTATTGGATTATTCATTTATTTTGCCTTGCCTTCTTTTTCCGCGAGCAGGTACGTGCAGAATTCCCCGCACATGGAGCAGACGCCTTCGTCGCTGGGCTTGCCGGACTCGCGCACCTTGCGCGCCTTCACGGGGTCAAGGCAGTGCTCGTACATGCCCTTCCAGTCGCGCCTGCTTCGCATCTCCGAGAAACGCCTGTCTCTTTCAATCGCCTGCGGGTTGCCCCTGGCGATATCGGCGGCGTGCGCGGCGATCCGCCCCGCGATGACCCCCTCGCGCACCTCCTCCGGCCCCGGCAGGGCAAGGTGCTCCGAGGGCGTTACGTAGCAGAGGAAATCCGCCCCCGCCGCCCCCGCTATCGCCCCGCCGATGGCGCTGGTGATGTGGTCGTAGCCCGGCGCAATGTCGGTGACTAACGGGCCGAGCACGTAAAACGGCGCGCCGTTGCAAAGCCGCTTCTGCAGGCGGACTTGCTCCTTGATCTGGTTGAGGGGCACGTGCCCCGGGCCTTCGATGATTACTTGAACACCGGCGGTCAGCGCGCGTTTCGCGAGCGATGCGAGCACCACCAGTTCGCCGGTCTGCAAATCGTCAAACGAATCCGCCAGCGCCCCCGGCCGCATGCCGTCGCCGAGGCTAAGCGTCAAATCGTATTCCCGCGCGATTTCGATGATGTCGTCGAACCGCTCGTAAAAAGGGTTTTCCTTGCCGTGATGGTGGATCCATTCCGCGAGGAACGTCCCGCCGCGGCTGACTATGCCGCAGACGCGCTTCATCTTCCTGTATTGCTTGACGAGCGCCGCCGTGACGCCGCAGTGGATGGTGGCGAAATCGACGCCGTCCTCTGCGTGGGTCCTCACGGCCTCCAGCATGGAGTCGGCGGTCATGTCCATGATGGAGCGGTGCTCGCGGACGGCGCGGACGGCGGCTTCGTAAATCGGAACGCTGCCGGAGCAGATGTCGCTCTCGGCAAGGAGCCGCTTGCGTATCGCGCGGAGGTCGCCGCCGGTGCTCAGGTCCATGAAGGCGTCGGAGCCGGCCTCAATCGCGGCGCGGAGTTTCGCCACTTCCCGCTCCACGTCCGCGTAATCGGGCGAAGTGCCGACGTTTGCGTTTACTTTCACCGTAAGCCCCTCGCCGACGCCGAGGACTTTGCGCTTTCCGCGCTTCCTGCTGCAGGGGATCACGACGGTCCCGCGGGCGACGCGGTCCTTTATCTCTTCGGCGGGCACGCCCTCGGCCTTTGCGACCGCGCGCATCTCGTCGGTGATTTTGCCTTTCCGTGCTGAGTCAATCTGCGTCATCGGTGGTCCTTTTTGCGGGGAAAGCGCCGCGTGTCTTTCCGTTCCGCATGTTTTTTCCAGTCCGCTTTCGGCGTGTATGCGGGGAATGCCTTGCGGGCCGGTCTTCCGGCTCTGCGGGGAAAGCGTTTCGTGTCCTCCCGTTCGGTCCTTTCTGTCCGTCCCGACTTGTCTCTCCGCCCTTCCCTCGGCGGAAAGACGGGGAAATCCCTGCGGGGCGGTCTTTCAGCGGGCCGTGGAGCGAAAAACCTTGTCCTTGTCCTCGGATGCTTCGGCGGTGCGGGTTCCTCGGATGCCTCTCTTGCGGCGGGTTTCGCGTACTCGTACAGTTTCGCCACCTCAAGCCGGGTGAGCGGGCGGGAGTCGCCTTTCTTGAGGTCGTGCATCGTGAGGAAGGCGATGCGGTCGCGGCGGAGGCGCTTCGCGGGGAAGCCCGCCTTCGCGAGCATTCGCCGGACGATGTGGTTGCGGCCCTCGCGCACGATGAGGCGGACGTATGATTCCGTATCGCCCCGGTACGTTACCTTGACATTTTCCGCCTTTGCGACGCCGTCTTCAAGGCGGATGCCGCTGAGGATTCTCGCGACGGCGCTGGTGGTTATAACGCCGCGGAGTTTCGCGGAATACGTCTTGGGGACGCCGTAGCGCGGGTGCGTCAGGATGTTGGCAAGTTCGCCGTCGTTGGTCAGGAGGATGAGACCTTCGGTGTCCTCGTCGAGCCTGCCGACGGGGTACAACCTGCGCGCCTCGCCGGGGATGAGGTGCAGGACGGTCGGGCGGCCGAATTCGTCCTCGGTGGTGCTCAGGACGCCGGATGGCTTGTTGAGAAGGTAATACGCCTTGCTCTCCGACTTGACGGGAACGCCGTCCACCTCGATGCGCGATTTTTGCGGGTCGGCCTTGACGCCCATCGCTTTTATGCAGACACCGTCCACTGTAACGCGGCCCAGGGCGATGATTTCTTCGCACTTGCGCCGCGAGGCCACGCCCGCTTCGGCGAGAATCTTTTGTAGTCTCATCAAAGTCACTTATTTACTCCGGCACGCATGAGCGCAGGACGCGGCAGCGGCCATCGCTTTTTATCGAGTAAGTTCCTATTGCGGCGGGAATGAGGAGCGAAGTCCCCGCCCTGAAGTCCGTCTTCCCGCCGCTCCAGGCCACGCTTCCGCTCCCTTCCACGGCGCAAAGTATTTCAAACCTCTCGCCGCCGGTGATGCTTTCGTAGGAGCCGCCGTCTAGCGTAAGAACGTCCAGCGCCAGTTTTTTGCATTCCGCCATGCGCTGAATGCCCGGCCCCGGGGGGCAGTGGAGTTTGGCGGAATCGTCCGGCCCGTCGAAGTTGATTACGTCGAGCGCCTTCTCAAGGTGCGTCTCGCGCGGCTTGCCGTCCAGCCCCAGGCGGTTCCAGTCATATACGCGGTAGGTGAGGTCGCTTGTTTGCTGAATTTCCGCCAGAAGTATTCCCCCGCCGATGGCATGGACGGTGCCCGCGGCGATGTGGATGACGTCGCCGGGCGAGACCTCGAAGGAGTTGAGGCATTCCTCAACCCTTCCCGCCGCGAGGAGCCGCTTGAATTCATCCTTTTTCGTCCCGTGCTTGAGGCCCTTGACGAGGCGCGAGCCGGGTTCGGCGGCGACGATGTACCACGCCTCCGTCTTGCCCCATGCGCCGTTCTCGTGCGTCCGCGCGTAGTCGTCGTCCGGGTGGACCTGCACGGAAAGCGTATCGTTGGCGTCGATGAATTTCAGCAGGAGCGGAAACTTCTGCCGGTGTTTGGCCGCGAGCGCGCTGCCGAGGATTTCGCGCGGGTATTTTTCGCAGAGCGTGCGGAGCGTCTCTTTTCCTGCGAAAGCGCCGCCGGCGACGGAGGACGTATCCGCGCCGTGGTCGGAGATTTCCCACGACTCCCCGGTCTTGGCCGAGGGTATGGCCTTGCCGAGGAGGGTCTTCAGGCGGCTGCCGCCCCAGGCGACCTCCTTGTAGATTTCCCTGAACCTGATCGGGTAAGGCTTAAACACGAAAAACCCTCGCGTAATAAATATACCGACAAACCGGCTATTATATAGAAGGAAGGGGCGATTTTCAACTTTATGTGGCCCTTGCTCTGAACGGACGGGGACGAGAGCGATGACGATTATATACTGGAGCCGATGTTTGCCGGTTGCAAGCGGCGGGTGCAAAATCGCATGAAAATCGTTGACAAAGCGCCCCCCTGCCTATAATATATTCTGTTGCGCCGGGCGGACCGCGAGCGCGCCCGGTTGTTGAGCGGGTGTAGCTCAGTGGTAGAGCGAGACGTTGCCAACGTCTAGGTCGTCGGTTCAAGCCCGATCACCCGCTCCATTTTTTTGGAGTAACGGGGAACCGGTCCCCGGAGATCTTCATCTCAGCAGACCCCAAGGGAGCAAAATCATGCCCGATGATACGCCAAAGGTGGAAAAAGAAGCGGAAGAAAAGTTGAGTCCGGAAGTAACCATCGAGGACGCCGGTCCTTGCAAGAAGCGGCTGAATATCAAGGTCGCCGCGGAGCGCGTTACCGGCGAAATAGACAAAGCCTACAAGGACCTTATCGAGACCATCGCCGTGCCGGGCTTCCGCAAGGGCCACACACCGCGCTCCATCGCGGAGAAGCGCTTCGGCAAGCAGATTACGGAGGAAGTCCGCGACAGGCTTGCCTCGGCGGCGTTCGTTGAGGCCATCGATGGCAAAAACTTCGACACAATCGGCCAGCCGGAGTTCGGCGAGATAAAACTGGAGGCCGGCTCTCCGCTCGCGTTCGAGGCGACGATAAACCTGAAGCCAACCATCGAGTTCGAGGACTACAAGGGCATATCCCTCCACAAGAAATCGGCGGATGTGGCCGATAAGGATATCGAAGAGCGGATAGAACTTGTCCGCACAAACAAGGCCCCGCTGGCGCCGGTTGACCGCGCCGCGCAGAAGGACGACCAGGTGACGGTTGACCTCAAGATCACCAGCGAGGGCAAGGAACTGCGCTCGATAGAGGACGCAAGGCTGTTCGTCAGCGGGGAGTCGTTCCTCGGGCTGAAGGTCGAGAGCGTGGAGAAGATTCTCGCCGGAAAGAAGGCGGGCGAGGAATTTGAGTTCGAACAGACCCTGCCGGACAACTTCCGCGAGGAGGAGTACCGCAACAAGGCGGCGCGGATTTGGGTAAAGGTGAAGGAAATCAAGGCCCAGCAACTGCCGGAAGTGAACGACGAGTGGGCCAGGTCGCTGGATTTCGACGACCTCGACGACATGCGCGACGAGATAAAGAACCGTCTCAAGCGCGAGAAGGCGAACGAGGTGGATGTTGACCTTCGCGAGCAGGCGCGCAATTATCTGCTGGAGAAGGCGAATTTCGACCTGCCGGAGGGCCTCATCGAGAAGCAGGCGGAAGGCATGTTCAACCGCAGGCGGCTTGAACTTGAAAGCCAGGGCGTCCCGAAGGAGGAAATCGAGAAGCGCATTGAGGAGTTGCGCCAGGGCCAGAAGGACGCCACGAGGAAGTCCTTCAAATTGTACTTCATAATGCGGCACATCGCGGACAAGGAAAAAATTTTCGTGACGGAGGAAGAAGTTGACGCGAGGATAGCGGCCATCGCCGCGATGCGCGGGATACCGGCGGCGGAAGTGAAGACGCTTTACGAGCAGAACGAGATGATGGACGACCTCCGCGCGGAGATGCGCGAGGGAAAGACGCTGAAGCACCTCATCGACAACGCGAAAGTTGCTGAGGAAAAGTAATTCTGAAGTCCGGCGCGTCTGACCGGTCCGACGCGTCCGACAGCCGGACAACACATCGAACAGAAACCGGAGGGAACGATGAGCGTTATACCGATGGTTGTTGAGAAGAGCGGGCAGGTTGAACGCTATTTTGACATCTATTCGCGCCTGCTCAAGGACAGGATTGTTTTTCTGGGATCGGCCATAGATGACCATGTGGCGAACGTGGTGGTCGCCCAGATGCTCTTCCTCCAGAGCGACAACAAGAAGGAGGACATCAACCTGTACGTCAACTGCCCCGGCGGCTCCGTTTCCGCGGGGCTTGCGATATACGACACGATGCGGTTCGTCGAGTGCGACGTCGCCACGTACTGCATCGGAATGGCGGCGAGCATGGGCGCGGTGCTGCTCGGCGCGGGCAAGAAGGGCAAGCGCTACGTCCTGCCCAACGCAAAGGTCATGATCCACCAGCCGTGGGGCGGCATGGAGGGCACCGCCAGCGACATCCAGATTCACGCCGAGGAGATTATCAAGACGAAAAAGCGGCTGATAGAGATTCTCGCCGACGAGACCGGCCAGCCGCTTGATCAGATAACGAAGGACACCGACCGCGATTTCTTCCTCAGCGCCGAAGAAGCAAAGAAATACGGCATCGTGGACGAAGTCCTCATGCCCGGCAAACACAGGTTACACGAGGCAAAATAATGGACAAGACCGGCGGAAATAGGCCCAAGAGGCCGGTGGAGCGTTGCGGCTTCTGCGGAAAGCCCGCCAATCAGGTGGGCAGGATGATAGCGGGACTCCCCGGACACTACATCTGCAACGAGTGCATCGAACTTTGCGGGTCGATAGTAGTCGAGGAATCCGGCCGCCGTGAGACGCCTCCGCCCGTTGAATTCCACGAACTGCCCACCCCCGCCGACATGGTCCGGCAACTCGACGAATACGTCATAGGACAGGACCGCGCCAAAAAGGTCCTCGCCGTCGCCGTCTATAACCACTACAAGCGCCTGCTCACCACCGTTGATACCGACGACGTGGAGATAGAAAAGAGCAACATCCTGCTCATCGGCCCCACCGGCTGCGGCAAGACTTTGCTCGCAAGGACGCTGGCGCACATACTTGACGTGCCGTTCGCGATAAGCGACGCCACGACGCTCACCGAGGCGGGCTACGTCGGCGAGGACGTGGAGAACGTCCTCCAGCGCCTCCTCCAGGCGGCGAACTGGGACGTGGCCAAGGCCGAGCAGGGCATCGTATTCATCGACGAAATCGACAAGATCGGCCGCACAAGCCACAACATCTCGATAACACGCGACGTAAGCGGCGAGGGCGTCCAGCAGTCGCTGCTCAAAATGCTCGAAGGCACTATCTCCAACGTCCCCCCGCAGGGCGGGCGCAAGCACCCGGAGCAGTCGTACATACAGGTTGACACCACGCACATCCTCTTCATCTGCAGCGGGGCGTTCAACTCGCTCAAGGACATCATCGGGCGGCGCACCGGCAAGCAACTCATCGGCTTCAAGTCGTCAAGCGTCGCCGCCTCGCCGGACGAGCAGAAGGAAATCGGCGCGCTCCTGCGGAAGGTGGAGCCGCAGGACCTCATCGAGTTCGGCATGATACCGGAATTCGTCGGCCGCATGCCGATAGTCTGCCCGCTGATGCCGCTGACGGAAGAAAACCTTGTAACGATAATGCTTGAGCCGAAGAACGCGCTCATCAGGCAGTATCAGAAATTCTTCGAGATGGAAGGCTCGCAACTGGAGTTCACCGCGCCGGCGCTCAAGGCGATTGCGAAGAAGGCGATGGAGCGCGACACCGGCGCAAGGGCGCTCAGGTCGCTGATCGAGAACCTCATGCTTGAAACGATGTACGAAATGCCGTCGAGGAAGGACATCGCGAAGTATATCATCACGCCCGAAGCCGTGGAAGGCACGGCCCCCATCGAAACCATCAAGCGCGACACCGAATCCAAGCGCGAATCCGCGTAAACGATTTTGATTTACACACGCGTCCAAGCACGATAACTCATGGTGTAGTCTCACGGCGGAAACGGATCTTGAAGGACTCGAGGAGAACTGCCTCGTCGTGCGATTTTAGCCATTCCGCAAGGTTTCTACCAGAAGTCGACTTGCCGCCCACTGTGATTGTCGGAGAAGTCGGTGTGAAGTCTGCCGTTGGTGCTAATGGTTGAAATTCATATGCCCCGATGGAAGCCGTTGTACCTTGTGGACAAGTAAGCGGTGTTCGTCCGGGATAGGCAATATCATGGTCAAGTATGCCTGTGTTTGTTCCTGCGCCGATTAGATGGCTGTTGCTCGCCAAACTATATGGGTCATTACCAGTCCCCAAGAAAAGCGGGTCGGTGTCAAGGCAGTGCGCTTGGTCACGGTGGGTAGGCAGGAGCAGGTACGTTCCTATGCCGTCTGTCTCGACAGCACCCACATCACTATAAGTAAGTGTTATGTCTATTCGAGCACCGGATGAATTTCTGCATATTGCAATATCTGATCCTATAACCTCTACCCCGCCAACCATATGATAATTCCCATAGATAATAGCATTCTCGATGTCAAAGGTAGGATTTGAATCCTTAGACATAATAGAGGAGATGCATAATGCGCCATGCCCGGAACCGACATGATTGTTTGTCATGGTGCATTTGTTTAGACTAAATGCCCCCCCAGCCTGCGCGGTCTCCACAGACATAGCACTACCGCCCGTCGGGGAGGCGCCTTCTATAGCAGAACAACCATCAATAAGAATATTCTTGAAGGTTTGAGTATTCCCAAACATCACCGTACCAATTCCACCGCCAATTCGTGCAGAACAACCATGGGCCTTTACATCTTCTACATCGACATCAGCAGATGTATATATGCGTAGGCCGCCACCGGCCCCATGATTAATGTTTCCTGCCGAACAATTATCGAATAAAAGATGTTTCGCCGTTATAGTCGTCTGGAGTAGAAGTAATCCGCCTCCGCCGCCACTGCTTCCTACGTCGATTGCAGGGTCGATACTACATTGGATACATGAAATATTGTTAAGATTTAGAGTAACATTACCCCTGTAGATTTTTGCCAAAAATCCACCGCCGCCGCCGAAGGCATAACCAGACGTGTCATTTGAATACACACAATGTTCAAAACGGATGCCATCGAGTGTAAGTGAACAATCGATAGAAATAATACCCGCGCCGCCATAAACAGAGGTTGCCCCCCGAACGATTCTAAAGTGCTTTATCGTGATGGGGCACAGAAAAATATCCTTTTGGGAGTTACCCGTGTTGTTGGGATTTTCAATAAATATGCAACGCTTTGTATCCTCACCGTTAATTACAGGCCAATTCGCCGTATCGTCGTCCGGCAGGGGGTTAGCAAACGCACTATCGTAGCCTGATATAGTAATACCAGTTGAAAGGCCAGCCAGAGGGCTAAGATCAATAACGGCGTCGGTTGCTGATGTAAAACCTCCGATATGGAACATTTCATTGTATGCAATCTTGCGGACGCGGATTTCATCGCCGTCTTGTAGAACAGAACCGACTGTGGCAATGGCGGCACTGATGCTGTTGTAGGTGCCTACGCACGCCTGAGTTTGATTAACTAGCCGGTATATTCTTACGTCGCCGCCGCCGCCGGCCTTTTGCGGTGGTTGCTTTTCCCCGCAGGAGACGAAGAGTAGTAAAGGCAGGACAAGCAGAACCGGAATGAATTTCTTCATCTTTTCTTTCCCAAAAATCACAGCGGACTCCGTTACCACATCTACAAAAAAGGCTGTCCCTCGAATGAAGAACGGCCTTTCGGTTTTCCAAAGATTGCGCAATAGGGCCGGCGCGCCTAACTGTCTATAGCACGAGGGGTTATTCGGCCACCATTTACCGGAAACACGCTCCGGATTACCGGCATGTTTAGTAGCACATACCCGCACATCACCGTTCAAGCCTACTTCGCGGCGGGCTCCTCGGCGGGTTTCGGCTCCTTGATATATTTCTCGTAGAACTCCAGCCAGACCTTCGGGAAGATGGCGTACGAAAGCACGTCGTCGTCGCTGCGCGCCTTGCCGTTTACCGCGGCCTTCAGGTTTTCCCACTCGTTCGGAATCAAGTCGGCCGGGCGGCAGGTGATGGGCTGTTCGCCCTTGAGCACCTCCTTCTGGATTTCCGGGTCAACCGGCGCGGGCGTCTGGCCGTATTTCCCGGCGAAGAGGTCTTTGCTCTCCGTGGATACCGTCCGGTATCGCGCGTTGGCGAGCACGTTCATGACCGCCTGCATGCCGACGATTTGCGAGGTCGGCGTGACGAGCGGGATGTAGCCCATGTCCTTGCGCACGCGCGGCACTTCGTGCAGCACCTCGTCCAGCCGCTTGTGGCAGCCCATCTGCTTGAGTTGGCTCTCCAGGTTGCTAATCATGCCGCCGGGTATCTGGCTGGTGAACATGCGCGTGTCGGCGCTCACGAAGTTGCTCTCGAACTCCTTGTACTTCGACCTGATTGAGCGGAAGTACGCGGCGATGGGTTCGAGAACCTTCTGGTCAAAGCCGGTGTCGTGCGGCGTGCCTTTGAGCGTCTCGACCATGGATTCCGTCGGGACGTGCCCCGGCCCGCCGGAGAGCGCGCTGATGGAGGTATCGATGCCGTCCGCGCCCGCTTCGATCGACTTGAGCAGGACCATCGGCGCCACTCCGGTCGTGGCGTGCGTGTGGACGTGGACGGGTATCTTCACAGATTTTTTGAGCGCCTTGACAAGTTCGTACGCGGGCATCGGCAGCATGAGCGCCGCCATGTCCTTGATGACCATCGACTGGCAGCCCATGTCCTCGATGCGCTTCGCGAGTTCGACGAATTTTTCCAGCGTGTGGACGGGTGATATGGTGTAGCAGATGGCGCCCTGTGCGTGCGCGCCGCCCTTCAGCACGCAGCGGACGGCGGTCTCAAGGTTCCGCACGTCGTTTAGCGCGTCGAAGATGCGGAACACGTTAATGCCGTATTCGGTGGCCTTGCCGACGAAGCGCTCCACCACGTCGTCGGAGTAATGGCGGTAGCCGACGATGTTCTGCCCGCGCAGGAGCATTTGGAGCGGGGTCTTGGGCAGGGCCTTCTTCAACTGGCGCAGGCGTTCCCACGGATCCTCGCCGAGAAACCGCAGGCAGGTGTCGAACGTCGCCCCACCCCATACTTCCAGAGACCAGTAACCGACCCTGTCGAGGTCCGCGCATATCGGCAGCATGTCCTCGGTGCGCATGCGAGTGGCAAGGAGCGACTGGTGCCCGTCGCGCAGGACGAGGTCGGTTATGCGGACGGGTTTTACATTAACGTTTTTAGACTTTGTGCCTCTTCTATTCATGCAAAATCTCCCGCGAAATAATTTAAGCGGGGATTCTACCAAATCGCCCCGGCAATTGCCAGCAGTTTGGTGGATACAGTATTGCAGGGGCGTGGGAAATTTTGTATATTTGCGGCGTTATTCTTTGGAGGGGCGCGGCATGAAAATGCGGAAGTTCGGGAAAACCGGAATCGAGGTGGGCGAAGTCGGCATGGGCTGCTGGGCCATCGGCGGCAACGCGCACGGGAATTCCTACGGCCCCACATACGACGCGACCTCGATAACCGCCGTCCGCAAAGCGCTTGAGTTGGGGTGCAATTTCTTCGACACCGCGGACGTGTACGGCCACGGCCACAGCGAGGAAATCCTGGGCGTGGCGCTAAAAGACGCGCGAAAGAAAGTCATCATCGCGACAAAAGTCGGCGGGGATTTCTACGCCGCGCGGCCCGGGCGAAACTTCACGCCGCTTTACATCGGCTTCGCGCTCAACCAGAGCCTGCAACGCCTGCAGACAGATTACATCGACCTCTACCAGTTGCACAATCCCACTCTCCGCATGCTCGAACGCGGGGAAATTCTCATGCACATGAACGCGCACAAGGAAATCGGCCAGATACGCTGGTACGGTGTGAGCATCTTTACGCCGGAGGAGGGAATCGCCGCGCTTGAGAACGGCCCGCCGGACGCGCTGCAGGTGCCTTACAACATTTTCCAGGGCAAAGGATGGGAGAAGGTCTTTGCGCTGGTGAAGGAGAAGGGCTGCGCGATAATCGCGCGGGAGCCGCTGGCGAACGGCTATCTCGCCGGCAAGTACAGGGGGGACGAGCATTTCCCGGACGGGGACATCCGC
>Ga0315291_10003235_pt1 | contig 21091 bp, 22 predicted proteins | sample YL17G12_20_MG_FD_203070 | JGI IMG/M metagenome (GOLD analysis project Ga0315291, IMG submission 203070) | Sediment microbial communities from Yellowstone Lake, YNP, Wyoming, USA - YL17G12_20 | ecosystem: Environmental > Aquatic > Freshwater > Lake > Sediment | place: USA: Wyoming | collected...
GCAGCAACAGTATTTGCTCAAGTAGGAACAGTTAATGCTGATCTAGGGTTTGTATGTACTGCTGATGCAGGTGGTACAATAAACGTTACAGCAATTACCTTCATTCAGTTCTCAACCTTTGCTGCGGGTATTACTCAATTAACTGGTGAGGCTACAGCAGGTCCTGGAAGTGGTAGTCAAGCAGTTACATTAACAAACTCTGCCGTTATTGCAAAAACTTTGACAGGTTATTCAGCTAGTGCAGATACAGTTACAAGTTCAGATTCAATTCTGACAGCTATAGAACATATAGATGGTAATGACGCATTAAAGTTGCCTTTAGCAGGTGGTACTCTTACAGGTGCTCTAACAATTAATCCAGTAAGTAATCAATTAGTTCTTGGTGGGGTAAGTGTAGGTTATAAAGTAACTATTTCTTCAACAGCTCCCGGAGCAAATAGAGTATTAACTATTCCAGCACCTACAGGAAATAGAAACTTCTTAATCTCTGGAGAAGCTGCAATCGTAACAGGAGATATTAATGCAAGTGCAGCTATTACTCTAGCTAAGTTAGCTAGTATTGGTGCAGCTAAGATTATAGTAGGAAATGTTTCTAACGTTGCAGCCGCAGTTGATATGTCTGGAGATGCTACTATTGATAATGCAGGCGTTATTACTCTAAGTGCAACCGCACTTGGAACAACACACTTCGTTACTAGGTCACTTCCCGCAACTGGAGATATTGATGGAAGTAACAGAGTATTTACAACCACTGTTGCTCCAATTAGTGGAACAGAACACGTGTACTTAAATGGTGTGCTTCAAAATGCAGGTTCAGGTAAAGACTATCAAATAGCTACGAATACAATTACTTTCGAAACAGGTAATGCTCCAAAGACAGGTAGTGTATTATTGATCTCTTATCACAAATAACCGTAAAATCGGTGGCTAGGTTACTTATAGCATTATAATAGAGTTTAAACAGGGATGAAATAACTGGTAGTAGGAACTTTGTTTCTTCTACCAGTTACTTCCCTAGATAAGATTAGAGGAGAAATAACATGAAAGAAAAAGACATGAAGTCTGAAGTAAAACAAGAAGTTAAACCTGAAGTAAAACCCATTGTACAAGAAACAAATGATTTTAGAGAGTTGTATGGTAAATTAAGAAATGAAATTAGTAAGGCTAAAGAAACATATAGAACTATGTCGACACAAACAGACGAAGCAATAAATGTACGTGTACGAGAATTAGAAATATTAAAAATTAGAAAGGTGAAATTAGAAGGTGCTATTGAAGCTACTGAAGAGCTTTTAAAGACAGCCTTACCTTCTAATAATAAACAATAATAGTGATATACAAAACGGGACAAACAGTAAATTGTGAACTAAAATTAAAAATTTTAAGAGCGTTTGCCCTTGATGGAAACGTTTACTATATTTTTGGTGTTTTGAAAAAAGATACACCACTTAGATATATAGTTGATCATCTTTATGGTGTATTAAATGTAGAAGGTAGTCATGACAGTATTCCATTGGATGCATATGCAAAAGCTGAACAGTTAATTCAAAATGAAAATTTGTTAAACAAGATAGATGAATAAATAGGATTTAATTATGGGAAAAACTCAAATTGGCGGCGGACAAATTAAAGATGGTGACATCACATCCGATGATATTGGAGACGCCGCTGTAAGAGGAACTACAGCTAACACTGCGGGAACACAGCAAGAGATTGCTCAAGGAACTATTTCAACTCCTGATTTAAGAAATGATGCTGTTGACGCTACAAAACTTTTAGAAACCGATTCTTATGTAGTGGGTGCATTAACTATAAATAGTACTACAAAAGCTTTCTTACCTCCCAGGATGACAACTACTCAAAGAGATGATATTGCTACTCCTAGTGCAGGAATGTTGATTTATAATAATAGTGATAGTGCATTAAATATTTACACAAACGCTTGGCTTTCTTTCTCTACAGGAGGAGCAAATACAACTTTATCCAACTTAGCTGATACCGTTGCAATAAACAAAAACTTAAACAATTTTAGTGCGGGAACAATCACAGCTAGTTTAACGGGTGCTGCAAGCCTTAACCTTCTTTTAACGGGTGGAACTTTAACAGGAGACTTAACTCTAGCAAATAATAAAACTTTAATCTTACAAGAAGCTACAGGTAATGGTACTGATAGTGTAACTATCAAGACTCCAGCAGCATTAGCTGCAAGTTATACACTTACACTTCCTGTAGATGATGGAACAAGTACACAAGTGCTTACTACAGATGGATCAGGTGTACTTAGTTGGACTACTCCAGCTGGAACAGTTAATACAGGAACACAATATCAATTAGCTTTTTATGCTACATCTACTAATGCTGTTAGTGGAAATTCTAGTATAACAACGAATGCTTCAAATCAACTATTAGTTCCCGTTGGCACAGCAACTGCTCCATCTATAACTTTCGCTGGAGATCTTAGTACAGGTATTTATCATATTGGAGCAAATAATTTAGGTATATCAACTAATGGAGTATTAAGGATTCCAGATAGTGTAACTACATCTACCCCAAGTATTGCATATGTAACAGATGCTACTAATGGTATATATTTTGATTCCTTGGGAACAGTTTTTGTTATTGGTGGAGCTTTTCAATTAAGAACAACGGCAGCCCGTATAACAACTAATGTGCCGCTTAGACTTGAGAATGGTACAGCTGCCGCTCCCGCAGTTACTTTTGTGGGATCCGCTTGGGATTCAGATTCAGGTTTATATTGGGTTGGAGAAAATGATTTAGGAATATCAACAAATGGTACACTAAGATTAGACGTTAGTACAACTGCTATTACTTCTACATTACCAATAGTTCTTCCAATTGGAGCAATTGGAACACCATCTTTAACGTTTGCTGGTGATACAGATACAGGTATTTATAGTGGGGGATCAAACATACTTGGACTTGTGGTAAATGGTAAACATGTTTTTGCATCAAATACAACTGAGGTTTACCTTTACTCAAATGGAGTAGCGAAATTTTACTTAGATGCTACTAGTATAACAGCAGTACTACCATTTTATGCAGCAGATGGAACAGCAGCTGCACCATCTTTAACGTTTGCTAGTGATACTAATACGGGAATTTATCGATTAGCGGCTGATGAACTCGGTATTGTATGTAACGGTACTTTGGCCGGTGATTTTTTTGCTAGTGGTGTTAATCTTTATGCAAGTGGAGTAGCAAAGTTTTCTTGTGATGCGAATGGATGTAATGTCGCTATGACCGATGGGACAGCAGCGGCCCCGTTAATAAGGTTTAGTGCAGACACAGACACAGGTATTTATAGAGTTGGTACAGATGATTTAGGTTTATCAACAAATGGTACACTAAGATTAGACGTTAGTACAACTGCTATTACTTCTACATTACCAATAGTTCTTCCAAATGGAACAGCAACTGCACCATCTTTAACGTTTGCTAGTGATACTAATACAGGTATTTATAGAGGTGGAGCTGATCAGATAAACTTCTCAGCAGGTGGTGGAAATTACGCTTGGATAAATACCACGGCTTTTACTTTTAACACAGATATTCTACCAAATGATGATAACGCTCAAAATTGCGGATCTGCTGGTAAACGATGGAAACTTGTTCGTGGAGTAACAATTACTCCAGGAGATTTAAAATTTGAAAACGATTGGGTTATGACTGAAGGAGAAAAAATTGGTTGTCCAGAAGAAGGAATTGTAGTTGTATCTCCAACAGGTAAAAAATATAAAATAAATTTAACAGAGATTGTAGAATAAGAGAGGAATTTCAATGGGAACACTTTGGAATGTGGATGGAACAACGGGACAAATTAAAATAGAAGATGGAACAGTATCTGCTCTTGCATTAACCTTTATATCAGATCCAAACACCGGTATTTATCATGTTGGAACAGATGATTTAGCTTTAGCAACCAATGGAACACAAGCATTAGAAATAAATAGTACTCAACAAATTGTTGTTCCAAAAACATCTAATCAAATTATATTGGGAACTACAAATACTGTAACACTATCATTTTCTGCTCCTGTAACTTCTAGAACTTTAACAATTCCAGCACCTACAGGAAATAGAAACTTCTTACTTTCTGGAGAAGCTCAAATAGTAACAGGAGATATTAATGCAAGTGCAAATATTGTTCTGAGTCAATTAGCTAGTATTACTGATGGTCATATTATTGTAGGTGCCGTTACTACAGGTACTCCTACTAGTGTTACTATGTCTAGTGAAGCTTCAATTATTAATACTGGAGCCGTTACATTATCTAATGCTGCTGTCATTGGAAAAGTTTTAACAGGATTTACTTCAGGTTCAGGTTCAGTAACGTCTTCAGATTCAATTTTAGCAGCTATTCAACACTTAGATGGTAACGTTGGTACAAAATTAAATCTTAGTGGTGGTACTTTAACTGGAAGTGTTTTACCCTCGAGCTCTTCATGTAATTTAGGATCTGGAACGCAGGAATGGGGATTAGTTTATAGTGGTGGTTACATTGTAGGAAACCCTACTACTCCTGGTTACTTACAGTTATGGAGCGGAGGTCTTAAATACATAGACATATGGGCAGTAACACCTAGTGTTAATAGCAATTATACAATAAGAGATGTTGGAGCAAATGCTGATTTTGTAATGACAGAAGGTACCCAAACACTCAACGGTAGTAAAACATTTAGTTCTGATCTTACTATTTTTGGGAATAAAGCCTTAATTATAAATGATGGAGAAGGAACTCCAAAAACTGTAACTATTAAAACTCCAGCAACTTTAACGGCAAGTTATAATATGATTCTTCCTGTAAATCATGGGGCTGCCGGAGAATATTTAAAAGATGCTGCCGGGGATGGTATTTTAAGTTGGGACTCTCCAACCGGTTCAGGAACAGTTAATTCGGGAACACAATATCAATTAGCATATTATACGACTACTGGGACAACTGTAGATGGAAATTCTAGTATAACAACGAATGCTTCAAATCAACTATTAGTTCCTGCTGGATTGGTAACGGCACCCTCTTTGACGTTTACGGGTGACCCAAATACTGGTATTTTTTCTTCTGGAGTCGACCAAATTGGTTTTTCGTGTGGAGGAGTAATAAAAGCAGTTCTGTCATCTACTGATTTAGATGTGAAAGGAAGATTTTATGCAGCAGACGGAACAGTGGCTCTTCCAGCGTATTCTTTTAATAGTGACCCAGATACAGGTATTTATAGAAGTGGAGCAAATGAATTAACTCTTGTAACAGGCGGAGGAAGTGCAACTGGAAATACTGTTTTTACATTGTATGGCTCTGGTGGAACTGAAGTATACCAAGATGCTAATACGAGTACTTTTCTTAGGGTTTATAATGGAAATGTTGGAAGTAGAACGGCTACAACTTCTGTTATGTCTCTTACAAACAGATCAACATCGATGGATGGTAGTATTGCTCTTGTTAAATACGCTCTTGGTCATTCAGGAACATATTCAAATGGATCACCCACAAGTAATTCAGGAGCTATTACAATATCTAGTGATCAAATTGCTCGTTGGGCATGGGAAATGGGAACTAGTGGTAACGAAGGTATTTACTATAATTCACAAACATATGGTGGAGTAGCTAGATTAACTAATACTGGTAGATGGTTAGTTTCTGATGGAACAGCAACAGATCCTTCATTGTCTTTCTTAAACGATCTTGGTACAGGTATGTATTCCGGGGGAGTTACTAATCTTCGTTTCGCAACTGTTGGAGTTGGTAGGTGGCAGATTAATTCAACGGGTGACTTTGGTATTGTTACGGGTAATGCTGGAGTAATTAGTACGTCAGATGGTACAGCTGCAGGACCATCATATAGTTTTTTAAGTGATACAGATACAGGTATTTATAAAGCAAATACAAATGTACTTGGGTTTTCTGCAGGAAGTACAGGTGCACAAATGTTTTTGACTAATACAACGTTGCAACTTAATTCTCCGTTGGTTGCAATACGTAATGTTGTAGGTTCAGTTACCGTTCCATCATATAGTTTTGATGTTTCTCCGACGGATAACGGAACAGGAATTTATTGGGTTAGTGCAGGTAAAATAGGAATTACGTTAGCAGGAACAAAATATGTAGATTTATCTACAACAGCAGTAACAATTTCTGCTCCTTTAATTGCTAAAGGAACAATAACAAATGATTCTGCTGCTGCCAGCTATATTGGTGAGTATATTGAGTCAGTGGTTGGACCTGTTAATCCTACTGCTTCTGAAACTTGGTATAATATGGCATCCATATCCTTAACAGCAGGAGATTGGGATGTTTCTCTTATGGAAGATTTTTCAAGTGGTGCAACTAATACAGCGTATTATGCTGGAATTTCTGCTGATGCAACTCCCAGTAGTTTTTCGGATAGCGTTATAGGATCGAATTACGCTTACAGTGGTGTTGCATCTAGTCTTCCAATGACTATGAGTATTCCAGTTTTCAGAGTATCTCTTGCTGCTGCTGATGTTTACTATGCCAAATCAATGATCACTTATACAACACTAGGTGGAGCAAACAGCAGAGGAAGATTGTCAGCAAGGAGAGTAAGATAATGTTTATTGTACAAATTAACAATGTAGATTGTAGTTGTCATACACAATCTATAGATGCAGAGACACAAAAACAAAGATATTTAGATTCAGGAATAGCAGAAGAAAATATTTTAATTATAGAGAAAGATACTTTTGAACCTTCACAAGAGTAATATGAAATTAAGGAGATAGCAAATGGCTGACAAGATAATGTCGTGTGTAGTCGAAAAGAATGCAAATGATGAAGTAATTCAATATACTGTTTCTTATGAAGTAGAACACGAAACAGCTAAAAATAGTTTTTGTGTTTGTGTGAAAGCTGAGGAAATGACTGATGCAATGAGTCAATCAGAAGCAATAACAAAAGCTAATGTTAAAGCTTTAGCTATTAAAGATGCATGGATTGCAATGTTGCCTCCATCAGTTAGTACAGTTCTTATTTCTGATCCACAAGATGTAACATTATAAGTAACGAATGCAAAGAAGTTTTGAATAATAGTATGAAGTAGAGTATCATACAGAGGAGAAAAGAAATGGATCAAACACAGATTGAAACTCTTCTAGCTCAAAAGCAGGAAGATTATAAAAAAGTACTTGGACAACTTCAACAGTTAGAACAAGCTTATGCAAAGCAAAGAGATCAACTTTTAACTGCAGGAGTTGAACTGCAAGGTAGAATAAAAATGCTTCAAGAGTTGATGCCAAAAGCTGAAGTTATAGATATACCTAAAGCTGAGTAATAGTACAAAATATAATAGTAGTTGTGCTCGGAAGGTTAGAGCTAATATATAGATTTTTATAATAAAAGCAACAAGAATCAGAATATTCTCTGGTTTCTTGTTGCATGTTTAAAAGGTTAAGAAAATGAGCCACCTCCAAATTCTTCCCAATACAAATAATAAGGGCAGTCATAACAAAGAATTTTATTTCTTGTCTATTAGGAACCGTTATAAATGGCTTTTGGATATGAGTGGGGAAAAAGTTCTTTTGTATAAACGAAAGTATGAAGGAACAAGATGTCCAAATTTCGATCAAGTTCGCAAAACAAATCAACAACACGAGCAAGATTTAGTATGTTATGGTACGGGTTATGTAGGTGGATATTTTAAACCTATAGAAATAGTAGTTAGCTTATTAACACCTGTTACTCAACAAGTTGTACTTGAAGAGTACGGAAGACGTAGAGTTTTTAAACCAACAAGTTGGACTCTTTGGGAACCGCTCATTACAACGGGAGATATACTGGTAAAACGTAATAACCAAAGACTTTGGATTACTGATGTAAGTGTAACTAAATGGAAATCGTATATATTACGCCAGAACTTTTCAACTACTGAAATAGAACGTAATAACGCAATTTATAATATACCAATTTAAATATGAAATCAGGAATTTACAAATATCAAAATATTATCGATGGTAAACTATACATTGGTTCTGCTGTAGATTTTATTGATCGTTGGAACGTACATAAATATGCGTTAAAAAATCAAAAACACCATTCTTCACGTCTTCAAAACGCAGTTAATAAATATGGAATAGAAAACTTTGAATTTAAGATATTGGAAGAAGTGGAACCCATAAAGAAAAAATTACTTGAAAGAGAACAATATTATTTAGATTTTTACAAAAGTTATGAAGAAGATAAAGGGTATAATATAGCACGAGCGACTAGAAGTCCAATGTTCGGTCGTAATCATACAAAAGAGACTAGAAATCATTTAAGTAAAGTACGAAAAGGTGAAATACATTCTTTAGAACATAATTTAAAAGTAAGTAGAGCTTTAAAAGGTAAGATGCCAACGCAAACACATATGGAAAAACTTTGGACGGGAACTCGAGGACGTAAACAATCAATAAGTGAGATTGAAAAACGAAGAAGTTCTTTGACAGGACTAAAGAGATCTAAAGAAGCTATTAAAAATTTATCTAACGCACATTTAGGAAATAAATACGCTTTAGGTGCGAAAAGATCTCAAAACTATCGAGAAATAACGCGTCAAAATTCTTTAGCCCAATGGAAACGTTATAGAGAAGAGTTTGGAAAATATATACTTTGTGCGTGCGACTGCAACGAAAGTTTTTACGTACGCCCTTCAGAAAATAAAAAGAAGTTTAAAGATATAAATCATTATTATAAATTTATTAAGGATTAAACATGTCAAACACATTTCAGATTTTGAGAAAAACCAGGGATGCTGTGATCCTGAACTTGAGAAGAATTTTTCAAGGTGATGTGAAATATACGTATGTAGAACTTTCAAGTGGAGAATATGATTGGGATAACACTAAAATTATTATTTCTGATATTATTCCACAAGAACATGCTTTCTTTCCAGCAATAGTTGTAGATACCGTTTCTGGTCCAGAAACAAGATATTTAGGTCCGGAAACTTTAAGAGAAACTAGAGATCCAACCACTCATGAAGTAATAGAGGATAAATTATTCTCTAGTTTAGATTTAACAGTAAATATTAACGTTTACACTATAAACGATACTATAGCACGAGATGAGATAGTAGACCGTATTTATGACCATTTAAAGTTGATTACTGACGATTTAGCAGACAATGCGATAGAAATTAAAAGAGTTACTTTCTCTCCAGAAACAAGAGCGTTTGTAGATGACCGATGGTACATAACTGCTAGAATGGTTTTGGAAGTGTATACAGAGTGGGTAAGCGATATAGATATTGGTAATTTAGTTGAGTCTATTCCTATTACTGTTACGTTGAATCCGTAAACGCAAAAGAAGTGATATAATATTTATTGATTATAGTATAGATATAGCAATTTTATCCTGGAGAATCTAATGCCCGAATATTTAAGTCAAGCAAAAATGTTATTGGATTCATTAGATATAAAGGCCTCAGAGATAGATCAGGCAAAAGAACAATTAGAAAATCTTACAAAGACTAGTGCTATAATGGATTTGATTAATGATCCAAAGTTTCAAAATGTAGTTAATTTATTGACACCGTTTGTAGTCAATTATAAAGTAAATCAAGTACTCAAACTTTTGAAAGAGTTAGGTAAAGATAGTCGGATAATAGATCCAGAAACTGGATTAAGAAAATATATTTAAAGAAGAATTTGAATTAGGAGGAAGTAAAAATGTCTATTGCAAACGTATATGTAGAACCGGGAGTCTACTCCCAGTTTAAACCATCAGGTAACTTACCAGTAATTCCGGGGGGAGTTAGAGTTGCTGCATTGGTAGGTGCCGGACGTACAACGAACATAGTTACACAAGAACAAGTAACAAAGGGCACCGACACATTAGCACACACCGCGGTGAGTCTGGGAGCTCAGATAGTAGATGAAGATTTTAATACTTATGATAGTGCAACAGATTATTCAGCCACACCTGGAGCAACTATTAGTTGGTTAACGGGTGCAGTTTCCTTAACGGGAACAATTGCGCAACCTTATGCAGGTTTAGTAGGAAAAACTTTTATAGTAACTATTGGAAGTAATTCACCACAAACATATTTATTCAAGAATAGTATTGCTTTGACAATTACGGGTGTTCAAGGTGATGGACATACATTAGATGTTACTAGTAACGCGGGTGTAGTAGTAGGTGATACTATTACTGCAGGAGCTGCGTCATCCGTAGTCACAAGTGTAGATCCTGGAACTATAACGTTAGTGAGTACCTTTGGTTTTGCTCCAGGAGCAGCTGTAGATACAGCAGATTTTGTTGTTCCCACAGCAGCTACCGCATTAGAAGTTGTTACCGCACTTAACAAACTTACAGGTATTACGTGTACGGTTGATTCCCTTAAAGTTAAAGTTGCTACGACAGCAACTAGTAATTCGTCATTGTTAATAGGAACAGGTACTACAAATAGTATTCTTGGATTTACAGATGGTTCTTATCAAGCAACTCCCCGGCAACCAGCTGCACTCAAAAAATACTTTGTAAATTATGAGTACGCGAAATCTTCCTCCGATTACAGCGTACGGTTCTTCTTTAATATGTCAGACATAGTTGCAGAACATGGAGACGTTAGCACAACTGATACTCTTTCACTAGGAGCAGAAATATTATTTCAACATGGTGCCAGTGCAGTAGCTTTAGTACAAGTTAATCCAGCTGATGGAGCATTAATTCAACAGTTTAGGAAAGCACTTGACAAACTTTTACCCGTTGACGGAATTAATATAGTTGTTCCATTAAATCCAGATTCAGGTTTGTATTCTTATCTTTCAAATCATGTGGATCAAGCAAGTTCTTTAACAGAAAGAAAAGAAAGAACTGGTATTGTAGGATTAAGTGGGGCACCTTCAATATCAACTATTCAAGGATTTGCAACTGGATTAGCTAACAAGAGAATGGTATTAGTTTATCCGCCTTCTTGTACACGATATGTAGGTGCTAATACAACAGTTTCTACTTTAGACGGATCTTTTCTAGCTTGCGCTTGCGCTGGTATCAGAACTAGTACAGCTTATGATGTTGCTGATCCGTTAACAAGAAAGGAATTAATTGGTTTTGAAAATATTCCGGATACTTTGTTAAGAGCGGAAAAGAATCAATTAGCAAGTAGTGGAGTATTAGTAATCGAAAACGTAGGTGGTATTTTTAGAGTTAGACATCAAAAAACAACTGATACGTCAACCGTACCAAATAGTGAATATTCAGTAGTTGAAATAGTTGACTACACAGCGGTTAACATGAGAAAAATGTTAGAAACTATTTACATTGGACAAAAAATACTAGTGGATACGCCATCACAAGTCAAAAGCACCGTAAATGCATTACTTCAAAATCTTGTATCTCGTGAGATTATTGTAGCATTTACAGATATACAGGCTTCAATTAATAGTATTGATCCTACTGAAATTGATGTTCAATTTAGTATCAGTCCTACGTACCCGTTAAATTATATTCTCGTAACGTTTTCATTATCAACAAATCAATAAATTTAGAAAAGAATTCAGGAGGAATTTAAAATGGCAAAATTAAGTAAAACACAGGTACGCATGGCTACCAGCGTTTCTATTATGGCGATCAAAGGTGAATTAACTTTTGATGATCTAAACAATTTAGATGCTGTAAGAGCATTAGCTAATTCAACTGTAAAAATTGGAGCTATTCAATCGTTTAGTGAAGCTTCTCCAAGAGGAACTACACCACGATATGAATTAGATGCTGATACTGCAGGTGATATGGTAGAAAGAGTACCAGGTCTTGTAGATCGTACTTTGAGAATTAATAGGGCTGTTCTTTATTCAGCTGATATGTTACAAGCTTTTGGTTTTAATGATATCATTGATATTATTGATCAAAATATTGCATTTTGCGTAGAGAAAGTGGAAAGAGCTCCGGAAGGATCTAATATTCCAACCAAAACAACTATTTATGTAGGTTGTTGGTTCCATGATCTACCAAAGACTTATGATATTGGAGCTGATTTAAAAGTGCTCCAAGATGTGGAAATAGGGTATACCAAAAAATTCCAAATTTAACAAAAAGAATAGTTTAGAAGTTAAAGAAAAGTAAGGAGACGCCGATGGACCTTAAGTCGGGTGTTTATTCTATTGTTAATAGATTAAACAAAAAAATTTACATTGGGTCAACTGTAAATTTTATCTATAGAAAATGGATACATTTTAATGATCCAAAAATAAGTTCACCACATCTTCAAAATGCAATTAAAAAATATGGAATAGAAAATTTCGAATTTACTATCCTTGAAGAAATTGAACCTATTAAAGAGAAATTATTAGAAAGAGAGCAATATTATTTAGATCTATATAAGAGTTATGAAGAAGATAAAGGTTATAATATTTGTCATATTGCTGGTAGTAGATTAGGGTCTGTACAGTCAGAAGAAACTAGAAAAAAGATTTCAATAGGTAGATTAGGTAAAACTAAAGGTATTCCAAAACTCCCACGTACAAAAGAACATACAGAAAATCATAGACGGGCTCTTTTAGGTAAGAAATTGGCTCCTAGAACCGAAATACATAAACAACATATTAAAGAATCTTGGATTTTAAGACGTAAAAAATATGGAACAAATGGCAGAAAGAAAAGGGGTGACTAGAATGACAGACTTACGTAGTTTAACTCAATTAGGACGTGTAGAAAAAGAAATTGAAATTGGAAGTTTTAAAGTAAAACTCCATACATTAACCGTAGCAGATCAACAAAAAGCTTTGTTAAGTATCTCAGAAGAAATTAAAGATGATACAGCAAGACTTTTTCAAATGCAAAAAGCTATTTTAGTTTATGCTACCGATAGTATAAATGGTGAAGTAGTAGAAAAAGATAAATTACACGAATTATACAACGAGTTACAACCTGTTGTTTTATCTAATCTCTTTAGTGGTTACTTAGAATTAGTAGATGAACAAAGTAAAATACTAGACGAATTAAAAAAAAAATAACAGACCTACCTTTTAGAGATTTATGGATTGTTTCAAAAGCACTTCATACGTCTCCCCTCGATGAAAAAATAACTGCTCTCACACAGCCTCAAATGACGTGGATTTTAGCTAATCATTTTAAAGATGAAGAAGTTGAATGGAAAAAATTACAACTTTTATGTAGATTTATTAATCCAGAAGCCGCCAGACAAATTTTCGACAAAGAAACAATTGATCCAATTATAGAAATGACTGAGGACGAGTTTCTACAAGAAATTAATGCTCACACAACTGAAAAAATAGATAATAAAACTTTACAAGATGCTTTTAAAGGTAATATAACAACTGATCAAGACTTGGATGTAATTGTACCTGTAGAGGAATAATAAATGCCTGATCCAATAAATCCTGGAGATCCTGGTTTTCAACCTCCACAACCTCCAAAAAGAATAAATCCTGAAGATATTTTTGATGCTGCTAGATTTCAACAGCAGTTGTCAGAAAGTATGAATAAAGCATTTAAAAATATAGATCTGTCTCAACTTGAAAAAGCCCGAGAAATAATGCAGTCTATTGGTAAAGAAGCATCAAAAGTAGAAATAAGTGATATCTCAAAAGATCTTATAGCATCTAGAGAAAGTGTTTCTGAGGCTGTTAAAAAAGAAAAAGAGGAAGAAGGTAAGTGGGAAGATCAGATTCTCAAAAGAGTATCAACTGCTGAAAGATATAAGCATCAACAATTAATTAAAGAAAAAAATGAACTGATAAAAAAAGTTAAAGATTTAGGGGTTGTTGAGTTAAATAATCTAAAAGGTACTACCAAAGATAAAGAAAAACTTAAAGAAGTTGAAAAAGCTTTTGAGATTTTGCAACTCGAGAAAGTACAAGAAATTGAAAAATCATTTAGTAAAGAAACCAAAAGAACTAATATAGAGGCGTTGGCATCTGAAGGAAATTTAGGTGCCAAAGCTAAGTTGTTGTTACTTCGAACACAAGATGAGTTAAATCAGAAAACCGATAGTTATACTGATAAATTAATATCAGCGGCGGGTTTGTGGGGTGTTTTGTTTTTAATATTATCTAAAGCAGCTAAACAAGCAGCCGATATGGCAACGACAGGGGCGGCACTAAAAGCCGCTGGAGAGTTTAAACCTGGAGTATCTATTTCAGGAGAACGCGTAATGAAGCGTGCTGAAGAAAGGTTTGCTGGAGTAAGTCCATCTGTTGTGAGTAGAGAACAACAATATGAATTTTTGAAGACGATGAGTAAAGCTCCAAGAACACTTAAAGATTCTAGTGCTTCAATGAAACAATTGTTAGGAGTATTTGGTACTGAAATTCCTGAAGCTTCTCAAATTGTTGACTTATATACTAGAGCTAATATGAGTTCCAATGCTTCCATGAAAGATTTACTTAAAACGTTTGCGGCGTCTAAAAAAGCAGCTAATGTTTTAAATGTAGATCATAGAGATTTAATAAATACACAATTACAGATGCGAGAAGCTTTACGAGGTGTTACAACAAATGGAGAAGTTGCTATAAAAGCAATGGATTTATTGACGAAACCACTGAAAGCTATTGGAGCATCAAAGGATGAAGTTGATCGATTTAATGTATCGTTTGCTCGATTTTTAGGGACGTTAACTGTTAAAAAATTAATGGGGTTATCTGCTTTTGCTACGGGGAAATTACCAACGGATAAAGACATAGAACTTATGGCGAAAAATCCTTTAGAAGTTGTTAGTAAAGCTTTTGTTAAAATGGGTAAAATGTTTCCTGAACGAAATAAATTAGTTGCTTTAGAACAGTTTGCATCTGAAATGGGATTAGAGACTTTTGGTGTGCGTGGTATTCCTATCCTTAGAGATCTTATTAAAGAAATGGAAAAAGGTGCTAAATTATCAGAAAAAGATTTAAAAGCACGGTTTAAAGAAGCGGGATTACAAGATATTAATTCTATCATGGACGATGGGTTAAAGACTATTGCCCAAGGTAAAGGGTTTGTAACAGCTTTAGAAGATGTTATTGGTAGCTGGGCGCAAGATTACTTAATGCCAATTACAAACGGTGTTAATATTTTAGTTAGAAAACTTACCGGTGCACCTTCTGGACCCGCGGCGGAACAAGCACTTATGATGAGTCAACAAGAAGGATATATTACTTCACAACAAGCTAGACAACAACGTGAATTGTTACGAACGCATCCAGAACTTCGTGACGTAATAAAAAGACAATACTATAAAGTTTCTCCAGATACTGCAACAGTCACAGATGCAAAAATTAAGTTAGCCGAATCATTTAAAGGACAATAAAATGGCTACATTTCTCCCGGTTCAAATTAATAATTTAAGATTTTCAGTAAACCCAACACATTTGAACATTACAAAAGGTGTTAATTTTGGAACACTTCCTACACAAGATGGTGTTAAGTATCAAGTATGGTATGATGCACCTGAAATTTTGACAATTGCGGGAACGAGTGCTGGTAAAACTGCATATATTGAATTATCATTTTTGAAACGCAATTTTGAACGAACAAATAAACTTAGTGAATTATTTTACAAAACACGAATCTATAAAGGTTTTATTACAAATTTGCAAGTAGAACATAGTACAACTCATATTAATCAATTTACGTATTCTATTACGTTTCAATTAGTTTTTGGTGAAAAATTTGCTATAGAAGATTTTACTGTAACAAGTAAAGAAATAGGTGGTAGGATTGGACGCTATATAAACGAACCATTAAATAAATTTCAATCTAATATAGAAAGTTTTATTCAAAAGAATAGGTTGTTGTAAAATGGACAGTACAACTAGTATAGAGTTATTAAAATTAAAAGTTTTTTTGTATAAATATACTCCACCTTTTACACAAAAGATAGAGGAGAGTAATACAGATAATAAACTTGGAAAAATAGATAAGTATACCGTTGAATTAGATGAAAAATACTTTTCTAAATACGATATTACAAATTACGTAGTAACTTATAGTTTCGACCAAACTATTGATGGGAATACATATAATTGGACATTAAATTTACAAGAAAAATTATTAACTTTAACAGAGTTGAAAAGTATAGTAATTGAAGGTAACGCTGTTGATCCTGCAACTTTAGGAACGTACGAATCACAAGCAACAAATTTGGCAGATCAACCAATTATTAAAGCAGCAAAAGTAGAAAGAGGTATTAATCAACAAGGTGAATATACTGTTAAAGAAGGTACAAATTTACCAAAAATACCACAAGGTTTACGTTTAAGCGATTTGATTCAATCGTATGATTTTATTTCATGTTTTTTATATAAAGACACAACTCCATTAGAAGAAATACACGGAACGAAGAAAAAAATAAATACCATATTTGTTGCCGATATGTTACCAAAACAATTAGATTATTTTGAGTGCAATTTAATTGGACAAACTTTAAGTTCACACGATTTACAACAAGAAACAATTTTGTTAAGTCGTAAAAATGTTTCTTTTGGTTTACCATTATTTTCGAATGAATTTAATGGATTTGTTTTGACTAAAACCGTTTCGAGACAAATTGGAAATGTTGATACAATAACATTATCAGGTAACGGACTTACACGACTGTTTGGATCAACAAGAAGAATTTTAAAATCATCGTTGATGCAAGATAGCATTTATGACATAGGAGAATTGATAGAACCAGAAGCAATTTCGCCATTCCAAAATATATATGTGGGTAAAACATTAGAAGAAATTTTTGTAGATTTATTTACTATATTTTATCGTATAAAATTCCCTTCTTTTATTAAAAATGTTCCAACAGAAGTAAATACTTCATCAAATACAATTACAACTTCTACCGGGCAAGAGATTTCATTAAATATGAGCATAACTCCAGGAGGTACAACATTAGTTTCGTTACCACAAAGATTTTTTACGGGAAAGAATTTTTATGATTTATCTACTTTTTATGTTGGAAATGCTATACAAACAAATCTTTATACTATTCCACCATATTTGTTATCACTTGTAATGAAACGTCGTGGGTTTAGTTATAGAGAACCAAACGGAAATATCTCACGACATTATTTAGAAGACATAGCTAGTGCACCCGGAGTGTCAATATATGATCAAAATGCTCTAGCAACATTTTTAGATAGTAGTTCTCAATATCAAACGCAACCCGATGGATTTTATCCAATACACATTTCTAAAGAATTACAACCATTAAAACCCTATTTTAAAATAATAGAAGACGTTTTAAGATATTTTAACCCTGAATTACGAACACCCTTCGAAATTTTAGATGAAATTAAGTCAAAAACATTTTTAGAATTTATTGAACGCCCAGACGGTGTAGTTGTTATTCGACCGCCCCAATATAATGATACTGTTAATGTTGTTTGGAGTTCAGATTTAGATATTATAAATACTGCATACATTGAAACGGCAAATCAATTAATTTCACGACATAAAGTTGGATATGGGCATGATGTTATTGTGCAATTAAATGCTGTTCCTGAGTATTCTTACGCGAACGGTAAACTTTTAATTCAATATGGATTTATGGAAGCAGGTGCCGATATTAATCCAAACGTAAAAGACGATAAACCAATAGATGCTATGTTAACAAAATCAAAAGAAAATGGATTATTCAAATATGCAGAATTCTTTTTGAGATTACATAACGCGAATTTGAAAACAGGTTCTGTTACATGTAATTTGTTACCTAATGTTTTTGTAGGTCAAACATTTTTTGATGAAAAGAATAATAAATTTGGTTACATAACATCTATTAGTAAAACAGTAAGTGTTTCTGGCACAGCTACTATGACTTTTCAATTATCGTATGTAAGAGATGCATATTTAACGGGAGAAACTATACATGTTGAAAAATTACTTAGATTAGTTGATTTAGCGCAAGGTTTTTCACAAACACAAGTAGATACATCTATAAGTGATCCTTTTCCTCAAATAGTATCCTTTCCGAGGTAATATAGTTATGGCGTATACGATTTATCAAGGTAAATTATTAAATCATGATTCACACAATCCACGTATTTGGAGTGTATTACAATATCCAGATCATTATGTGATGACAAATGTACGATTACCTCATTTATTACAATCACAAGGAATACCTCAAAAAGGTAGTATTGTATTAATAGCTTCAGAAGGGCCATACAAGGCGTATGTTATAGCTGTTTTGAGAGACCCGTTAGAATTTGTTAGTACTAATGCAGATTTGATGGGTGCAGATCCAAAATCTACTGCGCAAGCACAACCGGGAGAAATATTCTTGGAATCACGTGGGGATCCAACAGCTAATTTTCCAGGTTTCGGTTCTACTTTACACTTAGCTAATGATGGTACAATTAATCTTTGGGATGGAAAACGAAAAGAGTGTTTATTAATTGGCGGATCAGATGATGATGATGATGGAGAAGTTATTCTTAGAGGTGATAAAGGTTTTTTTGAATCAAATGTAACTCCTGTAACAAATGTTCAAAGTGCATTTCGTTTTGATGACACAAATACATTGCAAGTTGTTAATAATGTTGTTACGTTACCAAGCACAGGTGTGCCTATAGAAGTAACTACAGCAGAACTAAAAATTGATACGTTAGGACATATACAATTACGAAATACGACTTTGGGAACTACTAAAGATTTACTTGATTTTGATGTAACGGGAAAGTTAACACTGAAGAATCAATTTGGTACTTACGAAATTTCAGCATCTGGGGGAATTACAGAACAAGCAACGTTATCATTAAGTTTATCTGCGGGATCAACTATGTCGTTGTCTTCCACGGGTAATATGACTTTAACAGGAAGTACAATCAACCTAAATAGTGGTACTTTTGGGATAGCTCGATTAAATGATTTGACTATATCAAATACTTCTACAGATCCAATTTTTTGGTTAATGCCTCCAGCGTTGAGTGTGTTTATGACAGCAATAGCCGCTATGGTAGGTGGTGGGGGCAACCCTGTAACTATGAGTGCTTTGGGAGCATTGGGTGCAACATTTGTGGCTACTGTTCCAATAGCGCCAGTGTCAATTACCGGAAAAATTTCAACATCTTCGACTACAGTTAAGGCAGGTGGGTAAAATGGTTAGTAATATTGCTCCTTGCGTAAAAGCTTTTATTTTAGCAATACTTTGTGGAAATCCTATTTTAAAGGGAGCTTTTGTTACTTTACTCAATACTGTTATAATTAGATTAGATCAAGACATAGCGTTATTAACTGCACAACTTTTACGCCTTAATTTAGCAAATATGCTTTTAAATTTAGAAATACAAATAGTGGAAGGATTAGTAAATAGAGTTCAGTCAGAATTAAATCTTGTTTTAGGTCCATTTCAACAATTTGGGGGTTGTGAATCCTTATCAAAATTAAATGAGATTTTACAAAATAACGCAGTTGGAAAAACATATGCTAGTTTTCAAAGAAAATTGTACGAATGGAACAGAAGACTTAATTTAGCTACTAGAATAGATGCTCTTATAAAACAAAAAGAAAAATATAAAACTGAGTTACAAGATTGGGTAAGTGCTATAGGTGGATTATGTCCTTAAGGGATTATTAAAATGGAAGATTTAAAATTAATTACAAAAACACAATTAGGTGTAAATCCTATACCTCCACAACCGGGAAATCCAACCGAATTTTTTGGTGAGATGTCTAATGATATTCAATTTAGTACTGTGAATGATTTAGAAGTAATTTCTGGATTAGATAAACTTCGGCAAGACATACAAAAAATTCTTTTAACTGTTAAAGGACAAAATACTTTTTTTGATTTATATGGATCTGATTTACAATCGATGATTGGTGGTAAAGTTACTGAGTATGTAAGGGCAAAAATGAGTAATGAAACAATTACTGCTTTACAAGTTTTAGAATACATAAATAGAGAAAATCCAAATTTAGACGAAAGACCTGAAGTTTTAGAATCTTTAGAAATTCAACAAGTAACAATTGATCAATTTGAAATTAGATTATCAGTTATTACAGCATCACAAAAAAGTGTTTCAACAGGACTTACTGTTAATATTTCCCAATAAATAGAGGTTATTATGGCTATACGAACTCTTTCACAGATTATTACTGACGCTATAAATTTTATCAGGTCAAAAAGACCAAATGCAGCTACATTTACAGGTACTGTAATTAGAGATGTAGTTGTCGAGTCCCCTGCACAAGAATTTAATAATGTGTACACCGAATTAACACATACTCAACAGCTACAATCTGTTGTTTACGCAACAAATATGACTATGGATGAATTAGATGCACTTGGAGGAAATTATGAAATGTTGCGTAATGTAGGTAGACAAGCTACAGGAACAGTTGCGTTCCAAATTAGAAATTACTCAAGTGCAAGTTTTGATATAACGGTTCCGATTGGTACGGTAATAGCAACTCAAGGTTCTAATAATGTACCTCAAATTTCATTTGTAACAACACAATCAATTACTTTTCTTGCTTCTTTAGCCCCATCTTATTTTAATCCTACAACAGGACTTTATGAACAAAATGCAACTATAATAGCAGAAAGTATAGGGACAACTAGTAATGTAGCTGCAGGGACTATTACACAATTAGTTTCGTCTGTTACTGTAGATAGTGTGACAAATTACATATCAACAACAGGTGGAACTGATATTGAAAGTAACGAGACATTCGGAACTAGAATTCAAACTAAATTAAATGGAAATAGTATAGGGACACCTTTAGGCATTATGAATCTAATGAAATCTAACGCAAATGTAATAGACGCTATAACGGTAACGCCAAATGATGTAGAAATGATTAGAAATGAGTTTGGTGGATCCGTGGATGTTTATATTTTGGGAGAATTACTAACTCCTATAGCGGATATTGATCTTTATCAAACTACGGGATCTCAAGACTTTATTTTACAACACCAACCAACACACGCAATTTCAAGTATTGTTGGCATAGCTAGCGGAGTAACTTATTCATTTAAACCTGGAGTAGATTATTCATTTGTGTTAGATCCTACTACGTTGTTAAATGGTAGTACTCAAGTACAAAACTTGGTGAGATTTAATATTGGAGGTACAAATCCAGATGATGCAACAAATATCACTATTAGTTATGTGTATGATTCTTTAATTGAATTATTACAAAATCAAT
>Ga0315291_10003237_pt1 | contig 21090 bp, 21 predicted proteins | sample YL17G12_20_MG_FD_203070 | JGI IMG/M metagenome (GOLD analysis project Ga0315291, IMG submission 203070) | Sediment microbial communities from Yellowstone Lake, YNP, Wyoming, USA - YL17G12_20 | ecosystem: Environmental > Aquatic > Freshwater > Lake > Sediment | place: USA: Wyoming | collected...
GGCAAAACTTTCGAGAAGCTGAAAAGGAATGCAAAGATAATGGAGTAGTTTTTATGGGGCTGGATATCAATCCCAATATTTTCAGGGCCTACGACATCAGGGGAGTCTTTGGCACAGACCTGACTGTCCAGGTGATGGAGAGGATAGGCAGGGCCTATGCATCGCATTTCGTAAAAAGCGCTGTTGTCGTAGGAATGGACGGCAGGAAATCCGGCCCCACGCTGAAGAGTGCTTTCATCAGGGGCATTCTGGATTCGGGGAAAGATGCCATAGACGTGGGCCTCGTGCCCAGGGGCGTCTGCCTCGTCTGGGCGTGGAAGAGGAAGCTTCCCGGCGCCTATATAACCGCATCGCACCTGCCGCCGGAATGGAACGGTGTGAAGTTTTCCGACGAGAAGGGGATAGAACTCACCGAGGAAGGCAACAAAAAAGTCGGAAGCCTGTCCATTGACGGCATTTTCAGGAAGCCCAAAAGGGAAGGGAAGCTGGCAACGGTCGATGGAAAAGTTGCAATAGAGCAGTACCAGAAGCACGTTATTTCAAAGGTAAAAAAGGCCGGCAGGCCCATGCGGGTTCTCATAGACAGCGGTAACGGAACGGGCGGCCTCGCCGCACCGGGCATTTTCAGGAAGCTGGGCTTCACGGTGGACGTAATGTTCGGCGACGTTGACGGCAGCTTCCCGAACCGGCCATCGGAGATAGACGAAAAGTCCCTGGAGAAGATGAAACGTGGCATCGTAGGCTATGACGCGGGGGTCGCCTATGACGGCGATGCGGACAGGATGGCGCTCATGGACGAGAAGGGGAGGCTGCTGGGCCCCGAGGTGACGTCAAAGATAATACTTGACGAGCTGGTGAAGCATGAGAGCGGGCCAATAATCGCCAACGTGGAGTGCCTGAAGATAATGGATGAGATCGCCGGGGGTTACGGCCGCAGGATTTTCAGGGTACCTGTCGGGAACTCTTTCATGGTAAGGGCAATCGAGGAAAAGAATGGGTGTTTCGGTGTCGAGAGGAGCGGCCATTTCTGCATACCCAGCATTGTGCCGATGGATGATGGCCTGTCGGCCAGCCTTTATGCGCTGTCGGCCGTCTCCATGACAGGCAAAAAGCTGTCCGGGATTGCTGACGGCATACCGCAGTACCCGTTCGAAAGGTTCAAGGTAGAGTGCGATGACGAGACCAAGTTCGCTGTCGTGGAAAACCTGAAAAAGAGGCTCAGGAAAGAGTATGACCGGGTCAACACACTGGACGGGGTACGGGTCGACTTCGACAGCGGATGGGTCCTGATAAGGGCTTCAAACACGGGGCCTGCAATAAGGCTCAGCGTCGAAGCTGATGACAGGAAAAAGCTGAAGGAACTTTCCGGTAAGTTTTTGAAAATACTCATGGATGAAATAAAGAGAAATAAGTGACTCTGAAGCTGCCGCCTTGCCGGCATTTAACAGAATCCTAAATCTTCCTGAACCTCTTGTCAAGCTTCTTCAGCACGTCAGGCAGCGTCGTGTACTCCATCTCTGCCGCGCTGAGCCTGTGAGGCTCGAACGGCCCGTGCCTTCTCATGTAGTCGGCAATCTTGTTTGCCTTCTTCCTTGACTCGTCGAAGGACACGTCCTTGAACATGTCAGCAGGCCCCTCAAGCCTGCCGTCGCTGAGCTGGAAGCCCGCGCATATCACCCTCGGCGGCCCGTCGAACCTGCTCGGCGTCGCCTGGTCGAAGCCCACGGGCATGAAAGGCCCGTGATGCGAGCCGCGCATCCAGCCTGCAACCAGATACGGGAATGAGAACGGCTCCAGAACCTCACCCACGGCGGGCAGACCTGACTGGGCCCTGACCATCATCACCGGGTCGTCCTTGCCTACGTATCTGCCTGCTATAAGGCTGAGCCTCTGGGTCGAAGTTGAGGCTGCAACCATCTTGTCCGAATTCCTGAAAATGTGCTTTATCACATACCTTGCCGGCTGACCTATCAGTGCAAGCAGGTCGTATATTTCTTCAGGACATTTCAGCATGACCTTCTTGTGCTCGAACAGGTCGTGAACCTCGAAGGTGAACCCGTCGTGCATGGCCGGATCTATGACCAGACCGGCAGTTGAGAACGGGTCAGCGAACATCTTGTAAAGCGCGTAGTTCCATGCGCCCGGCTCCGTCTTGTCAGCCATGAAGACCATCACGGGCTCTGACTTCCTCTCGTCGATGTCCATCTCAGCAACGCCCGGGCCCATGCCCTTTACATTGCCTGAGAACGTGTCCTTGAGAAGGTCCTGGCCCGCGCCGTAGAGCTTGAGCTTTTTCGCCTCCTCGGTACACTTCACGAAGGTGTCCCACGCCATCTTGTGTATGAACCGGTTGTCCACGCCTTTCTTGTGGGTCATTATCAGCTCAAGGTCGTCGCCGCAGTGCATGACCCTGAAATCAATAATCAGCTTTCCTTTCTGCTTACCCAGCTCCTTCCTCGCGATTTCCATGAGCGCCGGATGCATGCTGGAATGACCCGGAAACCCGCCCACATCAGCCTTTATCACCGAAACAGTATATTTCATAAACACCACCCCTGAAACATAGATAAAATGATTTGTTTTGCCTACTTAAATCTTTTTTAATTATCAGGATTTCCCGGTTTCTGCGTTTCCATGCGCAAACGTCTATGTACACCGAGTTTTAAATTCTAACAAGTCTCTGGAAAAATAAATAAGAGAAACCAGCCACAGTTTAGCGCGCTTTTTTTGCCGTCTTCTTATGATGAGTAGGTGCCTCTTCCTTGCCTTCCTTTTCCCTGGTTTCTTTGGCAACCGCCTTTGGTGCCTTTTTCTTGCGCAGTACGAATACCCCCAGGACCACCAGCACTATGCCTATTGCGAGACCTCCCAGGATTGCCATCGTTGACGCTGATATGCCCGTCCCCCTGCTTGGCTGACCGGCCGGCTGCTGGCTACAGGCCGCATTGGCCGCATCGCATCCGTATGGGCACGTCTGGTATTCGGCCCAAGCCGAGCCGTCGGCTGAGCACTGCTGCAGCAAGCTGCCTTCGCATCTCCTGGCAGAAGGCGTGCATATGGCCTGCGGCGTTGTCGGCTGGACCGGAACCACCTCAAGCGATTCTGCGTAAACCTCGGTCTGTACGTTGTCCGGCACTGTAGACGATTTGGCGCCAGCTGCCTCATATGTTACTGAAAGCTCGGTGCCTGGCGCAACCTCCGGGTAAAGTATGACCCAGCTGGGGTCCTCTTCCGCGACCTCAACCGTCGCCCCTGGCGCCACGACGGTAACGGAATTCGCGGACGTAGCGAACCCCTTTGGAACCTTTTCGAAAATCATAAGGTTCTTGACCTTCTTGTTACCGTTGTAAATCATCTTTGTCGTCAGTCTCGTCCTGCCTCCGGAGAACGTCATGGTTCTCTCGGCTGAGACATCAGACGTGATGCTGGATGAAAGTCTCAGCAGGTTTTCCTTTGCCGTGTCGCTCATCTTCCCCTTCGCGAGAACCTTTTCTATGGCCTCCTGCAGCTTGGTGTTGTTTCTAAGGCCCAGCCCGGGTACCAGTTCGGGCCTGGAACTCACATTCCTGGGCGGGTTTGATGTCCCGGAGCTTCCACCGCCTCCACTGCTGCAGGACGCTGTTTCAGTGTAGCTCCACGGGTATTCGCAGTAGTTCGCATCGGTGCATGTTCGGGTCTTGTGGCTGCCGGAGCAGGATGACCAGCTTCCGCAGGAGTAGTCTGAGTCACAAACTGGGGTCGTGAAGTTGCGGGTGGCTGTGGTGTTGCAGTTTCCTGCGTAGTCGCAGCTGGTTACGTTGTAATAGTAGGTGGTGTTCCTGGTCAGGTACTGGACCGTGAGGTTGTGCTCGGTCACTAGGCTCGAGTTGCTTGCGTTTTCCAAAAGGCTGTTTTCATCCGCTCCAAGCCAGACTGTCGAGTTGGACGACTCTCCGGTCGTGTTCCAGGTAACATAAGCGTAAATTGCCTGGGTGGAGCCGTTGGTGACGTTTGTTATGGCAGGGGCGATTGTGTCCCTCACCCAGTAGCGGATTGTGACGTTCAGGTTGCCGCTGGTGTCGTTCGCGTAGACCGTGATGTTGTGCACGCCGTTGCTGGAAAGCGAGAGCTGGCCTGTCCACATGTTGTTGCTTATCGAACAGTTCGTCACGTTCGCGGTCCCGTTTATCGAGTATGAGGAGCAGCGCACATCAGAGAATGTGAAGTTGAACAGGTCAGATTTGGTTGTGTCATTTAGTGGCTTGTTTATGGTTATGTCCGGCGGTACCAGATCAGGCTGCTGCTCGTTTGTGTTGCGGCATATCATGCTGCTGTTCATATTGAGGTTTCCGAACGTGTCATTTGCATAAACCACGGCACATCTTGTCTGGTTCCCTGTGAGTCCGGTCTGGTTGTAGTAGCAGTAGGAGCTCGTCCCGGCATCCTTTTGCAGGGTTTCTGTGTAGTTGGTGCCGTTTATCTGGAACAGGCAGCCGCCGATATTCTCTGACACGGATATGTTCCATGACACGTAGGTCTTGTTGGCTGCTTCCGTGCCGTTGCTGGCGGTAGGTGCTATCCAGCTTATAGTTGGAGGTGCGAAATCAGGCTGCTGCTCGTTGGTATCCCTGCAGATGTATTGCGGGGTTCGGTTCCAGTTGCCCGCTGCGTCGGTCGCGTAGCCCCAGGCACAGGTAGTCTGGTTTCCGGTCAGCCCTGTCTTGTTATAGTAACCATAAGAACTCGTTGTTGCATTTACCCATGCCGTGCAGGTCTGGTTCGTCCCGTTGACTTCTATCTTGCACGCCCCTATGTTTTCGCTTACTGATATGTTGAATATAATGTAGGTTACGTTCACGCCTTCAGTGCCGTTGGTTGACGGGCTGACCCAAGAAACGCTTGGGAGTGTCCGGTCAACATTCAAAGCCCACGTGCTCGACTGTATCGTCGTTGTGTTGGTGCAATTGACATACCAGACATTGGTTCCCTCAGATATCGTTGAATTTGCCATAATCATGGTATTGGTGGTGTTCCTGGCCGTGCTGTTAACTCCGAAGCCTGTCCCGTTGATGAAAAGCTGGCAGGATGCCGTCTGGTTGTCTCCCGTGAAATTGAACAGGAAAACTATTGTGCCGTTGGTCCCGGATGTCCAGCTGTTGCTGGCGGGAGAAAGGAGATTGACGGCGTTTATGCCTGCGGCGAAAGCCGAAATCGCATAAAACCCGACGAGTACTGCAACGAAAAGAACTGGCAATAAAAGGAATCCTCTGCAGTATCCGGTTTTGGCTATCATGTTATCGTAAATCCAATTGAATAATGAATATGCTTTGACTTCGGGGGCTTAAAAAGAAAGGAAAGTTTAAACATATACTGTTCCTAATCTCCTCTCCCCGCTCCCGACTAAAGGAGCAAAGCCGTGGCCCGGAAAACCTTTATAAAACCCCCGCCTTCAATAAATAGTCTATGGAGCTCAACGTTCTGGAAAATTCTGCAGGCAAGCTGAAGGTCGAAGTCAGGGGCGAGACGCACACTCTTCTTAACCTTATCACGGAGTACGCGTGGGTGGCCAAGGCGACGCAGGCATCCTACATTATCAGCCACCCGTACCTGTCGGAGCCCGAGCTTATAGTACGCTCGCAGAACCCGAAAAAGACGCTTTCAGACGCCGCTGGAATGATAATAGAAAAGACCGATGATTTCCAGAAGTCCTTCAAGAGGGCGCAGAGAAAGTAGTAGAAGCGTTAAGCTTTTTAAATTACCGTTTAATTTTAAGTGTTAAGTGGGCCGAGTGGGAATGAATCCTGTAAAGCGCGAAATCAGGATAGTCGGGTTTGACGATGCGCCGTTCAGCTTCGGGGACAGGGAGACCACGCTAATAGGCGCGGTTTTCCGGGGCGGCCTGTGGATGGACGGCCTGATATCCGCAAGGATAAAGGTGGATGGTCTTGACTCGACGAAAAAAATCATTTCAGCTATCAATAAGTCGCCGCACAAAAAACAGCTGAGGGTAATCATGCTTGATGGTACCACCTTCGGTGGCTTCAACATCGTTGATATGGATAAAATTAACATGGGAACCGGGCTCCCGGTAATAGCGGTCGTGAGGGATAAGCCGGACCTTGCCGCAATAAGAAAGGCGCTCGGTAAGTTCAGGGATTCGGGGAGGAGATGGAAGCTCGTGGAGAAGGCAGGCACGCTGAGCCCGCTCGGGGTTGCCAATCCGAAGACCGGAAGGGTTAAAAATATATGGTTCCAAAACAAGGGTATTCCGGCCGAGGAAGCGGGAAGGATAATAAGGATGTCTTCGACAAGGTCATTCGTTCCGGAGCCTCTGAGGGTGGCGCACATAATCGGCCACGGCATTGGGTGCTGCATATGAAAGGGGATACAAAGGAAACGATTGTTTATGTGATAATAGGCGTGCTGCTGGCCTGGGGCGTAAACCAGGGGCTGGCCATGGCCCTGACCACGGACATGCCTGTCGTTGCAGTAGAGTCCAACAGCATGGTGCCTGTTTTCTACAAGGGCGACATACTTGTTCTTTCCGGAGGTGAGCCCGGGCAGCTGAAGGTCGGCGACATCATAGTATACTCAGTGTCCGGCAGGGACGTGCCGGTGGTCCACAGGATCATAAAGGTCAATCCGGACGGCTCGTTCCAGACCAGGGGCGATGCTAACAGCGGGCAGCTTGATTTTGAATACTACATACCGCAGCAGAGCGTCCACGGAAAGGTCTTTCTCATAGTCCCCTACCTGGGATGGGTCAAGATAGGGATGATGCAATTCGTTGTTCCAAACGTGGCATACATTTTAATAGCTGTAATTGCTATTGCAGTTATATACTACGGCAGGAGGTTGGTCTGATGGAGTTTTGCCCAAGGTGTGAGCTTACACTCATAGTCAAGGAAGAGGGTGGAAAGAGGGTTCTTTCATGCAGAAAGTGCGGCTACAAGACAAGCAAGTATAAGCCTCTACAGATATCGGAGAAGGTTGAGAAGAACCCCATGGACAGCGTTGTCGTGATAGAAAAGAACGAGGAAGCGCTACCGAAGACCAGGGCGACCTGCCCGACATGCAACAACAAGGAGGCCGTCTGGTGGGTGCAGCAGACCAGGAGCGCAGACGAGGCCCCGACGCTTTTCTTCAGGTGCACGAAGTGCAAGCACAGCTGGAGAGAGTACGGTTAGCATTAGAGCGGTAACCCTTTTTATCCGTGCTTCAAACAGTTATTATGGTAAAGGTATTGATTCTGGGTTCCAAGGAATACCCGTTCGGCACCAACATTGGGGATGACCCCATACCGTCAGGCGGCATGGAAATCTACGTGGACGACCTGGCGCCCGAACTTTCAAAATTATGTGAACTCATTATAATCACCAGGAGATTCAGGGGGGCGGAGAATCATGAAAAGAAAGGCAACATCGAGGTCTTCAGGGTACCCTGGGTTAGGGGGGAGTTTGTAAGGAATTTCAGCTTCAATCTTTTTTCTTTCTTTAAGTCCATGGGGGTTGCGAAAAGGGCCGACATAATATACTCCAATGCGTTCATTTCAGGCTTTTTCGCCCTGTTGCTGGGTAAGATTTTCAGGAAGCCTGCGGTCTACAGGCCTGCGGGGATAGGCTTCGTTCAGTATGGGTTTCCACTGAATGTCATCTTTTTCAGGATGGAGAAGTTCGTTTTCGATAATTCAGACGCCATAATCTTCCATTCGGATGGAGAGAGAAGCAACGCGGAGAGTCTTTTCGGGAAAAGGTTCCGCAACGCCCACGTCATCCTCACTGGGTTCCCCCTGGACAAGTTTGCACATGGGAAGCCGGGCGCTCTGAAAAAGGAGTTCGGCTTGGGTGGTGAAATCGTAATAACATCGGTTTCCAGGTTCGTGCCTGTAAAGGGGCTCGAATATCTGATAAAAGCATTGTCCGGTATAAGCGGGGAAGTGAAGCTCCTGCTCGTGGGGTCAGGTCCGGAAGAGGCGAATCTAAGAATGCTCGTGGAAAAAACCGGCGTTTCAGGAAATGTCATATTCGCGGGCTTCAGGCGGGACGTACCCGACGTGCTTGCGCTGACAGACATCTTCGTAGTTTCATCGCTGTCCGAGGGTCTGCCCACGTCGCTTCTCGAGGCAATGGCAGCCGGGAAAGCGTGCATCGTCACTGATATCGGCCTTCCCGTGGAGCACATGAAAACAGGGCTTGTCGTTCAGCCAAAAAATCCGGAAGCACTCAGTGAGGCAATCAACATCCTGATAAGAGATGAGAGCCTGAGGAAACGGCTTGGCGCGAATGCCAGAAAATTCGTCGGAGATAACTGCACCCAGAAGATGGCGGCGGGGAAGCATATGGCCGTTTTCTCCGGGCTGGTAAAAAGCTAGCATCAACCCGGCTGCTCCATCATAAATTGAATTCACCAGACCGCCAGTGGGGACGCTGGCGGAAATCTCATTTATATGACGGGGATTTTCAAATATTAAGTGGTTGTGAGATGAGCTTCAGGAGACAAAGCCTTGCCGAGTATGTAAAGAAAGAGCCGGTGTTCTTTACCGGGGTCTGCAGGTACCTGGCATCATTCATCGTATCCCCGCTGGTCAGGACAAGGATAACGGCAAACCAGATAACATATCTCGTCTTCATATGCGGAATCATTCCGGGTGTTCTTTTTGCGACAGGCACCTACAGCAGCATAATCATCGCGGCGCTTCTCGTGCAGTGGGTTTCGGTCTTCGACTGCGTTGACGGCATGGTCGCAAGGGCAAAGGAAAAGACCAGCAAGTATGGTGTCTGGCTTGACAACAACTTCGACAAGATGGTTGACTTCGGCATATTCTTCGGGATGACCTACGGCATATACATCCGGACAGGAAACCCGGCCGTGTGGCCGCTCGGATTCATCGCCATATCATTGAGATACATGATGGAGATTCTCAGGAAAAATACGCTTGAGACCGGCATCAGCGAGGAAGCCCTTGACGGAAAGATGAGCTATATCGCAGCCAATGCCGTTTCCTTATCCAACATATATTTCGTCATGCTGTTCTTTGCGCTGTTCAACCAGCTTTATCTCTTCCTGCTGGTTTTTGACGTTTACTACGCCGCGGCTTTCATAGCATCCCTTGTCTATCTAAGAGGCAAAGTGAAGGATAAATGAAAAGGTTCGCCCCCGTTCTCCTGGGCATTATTGCCCTGGCACTTCTTTTGGCTTTTCTCGGGCCTGCAATAGTGGAATCGCTTCAGAGTGTAGACTATGCAATCTACTCTGTCTCGTTTCTGATAACTTTCATGGTCCTGCTGCTTCTGACAATGAGGTTCAGGGCTCTTATTTCGGGTGTCGATAAAGGCCCCTTCTCATTCGGCAGGCTTTTCATGATACAGTCGGCGTCAAACCTTTTCGGCCATGTCAGCCCGGCAAGGAGCGGCGAGTTCATAAAGAGCTATATAATGAGGAAAAGGACAGGCACGGACTACACGAAGGGCATAGCGCTGGTTCTTGCAGAGAAGATACTTGACATGGCTGCGATATGCATACTGGGGCTGTTTCTGGGGATATCTTTGCTGTTCAGGCCGGGCTTTTCCAACTACATATTTTCCACTACGGCCCTGCTGATAATAGTTGCCGCAGGCATACTCCTTCTGACCAGCAGGTCCATGCTGGGTTTGTTTTTCAGGCTGCCGCTGGTTTCAAAAAAAATACGCGGGAAGGATGTGGGAAATTTCCATAAGATATTCAGAGGCATACTTAAGCCCAGATCCGTTGCTCCGCCATTCCTGCTCACAGTCGCGCTGCAGCTTTTCGCAGCCACGAGAATAGTAATCATATTCGCGGCGCTTGGCGCGGGCGGCTCTCCGTTCCAGATGATGTTCGTATATTTCGTGGCGATGGTTGTCGCGGTCATCAGCCTTATCCCAGGCGGGCTTGGGTCCTATGAAATAAGCGGCGCGCTGCTCTACACGGCCCTGCTAGGCATTGACCTTCCGACCGCTGCCGCGGCACTGATCCTTCTCAGGCTCTCGACCTACGCCGTTGACATTCCGGTAGGCCTTGCCTGCATGTACGGGCTGAAAAGAAAGGACTGAACGTTTTAAATAAAATGCCCAAATATTGCTTATGCCAGCATCATTAAGCACAAGAGCCGCTAAGGAATTCATGGTCCGGAACAAATGGGTACTCCTGTTTGCGGTGCTCTACTCATCAGCAATCTTCTACCTGGCGCCGGTGGAGCTGCCTATCGTGGACAGCGGCGTCTACGCAGACCTTGCGAACAACCTGGCCAAGGGACACGGCTACGCCTCTAACTTCGTGGTCGATGCCAGGGACCCGCCCGGGTATCCGGTTTACCTGGCCGTGTCGATGCTACTCTTCGGGGATTTCTTCATGAAGGCGTCGCTTGCGCTGGTATCATTTCTTCTGATACTCGCAATGTTCTGGCTGACGCTTGAAATCACGGGCAGAAGAAACGTTGCATACGCGTCGTCATTTTTCCTCGTGGCAACGCCACTGGTGATATACAATGAGATGCGCATCCTCTCGGACGTGCCGTTCCTGCTGCTGCTGATACTATCATTTTTCACGTACATCAGGTTTTTGAAGAAGAAAAAAAGCACGCTGAACGTGGCGCTCTGGGGGGTCTTCACGGGCCTCGCCATACTAACCAGATACACGGGCCTGCTGCTGATTCTAATCTTTCTCGCACACGCCGCCTACCTTAAACTGACCAGCAGAAAAAGGAAAGCAGCTTTCGGGTACAAGCACATGGTTTTGTTTCTGCTCACGGTGCTGCTCGTGGTTTCGCCGTGGGTGGCCTGGAGGGCCTACAACGGCTACTTCCACGAGCTTCTGTATGCAGACAGAACTGTCAACAGCACCAACATAGGCCACATAGAGATGAAAATCGAGGCCCTTTCTTCGAGTACCGGTGACCCGCTGAACGCCAACGCCATATCCATAGATACGTATGTGCCAGTCCAGCTGGTGAATTTCATCAGGGCCTGCGCCTCGATAATTCTATTCATAACCCCGCTTGTTTCGGCAGTTTTCATCTATAAACTATATCTGTATTTTTTCAGGGGAAAAAGGAAAAAATATGATGGTCTGCTCATGCTGTGGTTCTTTACTTTCTTCATTTTCCACAGCCTTTACCCGGGCTCTCTCGATTCGAGATACATGCTGTCGCTTGCGCCGCCGCTTGTAATATTCTTCTCCGAATTTATCGCTGATAACTGGAAGGGGAGGAAAAATATAATCATACTGCTGATTGTCATACAAATGGCCAGCGCTGCTCTGGTTGTAAACTGGGATTACCACGCAAGGTGGCAGAAGGCGCAGACTGAGGTGTTCAGGGACACCGGGCTTTGGCTCAAGGCCAATGCGGCAACGGATGCAAAAGTCATGGCCATCGGCTACCCTTCGCCGACGATAAGCTTCTTCGGAGAGAGGAAAGTCATTGAGTTCGGGTCGGAAGCTGCGCCGGATTACGTTGTCATATCCGACTTCTTCAGCCCGGACATTACGATAGACCGGGTCTCGGAGAAATACGGGAAAAACTACGTTCTGTTAAAAGAGTTCCACGACGTGAAATACCGTTCTGATATATACGGGGCCGCCTGACTTACGTATCAATCCCCTTTCTTTACATAAGGTCTGAAATGGCGAAAAATCCGGCCGCGTACTTGGCTGCCATTCTGGGATTCATCACAAGCCTCATAATGGACTGCATGAAATAGCCGGGCCTCATGTAGAACCTCCTGTAGGCAGCTGCCACCATGGCCTTTATCTGACTGTTGGTCAGTGCGTCGTTCCTGAAGTTTGAACAGGCGGCGGTGCTGAAGTCGTCCCATCTCTCTATCTTATGTATCCATCCCTTTTCCATTGCTTCGTCGAAAAGCTCTGTCCCGGGGAAAGGAGACGGTATGAAGAACTGGACTATGTCGGAGCTCAGTTTTATGGCGAAGTCTACGGTCTGCCTGACTGTCTCGCGCGTATCCCCCGGCAGGCCGAGAATGAAGCTCGCGTAGGTGTTTATGTGCATCATCTTAGCGAGCCTGATTGCCCTTTCCGCGTCCTCAAGCTTCATATTCTTCTTTATCCTGTCCAGTATTTCCTGGTTCCCGGACTCAACCCCGAAGTTCAGAACCGAGCAGCCGGCCTTCTTCATCTTATACAAAAGCCCGGGCGTTATGCTTTTCGCCCTGGCGTAGCATGACCATTTTATCTTCAGCCCCTTCTCCACGATAAGGTCGCAAATCTGCTCCGTCCTGACCGGTGAAAACGTAAACGTATCGTCCCTGAAGAAAATCTCCTTTGTTCCGTACGTGTCTACCAGGAACTCTATCTCCCTTACCACGTTTTCCGGGCTCCTGTACCTGACCCTTGTTCCCCAGAAATGGGATGAGGAGCAGAAGGTGCACTTGTTGGGGCACCCCCTCGACGTTATCATCGAAGCGAACTCCTTCCCGTCGCGGCCGCTGGTCATTATTGAGCCTGAACTGTAAAGATGCACGGGCAGCAGGTGACGCGCCGGCAGCGGCAGCGAGTCAAGGTCTTCCATGGGCATCCTTGCAGGATTGCTGACAATCCTGCTGCCCTCCCGGTATGTCACACCCTGAACGCCATGGGGCCTGCCGCCATTCTTAACCAGCTGCAGCATGGTCATCTCACCCTCGCCACTGACGACGATGTCTATGGCCCCGCATTCACGGAGCGTCCTCTCAGGCATGAATGTAACATGAGGGCCGCCTATCGCAATGACAACGTCGCTGTTCGTCTCCTTTATCTTCTCAGCCAGCATGTATGCCAGCGGCATGATGGTCGTAGTCGCTGTCAGGCCTACGATACCGGCACCGCTTTTCAGGACCCTTTCGGCAACCTCATCTATCGACAGGTTGAGTGCGTTGGCATCCAGTATGCCGACTTCCCTTCCATTTTCTTCCAGCACCGCAGCTATGTATGCCAGGGAAAGCGGTGCATCAACGGATGCTGCTCCCTTCCTTTTCTTGTACAGAAATTCCGAATAGGGCGGGTTTATCAGCAAGACGCGCATGCCAATCAAGTATATTAATCATGGTAAGACTTAAAAACCGACAATTATCAGACGACAGATGCTGATTTCCGAAGGCTGTATTCTTCCGGTAATATAAATCTGAAAATGTAATAAAAATGGGGTTGGAATGGAAATAATAAGACTCGATATGGAAGATGGCCTCTGGAGAAAATTTCTTGCCAAGTATAATACCCTGATTTTTCACACCCCCGAGTGGAAGATGTTCATAGAAAAAAGCCTTGGCCGTGTAACCACGGACTACTATGCTGTCATAGATGAGGGCGAGATAAGATTCATGCTTCCGCTCATTCACGTAAAGCACCCTGTTCTTGGAAGCAGGGTCATATCCTGCGGCTTCATCGAGTACGGCGGTCCTGCGGGGCTCATCAGGCCCGAATATCTGGACGCTGTCGTAGCCGAAGTGTCGGGCCGGTATTCAAAGGGGGCCGACTACCTCGAAATAAGGCAGGGCATCGAGGACTTTGATTCAATGCTCAGCAGGGGTAGCTTCAGGAGCCGGGTCGACTACAAAAGGTTCATAACAAAGCTTGACAGCGCGGAGAGCCTTTGGGGAAGGATAGACAAGCAGAAGAGGAAGGCTGTCAGGAAGGCCGAGAGTCTGGGCGTGTCTGTCAGGGAGGTCGGCAAGAACGACGTAGGCGAGATATACGAGCTGTATCTGCGCAACATGAAGGCCTTCGGCTCACCTCCGCTGCCCAAAGCTTTTTTCGATAACTTTTTCGGAATCCTCGGCGATGCTGGTCTCGCAAAGGGCTACGGCGCATACCACGATAAAAAGCTGGTTGCCCTTCTGATAGGGTATACCTACAGGAAAAGGATTCACATAATAATAGCGGTAAGCGAGGGGAAATTTCTGCAGCTCAGGCCGAATGACGCTGTCCACTGGGAGTTCATGAAATGGGGCTGCGAAAACGGCTACGAGATTTTTGACTGGGGAAGGGTGAGGGAAGACTCTGGGCAGTTCGGCTTCAAAAGGCTGTGGGCCTCGGAGATGCATGACCTTAACCACTACTACCTGCTCTGGAAATCAAAGGAGCTTCCGGGCATCGACCCGACGAACCCAAGGTACAAGTTGATGATAAGCATCTGGAAGAGAGCGCCGCTTTTCATCTCCAGAAGGATAGGCCCGTGGCTCAGAGAAGGCCTGGGTATCTGAGCCTGATGAAATCCGAGCATGATATAAAATCCGCATCCATCCTGTTTACCAGATCTTCGAATATTCTCCAGGCGTTTCCACCCCTGTTTCTGCCATAAAGCTTTCTGACAAGGAATGACTCCCGTCCGCCCGGAGGCGTTTTCAGGAATTCCGTCGGGTGCATATACATCATGTACTTGGGCTTAAGCCTCCACATGGATACCGGATGTAACAGCCTGATGAACGGGAGGCCGAATGGAATTCTGAACGCAGAAAAATTGGGTATGGGAAGCTCCAGGATTTGTTTTCGATTATCTACTTCCTTATGCACCTCATGAAAATACGGCTCCGGCTTTCTGAAGAAATTGTTGTATCTCCCCGGGAACCAGGAGCATGAAACAGAAGAGTCATAGAGGTATCCGTTTCTCAGCAGGCTTCCGATGAGACCCGGGTTCATCACGCACATGGGTGCCCGGAACCCAAGAACCTTTGCTCCCAGCCTGTCGAGCAGCTTTTTTGAATCCACCACTTCACTTTCCAGCCCGGGCGCATCGAGCTTACCGAGATTGGGATGCGTCAGGCTGTGCGAGGCAATTTCATGCTTTCTTGAGATTTCCTTTATCACATCTCCGTGTTTTTCTGCGAGCGAGCCCACAACGAAGAAAGTTGCCCTGATTTTATGGTCGTCGAAAAAGTCCAGAAGCTTTGGAGTAACGGTTTCGAGATTGGACGTGTCCCCGCTGCCCCAGTCTGGCTCGAGGTCGACCGTCATCATCATGCTTTTGCTTCTGTTCATTCTACCAGCCGGGAGAAACTAAACCTGTTTTTTTCCCTTCTTTTCTTCAAGTGCCATGCCCCTGACCAGCCTGTCAAGGTTCTTCTCGTTCTTCCTGACTATCCTGTAGACCCTGAAAACTATGGCGAACAGGACTGCGAACCCTCCTATGGTAAGCAGGTCGAATACCCTGTAGACGGTCAGCGGCGTAAGAAAGACGTCCAGGACCCGCGGGAAAAGCGAAGCGAAAAGGAAAACCGCCGCCACCCCAATCCATATCAGAAGGTCCTGTGCGCTGAATTCCTTTCTCCTGTAGTAAAGATATGTGAGGTAAGCTATCCCTATACTCAGGACAACGCCGACGAGCTGTATGCCAGATATCATTTCGAAACCCTCCACCAAAGCATGTTAAGGATTATTTTTAATCCATCTATAATAGTTGTCCCCCTGAATTTATCAGTATATATTGTCCTTATGACAGCCTCGCCGTACTTCAGGTGGTTCCTGCCTGCCATCATTATTATCTCGGACTCGACCGCATAGTTTCTGGACTCCCACCTTAACTTTTCATAGGCCCCTGCCGAAATTACCTTGAATCCTGACTGGGTGTCCTTCACATCAACGCCGAACAGCGCCTTGGCTGATTTGCTGATGAGCCAGTTTCCAATCTTCTTCGTGGCCGGCATGTTCCTGTCAAGGCTGCGCGAACCGAAGACCAGGTCCAGGCCGCCCTTCTTCAGGAGGCCGACGAGCCTGGGTATATCAGCAGGGTCATGCTGCCCGTCGCCGTCTATAAGGACTATCACGTCCGCGCCAAGGCTGAGCGCCCTGTCGCATCCAGTCTGCAAGGTGAAGCCCTTGCCCATGTTTATGGGCTGCCTGAGCACAATAGCGCCTGCCCTTTCTGCCTGAAGATAGCCGTGGTCATAGGAGCCGTCGTCAACGGCCAGAACCTTGTCAACGTACCTGCGCGTCTCGCTGACCACCTTTCCTATCGTCCTCTCCTCGTTGAAGAATGGTATGACCGCTATTTTCATGGCGCTACCTCTTTATCAGGCCCTCGAGATGCCTGGCAAGGTCCAGGGAAACTGTCTCCCACCTGTACTTTCCGGCCTCGGATATGTTGCTTCTCCTCATTTTTTCCATAATTTCCCTGTGCCTTAGCATGTAAATAATCCTCTCAGCCAGCTCCTCCGGCTCTTTCGGAGCCACCAGGTATCCGTTAACGCCGTCTTTCAGAATTTCAGGCAGGCCCCTGACCCTGGTGGTTATGACAGGCAGGCCTGATACCATCGCTTCTGGTATGACCAGGGGGAAGCCCTCGGATATGGACGGCAGGACGAATATGGATGATGACTTCATCTGGCGTGCGACTTCATCCCTGCCCACACTACCCATGAAGTTTGCATTCTTCAGGCCAAGGTCCCGGGCCAGGCTCTTCAGTTCACCGGCCTGCTCACCGTCGCCAAGGATGTTCAGTCCCGCGCCGGGAATTTCCTTCTGGACAATACTGAACGCCTTCAGCAGGCAGTCCACGCACTTGAGGTGCATCAGCCTGCCAACGAAGAGAACCGTGTTCGGGCTCCTGCCCCTTTCAGGATAGTTCCTGAAAAAATCATAGTCAACGCCTTCCGGAAGAACCCCGACCCTGGCTTTTCTGAAGATTTTCCTGACCTCACGTTCCATGTGGCCGGTAAGAGCGAGCACCAGGCTGGATTTTCTTATTACGAACTTCATCACGAGCCTGTCAAAAAATGAGCTGGTAACATATATCTCGCCTACAGACCTGGTGACGACAGGCACGCCGAGAATCCTTCCTGCTATAATACCGGCCAGCGATTCCGAGTACAGGGTCTGGCAGTAAATGACGTCAGGCCTTATTCTTACGGTCTCTCTGGCCATGAAAAAAACCGTGGTGAGGTATCTCATGCGCTGCGGTCTGGAGATGTGCCTTACCTGATGGACCATGAACCCATCGTTAGCGGTGCTTTCCTGCCTTCTCGTGACAACATGCACGTCATGTCCCTGCGAAGCCAGGTTTTTGGACAGGTTGTAGGCGGCCGTCTCGGCTCCGCCAGCATAAACGGGCGGGAAACGCGATGACAAAACAGCGATCCTCATGGGCTCACCGGGATTTCTCCAGAAGGTTCACAAGCCTCGAATCGTAATCAGTCCTGTTTATGTAACCATCTGAACCAGACCTTGATATGACCCTGCCGGGTATGCCGACGGCCACGCCACTTTCAGGAACGTCGCGTGTTACAACGCAGTTTGCGCCTATGGCCGCATCGCTGCCCACGCTGACCCGGCCGATGATTTTTGCCCCCGGGGCTATGTAAACGTTATCGCCTATTGACGGGCTTCCTACACGGCCGCCCCTGTTTACAACGCCTATGGTTACCCCATGGCTGATGTTGCAGTTCCTTCCTATGGTGACGCTTTCGTTGACAACTATGCAGCCGAAGTGTCCTATGTAGAACCCGCTGCCTATCCTGGTCCTGTACGGAATCGTTATGCCGTATTTGTACATGTAGTGGTTCAGCATGAGCTTGAAGAAAGGGTACAGCATGAAGCCCAGCCTCTTCTGCTTCAGGTAGAGGCAGAACCTCATGAAGAAGGTGTACTTGAAGCCCGGTGTGACCAGGAAATGGTTCAGGAAGGCGCTCCTGTCGGTCCTGCCCGAGTAACGGTAGAGGTCCGAAAGTATGAGGTACTTCAGTTCTTTATAGTCCATTAAAATCTGAATTCATCCGTGATTAAAAAGCATTTAAGCCTTCTTTTTACCGAAGAGCCTCCAGCTCCTGCCCTCAAGACTCGTTATGGTTACGTCTTTAAGGCCGGCGTCCCGGGACCACTTCTCCACATCCTGCTTCGTGTAGTAGTTGTTGATGGGCGTCGCCAGCAGGTCAAAAGCGTCAGCGTGCTTTACCCTGAACGGGAATCTGGCGTATCCCCTGAAAGGCATGAGCCTTGCTATCCCGCTGGTCGATTTGTGTCTGCCGAGGAATTTATACACCATATTCGAAAGGTGGTAGACAGACGCCGGGGCATAGCAAAGGTAATAAAGCACCCGGTGCGGCGTCCTTGTGGTAATCCTCCTTATAACACCCTCGACTATGTGAACCTTGAACCACCTGCCCTCCCTGCCATAGAGCCAGACGAAAATCTCCGTGTATCTGTCCATAAGCTCAGCAAGCTTCAGGAAACCTTCCTCGGGCTCCGGCAGGTGGTGCAGGACGCCTATGGACATTATGAAATCAAAGCGCTTTGCGAACGGCAGCCTGTAGATGTCGGCCTGCACTATGTGGACTTTGGGCAGTTTTTCACAGTTCTTTTTCGCCGCCTCCACCGCATCGCTGAGGTCAAAGCCTATCACCTCAGCTCCGTATTTTGCAGCATAGTAGGTGTGGCGCCCGAAGCCGCATCCGGCATCGAGCACCACCTTGTTTTTGAAAAAGGACGGGCTAAGCGGATGGACATAGTTGAGGAAATTTTTCTCATACTCCATGAACATTTCAGAAAAAACGTTCCACTGGAACCCGAAGGACTCTGATGTCTTTTTCTTTACAAGCTCTGTCCTGTCCGCAGCTTCTTTTTTAACGGGCTCCGGCAGCCTTTGGCCGTATTTTTCAAAAAATCCTTTCAGCAGACTGGCATTAATCATGTTCAGCGGAAGCATCCTCGGTATGCCGTTTATAACCGGAAACCATCCGCTGCACTTTTTGCAGATGAGCGCTCCGTCCTCTATCCCAGCCCCGGATTCCCTGAACACGTCCAGCCCGAGCCCGGAGCCGCATTCCGGGCATACAAGAAAATCAAGCAGTCTGCGCCTCATCAAAAACACCAGTCTTACTAAATCTGACGGAATGTTATAAATTTATTACCGGGGTAATTATATTATGCTTCTGGTAACCGGGTGCGCGGGTTTTATAGGGTCCAACATAGTCGAATACCTTATAAAAAATGGCCATGACGTCGTAGGCATAGACGACCTTTCCACTGGCAGAAAGGAGAACACTGCGAGGCTGGACTTCAGGTTCATAAAGGCTTCCATCAACGACAGGGGCGCGCTCCTCAAAGCGATGAGGGGCGTGGACTGCGTGCTTCACCAGGCAGCCATACCATCCGTTGCAAGGTCCGTAAAGGATCCGGTCGCGACCAACACCGCAAACATCGACGGTACCATCAACCTGCTGGTGTGCGCCAGGGATGCCGGAGTGAAAAGGGTCGTTTACGCTTCTTCCAGCTCTGTCTACGGGAACAGCCCCAAGCTTCCCAAAAAGGAGACCATTTCAGGAGATGTCCTTTCTCCCTATGCGCTGACAAAGTACGCAGGAGAGGTATACTGCAGGATTTTCCATGAGATATATGGCATGGAAACCCTGTCCCTGCGCTACTTCAACGTATTTGGCCCCAGGCAGAACCCGGACTCGGAATACAGCGCCGTCATCCCCAAGTTCATTAAACTGATGCTTCAGGGGAGGAAGCCCACAATTTACGGCGACGGGTCGACTTCCAGGGACTTCACGCACGTGGAAAACGTGATTCTCGCCAACATGCTTTCTGTTAAGGCCCCAAAAAAGGCATGCGGCATGGCCTACAACATTGCATGCGGCGAAAGTAAGACGCTGAATCAGCTGGTTTCAGATATAAACAAAACCATTGGCTCAGATATCAAGCCACAGTACGCAGATGAAAGGCCCGGTGACGTCAGGCACAGCCTTGCAGACATTTCACTGGCACGCAGGATGCTCGGCTACAGGCCGTCTGTTTATTTTAAGGAAGGTCTCGAAAAGACAATAGACTGGTACAAACGATTTGTGTGAAATTATGGCAAAGACGAAAAGGAAGATATGCGTCGTGGGTCTCGGATATGTCGGGCTGCCGCTGTCCGTGGCTTTCGGCAAACGTGACGGTGTTTCCGGATATGATGTCAGCGGCGAAAGGGTAGCGGAGCTTAAGGGGGGCCACGACAGGAACGGCGAGGTGCCTGCCGCCGAACTAAGGAGATCGAAGATATCATTCAGCGCAGACCCGGCGGTCATAAGGCAGTCAGACTTCATAATCGTGGCCATACCCACTCCGGTTGACAAGGCCAACAGGCCTGACCTGACGATGCTCAGGGATGCGACAAAGACCATAGGAAGGAACCTGTCAAAAGGCAGCACCGTTGTCTTCGAGTCCACGGTATACCCGGGAACGACAGAGGAGGAGATGCGGCCGATACTTGAAAAGGAGAGCGGGCTGAAATGCGGACGTGACTTCAATATCGGCTACTCCCCCGAGAGGATAAACCCCGGCGACAGGGAGCACACGGTAGAGAAGATAGTAAAGGTTGTAGCCGGCGACAGTCCTGAGACGACAGACACCATCGCGGATGTTTACGGATCCATAGTAAAGGCCGGTATCCATAAGGCGCCCAGCATAAAGGTTGCCGAGGCCGCAAAGGCCATAGAGAACATACAGAGGGACATAAACATAGCCCTTATGAACGAGCTGAAGGTAATATTCGACAGGATGGGAATAGACACAGAAGATGTTCTGGAGGCTGCCAGGACAAAATGGAATTTCCTGAATTTCCGGCCGGGCCTGGTCGGCGGCCACTGCATATGCGTAGACCCGTACTATCTCGCCTACAAGGCCGAGGCCGTAGGCCATCACCCGGAAATGATTCTTGCAGGCAGGAGGATAAACGACAGCATGCCCAAATATGTAGTATCCAGTATAGTCAGCCGCATGAAAGAGAAGGGTTTGCGGGTAAAGGGCTCAAGGGTCCTTGTGCTGGGCGCCACATTCAAGCCGAATGTAAAGGATATGAGGAACTCAAAGGTGAAGGACGTGGTCGACGGACTACGCAGGGAAGGCTGCACAGTCGACATACACGACCCTGTAATAGATGAAAAAGCAGTGTTCGGCCTGAGGAACATAAGTTCAGACGAAGCTGAAAAAAACAGTTATGATTACGTAGTGCTTGCGGTGAAGCACGAGAAGCTGAAGGGCCTCTGGGGCAGGGCTGATTTTGTAGTATGACCGGGCTATGAAAGCGCCTTCTCGTACTCCCGGATTATCTTCCCGGCGTCAAATTCAGATGCTCTATCCAGGCCGTTTCTGGAAAGCTTTTTTCTGAGAGGTTCGTCTTCAAGAAGC
>Ga0315291_10003241_pt1 | contig 21076 bp, 15 predicted proteins | sample YL17G12_20_MG_FD_203070 | JGI IMG/M metagenome (GOLD analysis project Ga0315291, IMG submission 203070) | Sediment microbial communities from Yellowstone Lake, YNP, Wyoming, USA - YL17G12_20 | ecosystem: Environmental > Aquatic > Freshwater > Lake > Sediment | place: USA: Wyoming | collected...
TCCCCAACATCCTTGCTTTCTCCATCTTCCTTCTACCTCCTTGCCCTCTACTGTAATAAACCAGGAGGCAGTTGTCTCACCCATTATTGGCACAGAGGGGTTCATCGTTCCGGAACCCTGTCACCCGCAAATGGGGCGCGTTGCTGTAAACCATTCGGCATCTAGCATTCATGTTCTTCTCCTTTTGGATAAGCGAAACGCGCCGTCCCCAGTGTGACACCACACTGGACCCAAGACGAAAAGCGTTAGCGATACAGAATACAAAAGCACATCACCTATTACCTGTTGTTTATTCACGTCGTTGGCGTGTTGGTTCAGCCTCCGCCTGACCCGAGAGGCATCAACGGGGACAGGAAGCGAATCCCAAGACGCCCTCCATTCATCACACCTCCTTTCATAGAACCTTCAGCTACACTCCCCGCGCCCTGAGTGTACGCGAATCCGGGCGAATGTCAATGGTCCGGCAGCCCTCGGTAGTGGGTCAGTTTGAAATTGCCCGCCTATTCGGGTGGGTGGCTTCTGGCAACAGGTCCACCATTTCCTCAATCGACCACTTGTGGTCCGCAATTCCGGCCTTCAGGGCGGGCGTCATGCGAAGGGTCTGATGGATACGAACGAAGTTGTGGTAAAAAAACGTGATCGCCAAGCTGTAGGCTAGCATTTCGGCCTTCTTGGAGAACGCATTTGTTAACCGGGTGTATCGCCGGTTCTGCATCCTGATATTCAGGTTCTCGCGCTCGGCGTAGCTGGTCGAAATCTCGGCCGGGTCCGGGTTGCCCATGACCACCTTTCGTTTGGTGCCGTTGCACTTCGCGGGGCTGTAGCGTGCTTCCGGCCCTTCCTCCCCGGGGCCGTAGAGCTTCTGGAGCATGGCGAAGTCAATCTCGGCGAAGTTATCCAGAACCGCGTCCAGATACAGCCGATTGCCATCGGTTGTAAGCTGGATTCGCTTGGCAAGCCGCTCTTGAGTGTCCCGGATGAAGGCGTGGGCGTGTGAAGCATCCCGAGCCCCAAGCCGCCAAGAGATCATCAACTTGCTGTCCGCGTCCAAAGCCGTCCAGGTCCACATACTGCCGACGCCCGGCTGTCCCCGCATTTCATCGGGCAAGTTCTTATCCTTGGCGTAGCAGAAGCACCACACCTCATCGCACTGCACCCGCTGGGATCGGACGTTGCGGACCACGCTATCGTGGTATTCCAGAACGGCCTTTCCCAGATCCCGGGTGAGCTTTTGGATCGTGTTCTTGGCGACCCCCGTAATTCGGGTGGTCGCCCGGATGGAACAGCCGTCGACCAGGCAGCGGATGACGGCACAGCGTTTTTCGTGGGTTAGGGTGTTCATGCCCTATTATATGCTTGAGCGGTCAAGCATGTCAATAGACAAAACCTAAGAATACCAAAAAACCTGCCCAGGCAGCTAACCCTTTGCCAGACGCCAAGTTATGAAGCGTCTGGCTGCGATACTGGGAGATAGTAGACCCTGTTTCCTTGGCCGTTTTTTTTGACCAGCAACTTGCCACGTTTTTCAAGGCTGGCTAAGGTCGAATAGATGATGTTGGCAGGTTTCTTCGCTTCTGTTGTGATATGCCCTGCCAAATTCGCCACGATTTGACTTGGTGTTCCTTCCTTGTGCTCAGCCACCCAATGAAGGATTGCTTTAGTTGTTGTCATTGTTTCTGTTCCCTTGGGGACCGCTGCACCTGGTGCGTTCCGATGCTCCAGGAATGCTTTTGCGGCAGCCTCGAATAGAGTGGGGTACTTCTGAGCGATAGACTGAAGGCTCTTTACGGCTTCCAATCTGCGTTCTTCTTGTTCGAGGAGCGGACGTAACCCAGTGTCTACCAACGGCATAGCTCGACCCTTTCGTAAACTGCGCAGACTGTTATTGACACCAAAAGGGGGTGTGGTAGAATATAAACGAAGCCGCCACCCGGGTATGCTCCGGGATTTCCGGTTCCCAAAACCGGCGTGTTGCTCATTGACACCATGGCGGCGTCTCAGTAGCCTCAGGTTCAAGCCCTGGGGCTACTCTGTTATGATACCGTTTTGTTTTTGCGGCGCCTAGTGGAGCGGGGCTTTTTTTTGGGAAGATTTTGGTTGGCCATCACACCCAACCAAAACTAGCGCTTCCGCCAACGCGATAGAGCAGCCTGCCTAGCGATTTCCGCCCGCTGTTCGGCTGTAAGCTTAGCAGCCCGAGCCTTGCCGCCCTTGAGCCCTCCCAGGTGGCCAAGGGCGACGGCTGCCGGATTCTTCACCTTCTGGGGCTCAGCAACTTTGGCCGGCTCGGCGTCTGGCACCACGGTATCAAGAACGTGGCGGGCCAGTTGTGCGGGGTCTTTCTGCTTGCTTGAGCGCCTACGCATACCAGAAGTATAGCCCCACGCTTTTGCGTTGGCAAGGCTATTTCCTGGTTAGTCAAGCCTTCGGCTTGCCGGACGGCGAATTGGCTTGGTAGAGAAAAGCGAGACGTTTTCGGAGAAGGCAGGGCAACGAGTACCTTGAGTAATCGCTACGCGACTGGTGACCGCCGCACGTCCCATAGAAACTGCGACATGCTTGGCAGGAAGTTCCACGACATTCTTCAATACGACCGGATTCTCGTCCATCGTTGTGTTCCCTTAGATCTTCTTGACCAAAAGACGGCGCTCAATCATAAATTCGCCGCGGCCAAGCAACTGCAAACGATATTCACCCGGTTCCGGAAAAGCAATGCCCCGCATGTGGGCCGTCATTACTATAGTAGCCCGTCTGTCGGGAAACTCAAGCTCATTTTCCACCATAAAGAGGGGCTCTCTCGTTTCGTCAACATCTATGAGCTGCAACTTGACTTGGACTGGCCCCTCCGCATCTGTCATGCAAACATGTACCGCCATCAGTGGGTGTAGGGCGGGAAATTCCTTGGCGCCTATCTCGGTGAATACGCCCAAAAGCGTTTGCTTCCCAGTGCTAGGATCGACCCAAATTGCGTCACAAATGACCATTGCTAAGGCAACAGGCGGTGGAAGTCTCTCGGGCATCACCCAAATCCCCCCAAAAGTGGTTGCCTACTTCCTTCTCGTACCTGACGCAATTCGACGCTGAACCAATATCTTACCAGCCTTCTCGCGTCCCGTCCAACACCTTGTCCGGACTCTACAGCGATTCAGGCATTTCAGACTGACCCACTACCGGCAGAGCGGGTTGGGGTTCAGTCCCGGTCGCTGTCGGAGCCAGAGTGATCCGGGGAGACCAGGGAGGTGGATCGGTGAGTGCCGAGAGGACGTGGGATCTCGATCAACCTGGCCAGCCAAACCCCCTGTTTTGTGTACTCCGCGACTACCCGGCCCTCCGCCAACGCCCCCTCTACCACATCCAAGTCGGCCCGGCGGTGGTAGATCACCGCGACCCGGCACTCTGCAAAGCGCTGAGGTTGACTTGTGTCCCAGCCAACCAGCGGCACGCGACCCTCACGCAACGCCGGTTGCAGTGCGGGAGAGGAAATACTCACGGCCGCGGCCTGCCAGGGGGCCAGGTGCGGGGCCAGCACGATCGGGCGGCCCTCGGACCGGGCGGCGGCCTGCTCCAGCAGCGGTTCACGGACCGCGTCGCCCCAATACGATACCTCGAACCCCAGCCGCTGGGCGCCTGCCAGGCCGCCGACGAGCAGGCTGTAGTGGCTCAACTGGCACGGATGGTAGATGGCCAGGCCCGCACCCTGGACTATCATGAACAACCCCAAGGCAAGCAGCCGCAGGCGGCGCGACAGCGATGGGAGTGCGGGGTGTTCCACCAGCCACTTGGCGCCGACACCTGCCCAGACCGCCCACAGCGGAAAGGCCATCAGAAACAGCCGCACACCATCGTACACGGGCACTCCGGGCAACGAGAATACTACCAGCACGAACAGCCATGTGCCGGCCACCAGGACCAGGTGTGGCTCGGCGTTCCACCGGCGGCGCTTCGCCCAGACGCCCAATAGCCCCAACAGGAACAGCCCCAACGGCAGGACCACTACGAACATCACGGCCGGGTAGTGCCAGGGGACGTCGCGGTCGGCCCAGACCCGTCCGGCGTAGAACACGTTGATGGCCTGCCGGCCGGCCCCGCTGGCCAGGAATTGTCTGAGGTGGGCGATCGGCGCCAGCCAGAGCCAGGGCCAGCCGGCGTACAGCGTAGCCATCCCAGACGTGCCCCACGCGGCCACAGGCAGCCACGCCCTCCGGCGGAGGCGCCAGACCAACCAGGCGACGACCGGCGGCAGCAGCAGCACGCCGTGCAGCCGCACGAGCATCGTCAGCCCCCAGACAATTCCGGCCAAGGCGAAATGCCACCATCGCCCGCCCCGGCCGGCCCGTTCCACGGCCAACAGGGCCGCCACGAAGAACACCGTCGTCAGCGTATCCAGTGCCGCCAGGTGGGCGTGGCCGAAGGCACGTGGGACCAGTACCACCGTTGCGGCGGCAACGGTTCCCGCCAGATGGCCTTCCACCCGCGCCGTCCACAATCCCACCAGCAGCACCAGCAGGCCAAAGGCCAGCGCCGGGGCGAAACGCGCAGCGGCGATTGAGACGATCGCCGGGTCATCCGGCCGCAGGTCGAACAGGTGATGGGTCCAGCCGAGGATCCAGTGGCCTAAGGGGGCCTGGACGGGCGGGCACCAACCTCGGGTTGGTCGGCCGGGCGTCCAGGGGAAGTTCTGCCGGATGTGGCCCGAGTCGAAAAAGGCCAAGCCCTGGTGACGCCAGGCGGCCACCAGCCGCTTGCCGGCGTCCACGTGGTACAGTTCATCGCAGGTCACACCCGGTCCGGCGGCATGGGGTGCCAGGGTGCTCAGCGTGGCCACTGTAGCGGCCAGGGCGACCAGCATCGGTCCGACGGGTTTCCGGGCGAGGTCAGACGGCATGGAGGGGCACTCTCTCCCCGATCCCCAAGCGGATCCGCACGGACACTTAAGCCGAGACAGCGTGTGCCAGTGCTTGCCGCCAGGCAAGCAGTGCGGCTATGCTTGCCGGCCGGCACTGCTCTTGGGGAGCAGTGGCACACTCCATTAGCACAACTTTCTATGTGGGTCCGCTTAGCTCCGGCAGCCTGCAATATGATCGACCCTGTGGCCCGTTTCAACCCACGCCGCGCGAAAACGCGCGCAGCAAACGACGAGGGGGGAGAGGCTGGCGTGGCAGGAGGGGAGGGGACTGCGGCTGCGGCGCGGCCAAGAAAAGATTATCCGTCGCGGGGGTCTGACCGCGACGGGTTAGGTGGATCGGCGAATGGTTATAGGGTTGGCAAGAGGTCGACCGCGGCTGGCGGCTGACCTCAAACGAGTTCTTTCCTCGCGCCGATCAGCGTCCGCAATCGTTCCGCAAGCAGGGCGGCATCGAACGGCTTCTTGAACGTCTCGTTGATGCTCGAGCGGTCGAAGCTCGTCGAGCTGCCGTCGTCCGGCAACAGGGCGATCAGAATCACTTCCGCAAACTCGGCGTTGCGGCGGAGATTCTGGCAGATCTGCAACGCTTCGGTGCGTCCGATCGAGAAATCGACGATGATGCAGTCCGGGTGGAAGCTTTCGGCTTGGATCCCGGCGTCAAAACCGCTGGCTGCCACTCCCACTTTGAACGAACGGTCCAGGGGCAACTCACGCTTGAGGTTCTCGATCAAGACCTGATCCTGGGCCACGATCAGCACCTTGGCCATCGCCTCGTCTTCCAAGTCGCCCAACGGCATGCCGTGTTCCTTGAGGAACTTGATCAGGTAATCCCGCGGAATCCGTCGGTCTTGCGATCCGGGGATGCGGTATCCCTTCAGACGGCCCGAGTCGAACCACTTACTGACGGTGCGGGGGGCCACCTTACAGATCTTGGCGACCTGACCAGTTGTGAAGACCTTCATCGCAGGCTCTCCGAAATTTTTCACGTTGGTTCTTGTTGTGTCCGGCCAGGACGCGGAGTCCTTGCCGAGACTTTATCGCCCCTTGCCTGCGGCACATTGCAAGTCTGTCGTTCCCTCGGGCCGGCGGGGGGACCCGCCGGCAGTCCGCAGGCATCTGGGTCGGGGCTTTCCGTAGTTCGCTTCTGTAGGCTGTCGTTCAGTTCCTTCTGATCCGCGCCGTATAAATTACTTCGGCCGCCGCGTCATCCGGAAGCCAGAGAAAATCCGCAAAATAGAGAAGGTGCGTCCTAATCACCACATCACGAATCACGCAAACTCCCGGAAAAACTACCCGGCGAACTACGGGCGGAAGGGGGGAAGACACAGACCATCCGCCATGGAGAGTCAGCGGCGGACTGTCAAGGCAGCGCCTTCAAGGTAGGTTCCCCCCTTTAGGCTTGTCCCGCGTGGGCCGCGCAGCAGACGTTATAACTCCGCCATGGAACAAGCCTTCCGATGATTAACTTCGCCTCGGACCGGGCTGCGACTTTAGAAACTTTCTCGGGTTGTAACGACCAGTCCGATCGCGCGGCTCTTGCCGGAGCTGTCGGACAGAACGATTTTGCCGCCGCTAGCAATCCAAAGCATTACGCCGTCAGGCGTTACAACCGCATGTCCAACAACACTGCCGGTTGTCCGAGGCGGAGGCTTCCCAGAAGAGATCCCATGCACGTCCGTTCGTCTGGTGCATGGAGAGTCCTGAAAGACCCATCGCCCACACGCTGGCTCGACGAAGAAAGGCCGGGGAATCCCGTCAGCAGGCCGCCTGGGATGGTTTGCCTAACCGAAGCTATCGAGTTTCGCAGCAGCGGCCGGTACAATATAAAGATGACAGGCTTCGGCCGGAGAGGCCGATGTGGATGAAGAGCCAGAAGACGCCTTGGCCGGCTCTCACGCAGCACGTCGCAGGCAGCGTCTTGCCTGGAGACGGTGATTGGCAGCCATGATGTCCAGACGGCGAGCCAAACCTGCCCTGCGGATCCTCGATCCATCATGATTGGCGCCACTCCAAGTAGGCAGAGAGGGTCTGCGGCAGACGGGCCGGGCGGCCTGCTCCGGTTCCTGTTGACCGTGGTCCTGCTGGCTTTGCCGCTGCCGGCCCTGGTTCCGGCGGCGGAGCAGGTTTCGCAGCCCGCCGATCTGCCGCAGATTGCCGCCCCTTCCGCTCCCAAAACCCTCGACGAATTGAAGGGCTTGGAGGAGAAGATCCGCCGCGTGGCCGAGAGGGTGCGGCCTTGCACCGTCGGCGTTTCCGACGGCAGCGGGGTGGTCGTCAGCGAGGACGGCTACGTGTTGACCGTAGCCCACGTGGGCGAGCGGGCGGGACGCACCGTGAGGATCACCTTTCCCGACGGTCGCAGGGTCCAGGGGAAAACGTTGGGAAACGATCACGGCCTGGATGCGGGCCTGGTGAAGATCACTACCAAGGGAAAGTGGCCCTTTGTGGAACTGGGACACTCCGACTCCTTGAAGCTCGGTCAGTGGTGCCTGGCCGTGGGGTATCCCGTCTCCTTCGACCGGCGCAAGCTCCCCCCGATCCGGATCGGACGCGTCCTGGGGCGGAGTTCGCGGATGCTGGTGACCGATTGTATGATCATGGGCGGCGATTCCGGCGGGCCGCTGTTCGACTTGGAGGGCAAGGTGATCGGCATCGGCAGCCGGTGCAGCGATGCGGTGACCGTGAACCTGTACGTTCCCGTCGACGCTTTCCGCGACTCCTGGGATCGGCTGGCCAAAGGAGAAGACTTCGACAGCCTGGCACGCCCGGTGGCGTTCCTGGGCGTTTTCCCGGGAAAGGACGAGAAGCAGGCGGGCATCGCAGAAGTCGTTCCCGGATCACCGGCCGAAAAAGCTGGCATAAAACCCGGCGACGTGATCGTGAAGTTCGACGGCCAGTTGCTCAAGCGATACGCCGACTTTGTGGCGTTGCTAGAGAAGAAGAAACCTGCGGACAGAGTCCAACTCCAGATACGGCGGGGTGAAAAGACACTCGACTTGACGGTGACCCTGAGCCAGCGCGCAGAGTAGACTGGCAGTTATACGAGGCGACTCCAGTCGCCGACGAAAGCGGTAATTCGCGGACAAACCGACACGAGGAATCGTCAGCATGGGAACCAAGTTCTCCTGCGCCGCCGTCATGGCTGCCTGGTGCTGGCTGTATCCTGTCGCAGCCGCTCCCTGGACTGACCAGCGGCCAAAGCCCGAGTCGGAACCCCAGCCCGCGGGCGAGGGGACTGTTCAGGGGGAGGTGGTGGGGCCTGCCCAACCCCCTCCGCTGATAGGTGACGGACGAGGGGGCCGCGACGGGCGCCAAAGCCGCCGCGGATCGGTCCGTTGGTGGTGGCGCGACGCCGACGCCCGCCGCAGAACACACCCCGACGTCTTAGCCGCCTTTCGGCGAGCCGTCCTCCCGACAAGGGCGGCGACCGTACGCATCATGGTCGACGGCGAGGCCGCCGCCCTGGGGGCGATCGTGGAGCCGGATGGACACGTCGTCAGCAAAGCCAGCCTGCTGGAGGGGAAGGTCACTTGCCGGCTGCCCGACGGCCGGGAGCTTCCGGCAAGACTCCTCGCTACGGACGAAGAGAACGATCTGGCGTTGCTGAAAGTGGAAGCCAGGGGCCTGACTCCGGTCTCCTGGCGCCCGGGAGGCGCGCCGCCCGTGGGTAGCTGGGTGGCCACCGTCGGCCAGCAAGCCGACCCGTTGGCAATTGGGGTCGTCAGCGCTGAGCCGCGGACCATACCTGGTCCCAGACGTCCTCCGCCCCGGCGTGGCATACTGGGTGTCAGCCTGCGGCCAGCGGACACCGGACCGCGGATCGAGGAAGTCGTCGGGGGAAGCGCAGCCGAGAAGGCCGGGCTGAAAGTCGGCGATATCGTCCACGGCATCGACGGCAAGCCCCTGACAACGGTCCAGCAGATGATCGAAGCCGTCGGCAGCCACCCTCCTGGCGAGAAGATCACCCTGCTGATCGCGCGGGACAAGGACGAGCTGCGGCTGACGGCCACTCTGGAGAAGCCGCAACCGGATTCCCGCCTTGGCCTCGCCCCCGAGGACAGTTGGGGTGGCGGGCCCTTCAGCCAGCGGCGCTACGGCTTCCCGTCCGCCATGCCGCATGACACGGTGCTCAGTCCGACCGATTGCGGCGGGCCGCTGGTAGACACCGACGGCAAGGTGGTGGGAATAAACATCGCCCGGGCCCTCCGCGTGACCAGCTATGCGATTCCGGCCGATGTGGCTCGCAAGGTTGTGGCGGAACTGAAGAAGAAGGTGCCGTCCGACTGAATGACCTCGGGTGATTCCGGGCATGCAACAATGCGCAGATGACGCAGTGGCACCGGCGTCTCGCCGGTGTTTTCCGACCACTATGTGCCCCCCCTCGCCCTCCACCGGCGAGACGCCGGTGCCACTTGCCTCGTGGAATCGTGCAAGTCGACTCAAGCCGCCGGGTGGCCGGGGTCGAGCGCCAGCGAGCCCCCGGAAAGCCGAAGGCCTGGGGGCTCACTTCGTTCGACCCCAGCCACCCCTCGACGCGATTCTAGGGTGCTGCCCAAGGCCGGTCACGGCTTCGCCGACGTGCCGTCGAGCCGCCGGAGGTTGCCCCACTGGAGGTCGAACGGTGGGGCGTCCCTGATGGGAAACCGGGCCGCCAGCTTCTCGTCCAGGTCGATGCCCAGCCCGGGCCGGTCGCTCACCGAGTAGTATCCGCCCTTCAGTTCCGGACAGCCGGGAAAGACGTCCTGCTCGGCCTGGTTGAACTGCCGGGCCTCCTGGATCCCGAAGTTGGGCACCGCCAGGTCGAGGTGCACGTTGGCAGCGTGTCCCACCGGCGAGACGTCGCCCGGCCCGTGCCAGGCAGTGCGCACCGCAAAGAACTCGCACAGCGCCGCGATCTTTCGCGCCATGCTGAGCCCGCCGACCTGCGAAATGTGGACCCGAATGAAGTCGATCAGCCGGTCGCTGACCAGGCCGACCCATTCGTGCGGGTTGTTGAACAGCTCGCCCATGGCGATGGGTGTGCTCGACTGCTGGCGGAGCTGCTTGAAGTAACCGATGTCCTCGGGGCTGAAGGGATCTTCGAGGAAGAACGGGTGATAGGGCTCCAGGTCCTTGGCGAGCTGGATGGCCAGGATGGGCGGCACTCGCTCGTGGACGTCGTGCAGCAGCTCGACCTGGTCGCCGAGCTGGCTGCGGAGGTGCTCGAACAGCCGGGGCACCAGGCGAACGTACGGTTTGGGCTCCCAGGCCTGGCTGCGGCGGGTGACCGGCGAGCCCCTGTCACCTCGTACCCCGCCGGCACCGTAGGTAGACTGCCCCGGCACCGAGACCTGGACCCGCACGTGCCGGTATCCCTGTTCCATGTATGCCCGCACCCGCTGCTCGACCTGGGCGAAATCGCTGCCGCCGGCGTGGCGATAGGTATCGACGGCGGTGCGGCACTTGCCGCCCAGGAGTTGATACACCGGCAAGCCGGCCCGTTTGCCGAGGATGTCCCACAGGGCGATGTCCACGCCGCTTAAGGCATTGTTCAGCACCGGCCCGTTCCGCCAGTAGGAACTGACCAGCGACGACTGCCAGACGTCCTCGATCCGCCGCGGGTCCTTGCCCAGCAGAAATGGTTTCAGATAGCGATCCACGGCCGTCTCGACCACCCGGGCGCGTTGGGTGAAGGTGGCACAGCCGAGTCCGTACAGGCCCGGCTCGCTGGTCAGCACCTTGACCACCACCAGCCGGATCCCGGCCGGGGCGGTCAGGATCGTCTTGACGTCGGTGATCTGAAGCGGGGGCAGCTTGTCTTGGTCCACCGCCGGCGGCGCCGCCTGCAACGGCGGCGTAAACAGACCACGAGCCAGCAGCGGCAGGCCTGCACCACCTATGCCCAACGCGCAACGTCTTAGCCACTTGCGTCTGTCCATGGCCGGCTCCCGCTCAGTCAAAGGTTTGGATCATCACGCGCACCGCCGCGGTGCTGCCGCCGGTTCACCGCTGCGGACGCCGCGCAGGTTAGTGTAGGTTGAATCCCGGGGGGAGTCAACGTTCCGATGCGGATCCTTTTCCGCGCGACGGAGGGCGGGGCCGCAGTCTTGCCCACGGGCAACTTCCCTCGCCCGGCGGTCTTGGCTATGATGGTGGCGTTCCGCGCCGATGCCAGGCCAGCAACTGCCCGGGAACCGCACGGTTAGGCACCGTAGCAGGATTACTTGCCCACTTCGCGTGCTGTAGGAGGCGTCTCCAGACGCCGATGGGACCGGCAGTGGCCAGTCTATCGGCGACTGGAGTCGCCTCCTACAAACTGTTGATTTGGTCAAGCTGCTTTGTTACGACGCCCTATCGCCTGCCCGAAGTATCAAGACAAGCCAGGAGGAGCCGTCGTGAGGAACATCGCCAGGGTTGTGCTCCAGGGTCCGTTGTACGTGTTCCTGGTGGCCGCGTTGATCACGCTGGTAATGCTCGGCGCCGGGTACCGGCACGAGACCGGACCTTTCGTGATCCTGACGTTTGCGTCCCTGGCGCTGTATTCCATGGGACACGCGTTTCTGCGGAGGATCGCGTTTACCATCTGGGTGTTTGCCTCGGTGGCCGCCTCGATGTTCTATCCCGAGGCGTTCGGAATCTGGTTCCAGGGAACGCCGCTGGAAATCGATCTGGAGAACCTGATCGTCCCGCTGATTCAGATCATCACGTTCGGTATGGGGAGCACGCTGAGCGTGAAGGATTTTACCAGGGTCTTCCTCATGCCCTGGCCGGTGTTCATTGGGATGGCCCTTCAATTCGGCGTGATGCCGTTTGCGGGTTGCTGCATCGCCAAGCTGTTTGGGTTCGAGCCGGAGGTGGCCGCCGGGGTGATTCTCATCGGTTCGGTCCCTGGAGGTGTCGCCTCGAACCTGATCACGTATCTCGCCCGCGCCAACGTGGCGCTTTCCGTGACGATGACCGCCTGCTCGACGCTGATGTCCCCCGTGATGACCCCTTTCATGATGAAGCTCCTGGCCGGCAGGCTGGTGCCGATCAAGTTCTATGCCATGATGATCTCTATTCTGAACATGATTATCGTGCCGATCGTGGCAGGCCTGGTCGCCAACAAGATCCTCTACGGTCGGACACAGTGGGGAAAGCGGGCCGCTCCACTGGCCTTGATCGGGGCAGTGGGAATCCTGGGCGCAGTGCTCACGGCAGCCCTCCTGGAAAGCGCATCCACCGCTCCCAAGACCCCGCCCCAGAAGGACGTCCACGTCGAGTCGGTGCCGGCTGCAGAGGATTCCCTGGAACCGTCGGCCCCGCCAGAAGAGAAGTCGCGTGGCCCCGTGGCGCAATTGAAGAGCGGCATCATCATCGGTTTCCTGCTGGTGGCTCTCGTCGCGCTGGCCAAACTCGCTGTCATCCTGTGCAAGGGTCCGGAGAACTGGATGGACAGAGTGCTGCCGATTGTTTCCATGGCGGGGATCTGCTTGATCATCGCGATTATCACCGCCGCAGCCCGTGACGACCTCCTCAAGGTGGGCCTGACGCTGATCGCCGCCGCCATCCTGCACAACTCCACCGGCTACGTCCTGGGCTACTGGGGCGCCAGGTTGCTCGGCCTGGATCAGACCGCGTGCCGCACTGTGGCCATCGAGGTCGGCTTGCAGAACGGGGGTATGGCCTCCGGCTTGGCCATCACAGTGCTCAAGAGCACCAAGGCAGCCATGGCTCCGGCCATCTTCGGGCCGTGGATGAACATCTCCGGATCGATACTGGCCACCTGGTGGCACAGCAGGCCGGTCCGCGACGGGTCGGCCGTGGAGAAGATGCATGACTCGACGCCCTAACAGATAGCCCCGCCCGGGAGGGCGGGGGCGGGAGGCGTCGCCGCTGCGCCCCCGCCCTGCCGGGCGGGGCTATCATCAAACGCCCAGCCCCCGCCCTGCCGGGCGGGGCTATCGTTTGAGAGTGTGAGGTTGTTTCTGGACAACTGCCAAGTTCCGCGTAGCGAGAGGAGCCCTTTGCCGTGAAGAAAGTTGCCCACAGATTCTGCCGACTGCCGATCCTCGGCACGTACTGCCCGTTGACCGTGGTACTGCTGGCCGCCGCGACCTTGAAGGCGTCGGAACCGGCTGCGGCGCCCATCGAGGAACTGAAGACGGTCGAAATCCGCACTCCCGCCGCTCCGCCCGAATGGGCCCTGTGGGAGCGGCAGATTCTGGACCGGCTCTATCCGGCGGCCGTGGAGTTCGTCGCAAAGTACACCCGCGAGGACGGAACGCTGATCTGGCGCGACGAGTGGCCCGGCATGGACGGCTCGGACGACGGCTACGAGAGCTTCTACAACTTTCCCCTCTACTACGCCTTGGGCGGCCCGGAGGAGATCCATCGGCAGTCGCGCAAGCTTTGGGACGCCGTCACGGGCCAATTCACCCGCTATGGACAGGTCTACAAAGAATTCGACGCCTACTACGATTGGATGCACCACGGGGAGAGCTACACCAACTTCTACTTCTTCGGGCTGGCCGATCCCACGGTGGGCAAATGGCGGGAGCGGGCCGTGCGATTTGCGGGCCTGTACTTGAACGAAGATCCCGAGGCGCCCAACTACGACCCAGTGCGGAAGCTGATCCGCTCGCCGATCACCGGCAGCCGCGGACCTCGGCTGGTCAACACGGCGGAGGACTGGGTCACGCACCGGCCGGTCCTGGCCGGCTACCCCCTGCCCTACGACGACATCCCCAACGTCACCCAGAGCAGCGCCTGGATCGACGACGCCAAGTTCCCCTTCATCCTGCAGGCGATGAACCGGCGGATGATGCGGGCCGACGTGCCGCTGAACCTGACGGCCACCAGCCTGATGCTCAACGCCTACATGTACACCGCGGACGCGAAGTACAAGACCTGGATCGAAGAGTACGTCGAGGCCTGGATGGAGCGGACCCGGCGGAACGGCGGGATCCTGCCCGACAACGTCGGCCCCAGCGGGAAGATCGGCGAGACCATGGACGGCAAGTGGTGGGGCGGGTACTACGGTTGGCGCTGGCCGCACGGGCTGTTCAACCAGGTCGAGGCCACGCTGATCGGGGCTTCCAACGCCTACCTGGTCAGCGGCAACCCGGAGTATCTGGAGCTTCCGCGTTCGGTGTTCAGGCTCGTCCAGGGCAAGGCCCGCGTCGAGAACGGTCGCGTCCTGGTGCCCCACCGACACGGCGACAAGGGCTGGTACGACTACCGGCCGATCAATCCGGCGCACCTGGTCTATCTGTGGTCCCTGTCGCAGCAGAAGCAAGACTATCAGCGAATCCAGGAATTGACCGGGATGCCTGCCGGGGACACGCTTTCCTATCGCAAAGGCAAAGGCGATTGGGAGCACACCGGGGCGTGGTTCGCCTTTGTCGAAGGCCACAGCCCGGACTATCCGCTGCAAATTCTCAAGGCCACCTACGCCGAGACGCTCCGGCGGCTGGAGATGATCCGCCACGACCGGACGCAACCAGCAGAGCGCGACGCGCACCACTGGCAGCAGCGCAATCCCGTCGTGCTCGAGGGGTTGGTACAGTTGATGCTCGGCAGTCCCAACCACATTTATCACGGCGGACTGCTCCACTGCCGCTTGTTCTATTACGATCCGCAACGCAAACGCCCGGGCCTTCCCCCCGACGTGGCGGCGCTGGTCGACAAGATCACTCCGGAGGGCGTCTCCGTACACCTGGTGAACCTGCATCCGAGCCGGTCCCGCGAGGTGATCCTCAAGGCGGGCGCGTTCGGCGAACACGAGTTTACCGAGGTTCGGTACGGGGACGAAACGACCCGGGTTGAGCGAGCGTTGTTTCAGGTCCGCTTACGGCCCGGCGCCGCCGGGCGGCTTCAAATCGGCATGAAGCGATTCGTCAACCGACCGTCCTACGCCTTTCCATGGCACGTTCCCACGGGTCGCTAGATCAGCATCCCGGCGATCGCGGCCGTCATGAAGCAGGCCAACATGCCGCCGATCATCGAGCGGAGCCCGTACTTGGCGAACTCCTTGTGGCGCTCCGGCGCCAGACCGCTGACGCCCCCGATCATCACCGCGATGGAGCCGAAATTGGCGAAGCCGCACAGGGCATAGGTGGCGATCGTGAACGAGCGTGGGGAGAGCTTTCCCGTGAGCTTCCCCAAATCCCCGTAGGCCACGATTTCGTTGGCCACCATTCTCTCGCCCAGAACCGTGCCCACCGTCTGGGCGTCCTTCCATTCGACTCCCATGATCCAGGCCAGCGGGGAGAACAGCCAGCCGAAGATCTGCTTCAGCGTGAGCGGCTCGCCCAACAGGTAACCGGATGGCACCAACATCCAATCGACCAGGGCCACCAGCGCAATGAAGGCGATCAGCATCGCCGCCACGCTCAGGGCCAGCGTCAGGCCTTCCGCGGCCCCGCGGCAGGCCGCGTCGAAAATGTTGACGTCGGGTCGGGCAACTTCGGCCTTCACACTGCCCTTGGTCGGCGAATCCTCCGTCTCCGGAACCATGATCTTGGCAATCACCAGCGAGGCCGGCGCCGACATCAAGGAAGCGACCAGCAGATGGCCCGGGTCGGCTCCCGAGCTGACGTAGGCCGGCATGGTGTTGGCCGCCACCGTGGCCATCCCGCCGGTCATCATGGCCATGATTTCCGACCGGGTCATCGACCGCAGATAAGGCCGGATCATCAGCGGGGCGGTGGTCATACCCAGGAACACGTTGGCCGCAGCGCACAACGACTCAGCCCCCGCCGTGTCCATCACCGACGCCATGACGCGGGCCGTCACCTTGACCAGCAACTGCAAGACGCGGAGGTGAAACAGCACGGCCGTCAGCGACGAGAAGAAGATGATCATCGGCAGCACCGAGAAGGCAAAGCTGCCCTTGACCAGCTCCTCGCCGAAGACCATGCTCGCCCCCGCGTCGGAGCAGTTCATCAGTCCGCCGAGCAGCTTGTCTGCACAGTCAAAGGCGGGTTCCTTCAGCGGGCTCCCGATGAGCACCAGCCCGAGGATCAATTGCAGCCCCACGCCGCTGAGGATCAGCCGCAGGTTCATCTTCCTGCGGTTCTCCGAAAGCAGCCAGGCCAGGCCGATCATCGTCAGCAGGCCGAGGAAGCTGATCAGTCGTTCCATCGTGCATCCCTACGCGTCAGCCGTCCCGGAGGCTTCGCCGCCTATGGCAGAATGCCCTGGGATTCCACCTGTGCCACGGCTGTGCCAGCCGTGCTCGAGAGGTTGCCACCGCCACTGCTGCGATCCCCGACCACGGCTGACACAGCCGTGGCACACTGAGCCGATAACGATGCAACAGTCTTAGGTAAACCGTCACTGCCGCAATACGGCGGCGGCCAGCCGGTGAAGGTACCACATCCCGATGGTTCCGGCAACCACACACAGCAGGGCGGCGGCCTCGGCCAGGTTGGCCAATGCCCGCGCCTTGGCCCCGCTGCGGACCCGCGTGTCCTTGATGACCTTCATGCCGGGGGGCGGAAAGCGGCCGGCGAGATTGATCCGCCGGCCCAGCCGCCAAAACCACGCGCCCATGCCCACCAGGCTCAGCCCGCCTATCCAAAGGATGATCGCCGTCAGCCGGAGGGCCTTCTGCTCGGCCGCCTGCAGGTCTTCCCGGGCCAACTTCTGGATCTCGCCCAGGTACCCGCAGAGTATCCCCATGGCCAGCAAGCCGAGGAAGCTGAGCAGCAGGGCCGCAACCAGCGTGAGCCTCCGGTGCCTCTTGTCGCCGGGGATGATCTCGTCTTCCATGGTCTCGCAGATCCGTTGCGCGTTACGTCGGCGTTAATGCCGTTTCCTACGACATCCTAAGACAGGCGGGCGATGATCTCGTCGACGATCTGTTCCTGGGTGCGGTCGGCACAATCGATGGTAAGGTCGGCATACTGCTGGTACAGCGGCCGCCGATGCTGGAACAGACCGTGCAGCGTTTGACCCGGTGCCATGAAGTTACCGCGCCCGTTCAATCGGGCCAAGCGCTCTTCCAGGATGAACAGGGGCAGGTCGAGGTGGACCACGACGCCCAGCGCCCTCAGACGCTGCATGGCCGCCGGTCCGTAGATCGCGCTGCTGCCGACGGCGATCACATGCTGGCGGCGATCCAAGGCCACCACGTGCCGCTGCTCGATCCTCGCCAACCTCTCGATGCCTTCCGTGTAGACAATCTCCTGCAGCGCTCGCTCCTCGGCCACCTGGATCAGCACGTCGGTGTCGAGGAAATCCCACCCAACTGCCTTGGCCAGCAGCACGCCGACCGTGCTCTTGCCGACCCCCGGCATGCCAATCAGGGAGATGTTGGTAGAATCGATCATCTGTAAAGTATGGGTCGTCGAGGAGGTTTATGCAAGCATTTGACCCCCGGGCTCTGCGGGCTGCAAGAGGTCTCTGACCGGAACGGCCCGAGGGGCCTGGTACGACCTGCCAGGTTCGGGCGGAAGGGGTCAGAAGGGCGGGGGATCTCAGTCCGGCCCGCCGGCCGCACGGCCCGCCACATCTGGGTGGTTCCATAACGGCCGTGCGTATCGATTGCCGCGGAGATCCCGGTTGGAGGCGGCAGCCTTCCTGGGACGCAACGGAACATCCCCCACGCGCGGCCGGCTGGTTGCCCGCCAAACCTGCATTGACGGGTGCCATGCTTGCCAAGCGAGCGAAGCGGGAGGGCAAGCATGCCCACGACGAGCGTGGGCATGGCACCCAACACGAAGTGGAACCGCATCGGAACTTGTGCTGCCATGTTACAGACCCGTTACAGGGTCCCACAACGTGGCCTGTTAGAATACCGGCAGTTGATCGTTGCGACCGGTTTGCCCGCGGTAGTCGTGCGATCACGGTTCGGGTCCCGACAACGTCATTTGTTCCAGGAGGTCTCGCCATGGCCTACCTGCAAAAGGGAATCACCTGGATCCCCGAGTACACCTTGAAGGTGCTCGACGAGAAGACGGCCGAGCTGACGCTCCGCGGCACGCTGGTCAACGAGGCGGAGGACCTGATCCACAGCGACGTGCACCTGGTGGTGATACGTGAAGTCGAATTAGGTGCCCCAAAAAACGCCTTCGAAACGGTGCCCCTCTAGCCCCGGGCGGCAGCCCGGGGTTGGGGGTCGGTTTCATGCTTGCGCGCCGGCCCCGGGCTGCCGCCCGGGGCTAGAATGGATACACCGGCTGGCAACATGGCTCTGGCAGAGCCGGCAAGAATCAGGTAGCTTGAGAATAGCGGGGTGACGCCATGTCGCGCGAGCGGATCCTGACCATCGAGGACGATCCGGCCATCCGGCGGGGGATCGTCGACGCCTTGCGGTTCGTCGGCTATCAGACGCTGGAGGCTGCCGACGGCCAGCTCGGGCTGGAGATGGCGCTAAAGGCCCAGTTCGACCTGCTGCTGCTCGACCTGGTGTTGCCCCGGCGCGACGGCCTGGAGATCCTCGATCAGGTCCGGCGGCTGCGGCCCACGCTGCCGATCATTATCCTCACCGCACGCGGAGATGAGGCCGACCGGGTGCGGGGACTGCGCGACGGGGCCGACGATTACGTGGTCAAGCCGTTCAGCGTCAAGGAGTTGCTGGCCCGCGTCGAGGCCGTCATGCGACGCAGCGCCGAACGCCCTACCGACCTGGCCGAGGTCCAGATCCCCGGCGGCCTGATCGACCTCCGCCGTCGGGAAGTCCGCTTCGACGACGGCCGGCGGACCGAGCTTTCCGAACGGGAGACTGAGCTCGTGCATTACCTGGCGGCCAATTGCGGTCGGGCCATCGCCCGCGACGAGCTGCTGGCCAACGTCTGGCGGATCAGTCCCCGAGGCCTCTCCACGCGAACCATCGACATGCACATCGCCCGGCTCCGCGAGAAGCTCGAGGACGACCCGGACCGGCCGGCGGTGATCCTGACCGTTCGCGGCAAGGGATACATGTTTGGGAGTGGATAGTGGATAGTGGAGAGTGGAGAGTGGAGAGTGAAGAGTGGATAGACGAGAGTGGTGAGTGGGGCGCCGTGCCGGCGGCCGCTAGAAAGTGCATAATTCTGCATTCATCATTCTGCATTCTGCATTCATCATTCTGCATTCTGCCTTCATCATTCTGCATTCATAGTCACCGATGAAACGCCCCTGGCACATCTGGATCGGCTTTGTGCTCTGCCTGGCAGTGGTGCTGGCGGCCATGGGCTGGCTGAGCCTGACGGCCCTGCGCCTGGATCGCGCCGCCGCCGAGGCCCGGCGACAGGAGGCCCAAGCCCATCGGCAGACGGCCTGGGAGGAGAACATCCGGCTGGCGCTGTGGCGGATGGACTGGACCTTGGCGCCGCTGGTCGCCCAAGAGAGTGCCCGCCCCTATTTCGTCTACAGCTCGTTCCTGCCCGTCAACCGGGCCTTCAGCAACATGTTCAACGAGCGTGGCGAGGGCGAGAGGCTGATCCCTTCGCCCTTGTTGGAGGAGGTTTCGCCGAACATCCTGGTCCATTTCCAGTTCGAGCCCGACGGGCGGCTCACTTCGCCGCAGTTGCCAATCGGGACCAACCGCGAGCTGGCCGTGCCGCAACACACTACCACGGAGGCGATCGAGAAAACCCAGTCGCAACTGGCCCGCGTGGCCGTGCTGGTCAATCGGGAAAAACTGCTGGCGAGGCTGCCGCAGCGTGCTCCAGAGCCGGTGGCCATGGTCATGTCGCCGCTGGCCCAAACCCCTGCACAACGTCTGGTGCAGCGGCAACAACGCCAAGCCGACCTGGAAAACTACGGACGCGGCGCCGTGGAGTACAACGAGCGGAACCAGGCGGTCCGGACGAACACCAACGTGCTGGTTCAGAACCAGGCCTCGAACACGCTCAATGACGTGTTGTTTCTTTCGACCGACGTGGGCGGCGTGCTGATGACGCCGCTCCGGATCGACGGCGAGTTGATCCTCGCCCGGCGTGTATCGGCCGGGGGCCGGGAGTACGTCCAGGGCTGCCTGCTCGACTGGCCGGCGATCAAGACCTTTCTGCTGGAGACCGTCGAAGACCTCCTGCCCGAGGCCGACCTCGAACCAGTCCTGGCGGTGCGGCCCGAGGGTGAAGCCCGAATGCTGGCTGCCCTGCCGGTCCGGCTGTTGCCGGGCGAGATGACCCTGGACCGGGCGCTGGCGGGTCAAACGAGCGTCGAGGCGGAGGGGCTGCTCTCGCCGATCCTGCTTTCGTTGGGGACCGCCTGGACTTGTGTCTTGCTGGCGGCGGTCGCGGTGGCCGCACTGCTGCTGGGGGTGGTCCGGCTGAGCGAGCGACGCGCGGCCTTCGTCAGCGCCGTCACCCACGAACTGCGGACACCCTTGACCACCTTCCAGATGTACGCCGAGATGCTGGCCGAAGGCATGGTGCCCGACGCCGCCCAGCAGAAGCACTATCTCAGCACGCTGCGGGCGGAGTCCGTGCGGCTGGCCCACCTGGTCGAAAACGTGCTCTGTTACGCCCGCCTGGAACGCGGCCGCACCCAGAGGGTACCCGACGGCCGGCTGGAGCAGCTCAGCCTAGGCGAACTGGTCGAGCAGATCCAAAGCCGCCTGGCCGGCCGTGCCGAACAAGCCGGGATGCAACTCGTGCTGGAGACGAAGGACGGGGCCGCAGAGGCGACGGTCCGCGCGAACGTCTCCGCCGCCGAGCAGATCCTCTTCAACCTGGTCGACAACGCCTGCAAGTACGCAGCCTCCGCGGACGACAAGCGGATCCACCTCACGTTGGACGCGGCAAATGGCGCGGCACAACTCCAGCTCCGCGACCACGGCCCAGGGGTCTCCGCGGCGGTTCGCAGGCGGCTGTTTCAGCCCTTTTCCAAGTCGGCCCACGAGGCCGCCCACACCGCGCCCGGCGTGGGACTCGGCCTGGCGCTAAGCCGCCGGCTGGCCCGCGACATGGGCGGCGATCTGCGGCTCGACGATACCATGACCGACGGGGCGTGCTTCGTCCTCACGCTGCCCGCTGCCTAAAGCCGCGACTGGCGGTCGCGAGGCTTGGGGACTGTCCCGATTTTCGCGAAGCGAAAATGGGACTGTCCCCTTCTTTCGGAATGCCGCCACGCTTCCGGGGCCGAGAACCGTCGCTCCCCACCGACCTGCCGGCCGCGCTGGCCCGCAACCGCCGGTCGCGGTTTCAGAGAGACTCGCGGGTCGGGACTTTCGAAACCACGCGGCCCGAGAATCCGGGAAAATCGTTGCAGCGATATAGC
>Ga0315291_10003242_pt1 | contig 21071 bp, 10 predicted proteins | sample YL17G12_20_MG_FD_203070 | JGI IMG/M metagenome (GOLD analysis project Ga0315291, IMG submission 203070) | Sediment microbial communities from Yellowstone Lake, YNP, Wyoming, USA - YL17G12_20 | ecosystem: Environmental > Aquatic > Freshwater > Lake > Sediment | place: USA: Wyoming | collected...
CCGGCATAGCCTCCTTCGATCTGAGGAACAAACTCCACAGTGATATCTATAACGTCGGTCTCTCTCGCCCACTTAATCAGGCTAAGGGCGGCAAGCTGTCTGCCGAGTGCATCGGCACCCTTTTGGTCTCCTGCATCAAGCTTGTCCTTGATCTCTTTTTTCAGGCGATTGCGAACCCCGGCGTTCGAGGCATGCGAAATGGTTTTATCTATCCGCGCCTTGTACTTGAGCGCCTTCTGAAAGTCCTCATTGCTGGCATAGTCTGACTTCCGAGGGTTCTTGAGTGTCATCGTCAGACCTTCGGGGTCAACGGCAGCGCAAGGCGTGCTGCGAACATACTCATAGAGGTCCATGCCATCTTTATACCCCTTCGGGTCGCGCTGGAGCCACCGGCCCAGGCTGTAATCATACATCCGGCGGCGGACGTGGTAAAGGCCCGATTCCGGGTCGAAGCGGTAGCCGCAGTAGAGGATTTCGTTTTGCTTGGAATTGGCCCAGGAGACCGTGGCCGTCCAGTCGTCATTGTAGATCGTGGGCTTGCCGTACGGGTCGTAGACGTACCGCTCGACCGCCGCGCCGGACGTATCGGTGAGCGCCGTAACGTTGCCGTTGCCGTCGGTCGTGTAGTAGTGGCGCTCCTCAAGACCGGAGCCTGTCCCGCCCAGGTTGCCCGTGCCGGAGTTTGCGTCGGCGTCGCGGTCGCGTAGGATTGGCGCATCGATGTACCGCGGCGACCAGAGGTACTGCTCGCAGACGGCCGCCGCAACCGCGGGTTCCGAAAGCGGCGAGCCGCTTCGGGCCTTGACCTCCTTGCGGACCTCCAGATTCTGCCACTGGCTGTTGTAGTAGTACTCGCGGACGGTCCAGTTGCCTTCCGACGGCTCGGTGAACTTGCGGATGCGGCGGTTCAACGGGTCGTATCGGTACTCGGCCACGGCGCCCGTAACCTGGACCTCGCCGTCCTGGACCTTGCCGTCCTCGTTCGTGTCGGTCCAGTTCCACGTCTCGATCTTGACGAGGCGGTTCCAGGCGTCGTAGGTGTACTTGTGCCGCGTGCCGTTGGCCATGCTTTCGTCGCCCGGCTTGGGCCCCCGCTTCATGTTGCCTGCGGCATCATAGGCGGCCAGGACCCAGTTGCCGCCGGAGATGGAGCCGTCGGGTGCGTCGGCGTGGTCGTTGTCATTGTCGATCTCGTTGGCCTTGTTGTGCAGGCGCGACTGGTCGAGGTCCCACGTGGAGCCGTCGGTGGCGTCGGCCTTGAAGGCCGACCAGTTGCCCACGGCGTCGAGCGTCCACTTCTGGCGGCCCTTGTCGGCGGCGGTGACGGCGTCGTTTTCCTCGTTGACGGTTCCGAGCGTCCCGCGGCGGAACTCTTTCAGGCGGTTGAGGCCGTCGTAGGCCGCGCTCGCCGCAGCGCCGTTCTCGTGGTAGAGTTCGCTGAACGTGCCGCCGGAGGGGTGCTCGTTCTTCCGGTACAGGCGGTTCGAGTTGTAATCGTAGCCGTAACTGAACTTATCGACGTAGGCGCCGGCGTTATAGTTCCTCCAGACCTGCCGGCGCATGCGGCCGAAGCGGTCCAGGCCCTCGTAGGTGCCCGGCGTGGGGTTGCCGTCGTAATCGTTGTAGCGGTCGAGGCGCACGTCAGGCTCTTCGTAGTCCTCGATCACCATGTTGGCCGCGCCGTTGTACTGGTAGGACGCCAGGACCGTGGTCCCGTCATTGTCCTTGATGGCCGCAAGGCGCGAGATCGTATCGCTTAAGGACCCGTCGGCCCCGTAGGTGCTGTTGACGACGCGGCCGTTGGGGTAGGTCACGGAGATGAGCCGCAGGCCCTTGTCGTAGACGTTCCCGTTCACGGGGGCATAGGTGTATTCGACGTAGGGGGTCGTGCCGGTGTTCACGGCGCCGGTGTGGGCCTGGTACTCGCGCGAGAGGCGGCCCATGTCGTCAAAGGCGTACTGGACCTGGTTTGCGACCGTCGTGTAATCGTCGTCGCTGTAAGCGGTGACTTTCTCGATGCGGCCCAGGCTGTCGTACTCGGTGCCCAGGGACCGGACCGTCGTGTCGGCGGGGCTGGAGCCCCAGTCATCGTCATCGACCTTCTGGCCCGTGGGGCGACGCAAGGTCGTGTCGTAGCGGAAGGTGAGGACCAGGCCGGCCTGGTCGGTATGCGTGTTCACAAGGCCGTCGAGGTGATACGCCACGGACACGATGTCTCCGCCGCCCTGTGTGTCGGGGTAGTGGATTTCGGTCTGGAGGGCGGCGCTGTAGGGGTCGCCATAGACGTAGGTCGTGACCTGGGCGTCGGCGGTGTTGCCGTCGGCGTTCGGGTCGAGGGCGGTCTGGGTGACGACGTTGCCGAGGCCGTCGTAGGTCATGGCCGTAATGCGGCACTCGTCGGTATTGCGGGACTTGGGCTCGGCCGGCTCAGCGGTCCAGTAGCCCTCGCCGGCCTTGTAGTTTTCGACGACGTGGGTCTTGCGGCCCAGGTCGTCGAAGAACGTCTTCGTGACAATCCCCTTGGGATCGGTCACGGTCTCCAGGCGGCCGGTGCGAGTGTTATAGGCGTAAGAGGTGACCAGGCATTCCGCGCCGCTGGACGCGGGGCGATTGGCATAGGTCGCGTAGGTCGGCGCGGCGGCGTACGTCCAGGAACTGGCGCCCGAGCCGTAGTTGGCCGTCGTCATCAGGCGATGGGTGTTGGGCTCGTACCAGTTATAGACAACCGACTGGACGAAGTCGTTGGCCGTCAGGCTCAGGCCGACGTTGGTCGTGTCGTCGTGGTTCATCTCCAGGGTGAAGGACTTTTCGACGTTGCCGACCTTGTCGTAGGCCGTATGGGTCAACTGAATGACGCCGTCGTTGCCGCCGGTCATGTCGCCAAGGGCAACTTTGGGCTGCGGGTCGCGGTACTGGAAGACCCCGTCGGCGTACTTCGTATCCTCGAGGGCCTTGACGAGGCGCACTTCCGCCTGTCGGCCGGCGCCGTCGTAGGCCGTCTCGGTCGCGGCGCTGCCCGACGCCGTGGCGGCCACGGCCCGGCCGTTGCGGTCGAAGTAGGTGTCTGCGACGAGTTTGCCGCCCGCGGTGCCGTCTGTGCCGACGGCGTACGTCTCGGTGCGGTAGGCGCGGCCGGCCTGGTCGAACAGCGTTTTCGTGAGGGTGCGCCGGCCGGTGGTAACGGTTGCGGCGTAGTCCTCGTCGCCGGCGACCGTCGGCCAGTCGGCGACGGATGTGAACTGGGCCACAGCGACCACATTGCCCCGGAAGTCCAGGTCCTGGACGGTGAACGGAGACGCCGGCGGCTGAATGCCGCGCAGCCGGCCGCGCCAGTCGTAGTGGCGGCAGGTCTTGACGGCGTAGGTCTCGCTGTCATTGTTACCGGCGTCAAAGAACCTAACCTCCGAGGTGACGAGTCCGTCGCCAGGTCCGGCCGTGTTGTGGTCGCCCGGGGTGGTTTCGTCATAGTAGGTCCGTGAAACAACACGGAGCGTCGACGGATCCTGGTCGTAGTTGGCTGTCATGGCGTGGTCTGTGCCGCTCACGCCGCGCTCGACCTTGATGGGCCGCTTGCGGAGGTCGTAAGTGGTTTTCGTAACCTGTTCGATGCAACTGTCGCCCTGGCCCTGGGAGGCCGGGTTTGTGCCGCTTACCACCTCAATGACGTAGGTCTGGAGTCCGCGGCCCTCGTACCGATAGACGGTCCGGTAAAAATTGGTGCTGAGTACGCCATCGCCGGCACCGGGGATATTGTGATAGCGTTCGACGCTCTTCAGGAGGGCATTGGTATCATAGTAGTCGCTTCGCGTCCAGGAGATGTACCCGCTCTGGCTCTCGCCGGTATCGATGCCGGTCGGCAGGCCACTGCTTGCGCCGACGGTCAGCGTAGCGGGATCGACGGTGTACTCCTTCTTCACTGCATCGTCGTCGTTCACCTGGGTGACACGAACGGGCAAGGCGGCGGTGTAGCCCGGCCCCTCGGCGTGCCAGCCCGGGTAGACGCGGGTGATGTTTCCGTCGCAGTAGGCCGTGGCGGTGACCATGCCTTCGGCGTCGGTGACCTTGACCTGCCGGCCGAGGCCGTCGAACTCGGTCTTGGTCACAAGTTGGAGGGAATCGTTGTCGGTATGCGTAAAGGGCGCGGCGCCGCTCCATGCGTCCCACAAAACGTCCGCGCCTCCCGGCCCGGTGTTGTCTCCGGTGGTGATGTCCGCCGGCAGGTCGTCCGTCTCAACGTCCACCATCGCGTAGGCCAGTCTGCCGGTGAAGGGGTTATAGGAGTAGTAGTTGACGTGCCCCTCGCCGTCCTGGGTCCAGCGGAGGCGGCCGGCGCTGTCATAGTACTCCTCGGTCACAACGTCCACGCTGGACCCGTTCTCCCCGCCCGCGATGCCATCCTTGGTGATGGTCTTCCGCCTGATCTGGTGCCGGGCGTTCATATCCGGCGGCGGATCGAGGACGTCCTCGTAGAATATGTACGCAAACTCGGTTTTGAAGAACGTTGTGGGGCTGGTATAGACGTGCGTTTCCGCAGGAAGATACTGGGGAGCCGCAGCGCCGTCGCCGTAGACAGTCTCACGGACGAAAGTGGCGTTGCTTCCTTTCTTCTCGATCTTCTCGGCGGTCTCATAGCCCCTTGCATCGTAGGTGTGGATGCGGACCATGCCGCCGTTAACCGTGAGGGCATCCAGGCCGGTGTCGTCAACGGCGTCCAGAAGGTCCGCCACTCCGGCGTCGGTGCTGATGCCTCTGTGTGCCGAGGGCGTCCGCTCCTTGAGTACCCGGAATTCCTGATTCGGCCACTCCGGGTGGTCGATCGGCCGCTTTTCGCCGCGCAGGAGCGACTTGCACCAGTACTTGCCGCCGGCGATCACCACTTCTCGCAGGACAAACCGATCATTGTTCGTTCCGTATACCCTGGTCGTGTTCCCGAAATTCTCGATCGTGACGTACTTGACCTCGTTGTGGCTCGTCCCAACAATGCGGTCCCAGTAGTAGAACGTGTGGGTTCCGAGCGCCCCTTTGTAGTCTTTCCTGATCGTCTGCGTCTGCACGCGCCCGAGCTCGCTAATGTCCTGCGTCTTGTTCACTTTATCATACTGGGCCTGCAGGGCCGCCGTGTTGTAAAGTTCAGTATAGTAGGTATATTCGACGTTGGCGTATTCCTTCAGCGCCTTCTGCGTCTGGCCGACGAGGTCGGTGTCGCCCATGGCCAGCAACCCGGCCTCGTTCGTCTGGCCGTCGGCCATCAGTTTCTCGACCGTGGCCGGACTGAAGACCGTCTTCAGCTTGTGCTGGATATTCCCCTCACCGGTGTTGCCGCCGTAATAGCGGTACATTGTGACTCGCTTGTTCGCCAACGCGCCCGCCGAGGTGCGCTTCCAGTTTTCCACCATGATCAGGTCGCCGTCGGACCCAACGTCAGACGAGTACCCCATGCCGCTGGCGAAGTAGGTGTACTTGACCTGCTGAAGGACAGGCCCGTTCTCGTCGCCCTGGTGAACGTCCATCTGGCTGATCATTCCGCCGTTGACCTGCCCGAGCGGGATGTAGGTGTACTGCACGCACCACCCTTGCTCCGTCGTGATGGAAGTGATCCGCTTTGAAGTGGAATCATAGCTATACGTGGTGCGATTGTTATAGGCGTCCATCTCCATCTTCAACAACCCCGCCTCACCGGGGTCCCATGTCCCGTCGGCAAAGTAGTACTTCTGCCCTGTGCGAGGAAACTCCAGTTTGAAATAGGTTTTACTCTCGAAGGTCACGAGTCCAAACGTCGCCCTGAGGCTGTCGGGGCACGCGTAGCTATCATTATCTTTGTTGTATTCTATGATGCGGCTCTTGAGGGCGTCAGCGTACACATGCCAGTTGCCCGCGTTCTTGTAGTCGTCGCCGACGGGGGTCAGGAAGGCCGAGAGGCAATCCACCTTCCAGCCCTTCCCTTGAATCGGCATGTTGCTTTCAAGCTGGCTGCTGTATTCCCGCCTGTGTGCCCAGGCGCCAGCGACGCCAGGCAACACAGCGTCCACGGCAGATTCCGTGACGGTCCCGTCGGCGATGATGATCGGGTCTTCGGTCATGTCCGCGCCCGCAACATTGGGAGTGTTGTCCTGCCTACATGCCCAGCTGTCGAGAGGCGTGAGCAACTGGATGAGCACCGCAAGCGCCGATGCCGCGGCCAAACGGCCGAGAAGGCAGCGGCGCTCCCTTGCGCCGTACCGGGAACCCTTCTGCGAAAACCGGGCGGTTGTCATGGGCGATCTCCCCACCTCTGTGCCAAGTCCCCTGATTGTGCGAGTAAGAACCGGGGCCGTCACTCAGCCTTACGGTTCGGCATTCAGCATCCGTTCGTAGCGTGCTGCGGTTTCAGCGTCATTTCGCGCCCGAGCCCCGTCGAGCCGCCGCTTGAGCTCCAGCCTGTGCAGGGCGGCCGCCCGGGCTTTGGCTGCCTGAACGTCAGCAGCCGACTCCATTTGCGATTCTTGCACTTGCTGGCGAAGCTGCGGGATTCGCTGGGCGAGCTCTGTGCCGGAGAATTGCCCTCCGTAACGGTCCAGCCGCTTCAGGGCCTCTTCGTACTTGCCAATGCCTGCGTAGCCCCGCACGAGTTCCTCCAGTGCCTGGAGACGGAGCGATGGTGATTCGGCGGTGGTCAGCACTTCCTCCAGCCATTTCTGGCCGTACAACGGATTCGGCGAAGAGAACAGCACCGATTCCGTGCAGGCCCTCGCAAGCAGCCAGGCCGCCTTGACGTCCCCCCCGCCGGCCTCCGTCAGCCCCTGGTCGAGCGCTTTACACCATTGCACGGACTCCCCTGATTTTTTGTAGGCCTCGGTCAGCACCTTGACGACAGCGAGCCGCGGACTGCCTTGAGAATCCAGCAACTCGTCTCTCAGCACTTGACGGGCCTCCGGCGTGCAGAGGACCTCGCCGACGCAGCCCAGATGCACCACTTCCAGCGTCCCCTGTCGGGCGTGGCGGGCAAGCGCTGCGGCAAAGGCGGGAAAGGCCTTGCCCTTGGCAAATGAGTGGATTGTCGTCGCAACACGGTCGAGCTGATTCATGGAGACCGAGTCACGAGCCGCCTCCGTTCCGAGGGCAATCCCGTAGGCCTTCATGGCCCACTCTTCGGCCTTCTTCACGTTGCCGGCACCGAGCCATAGCCTCATCATCTGGCTGGCTGTATCGAATTGCTCTTCGGGCTTGATCGTTGCCGACGCGAGCGCCTTCTCCAGCAACGCCACGATAGCGTCGCGATCCGCTTGAGTGCGCCGCCCGCCGCTCACCGCCATCTGTGCCGCAGCGATCAGGTCCTTCCCCCATTTCAGGCCGCCTCCTGTCTCCCGGCCCGTATACCACGTGTAAGTCAGATCGTCGGCGAGTTTTTTGTCCAGGGGCTTCAATGCGCCCGCAAGGGCCGTGACATCGCCGGCCGGCATCTGGAGCAGTGCATTATCATCGGGCACGAAGGCATCCTTGAGACCTTTCGCCCACGCCTGCCTGGCCTCGTCGGGAAGGCACTTGCCGACTCTGGTCAAGCCTCTCCACGACTTGAGGCTGATTGACTTGGCCTTCTCGCGGCTGCTCAGGAAGGTCGCCACCACGTGTCGTGCCAAGATCGATTGCGGTTCTTCCGCTTGGTATCCCAGACCGGCCAGTTTTCCTGCAAGGTCGGCCAGCCTGGGCGGATCGAGCGACAACCACTCCGTTGACTTCGCCAGGCCGGGCAAAAGGACGTCGTAGGCTGAAGGCGCTCCTAAGCCACGCAGCGCATTACCCAGATCCAGCGCCTCATCGAACTTGAGGGTTGCAAGGGTGTTGGCGTCAAACGCCTCCCTCAGTTTGGAGGCCCACAGGGCGCGCGTCGCCCTGGAGAGATCCCTGCGCAACCCGTCGACCAGGCTGCTCCACTGGCGACATGTCACCGACCGCGCAGCGCCGGGACTTGCCAGATACCTGTCGGCCAATTGCTTTGCCAGTTGCGACCGGGCAGACTTGCCGGCATCGTCCCGTCCCGAAAGGACGCCTGCAAGCAAAACGAGTTCGCCGGGTTTCCAGGCAACGCTTGCGAGGCTCTGCTGAACCAGAGAGGCTCCCTGATCCAGGGCCCCCAGCCGTCTTGCAGCCTCAACGAGATCGGTGACCTCGGTTATCTTCAGACTGGCCACGCTTCCGCCGGCCCCGGTGTAGGCCGAAAGGATCTTCTCCGCCCACGTCTTGCGTCCCTCCTCCGTAAGGTCAACCGCAAGGCGCCGGGCGATTTCGCACCAATCCTTGCACGAAATGGACTTTGTCGAGGCGGCATCCGCCAGATACTTCGTCGTGATGTATTCGGCAAACCGCTGCCGAGCGGCCTTGCCTTCGTCCCCGTTTCTTGCCAAGAACCCGGCCAATGAGGCCAGTTCCGTAGGCTTAAGCGACTGCCCAGCGGTCGTGCCTGTCATCCACGTCGGCACCACACCGAGGGCCTGCTTATCGCCCAGCGCCTCCAAGGCGGCGGCGAGCAACTTGGCGTCCCCAAGTTTCAGCGTGCCAAGCGCCGCAGCATCGTCCACGAAAGCCGAGCGGAGTTTCCCCGACCACTCCGCCTGCGTCTCCGCCGCCAGATCCATGCGCAGACTGTCGGTCAGGGTCTTCCACGTCCCGGGTGCAACCGACCGCACAACCGCAGGGTCTGCGAGGTACTTGTCGGAGATGTACTTCGCCAGCGCGAGACGAGCGGTCTTCCCGGCATCCTGAAACCCGGACAGCGTTTTCGCGACCGTGGCCAGCTCATCGGCCTTCCAGGCCCGCGCCGAAATGCTTTGTTCCACGAGGGTCGCCCCTTGCGCCGCGGCGCCCAACGATTGAAGGGTCTTTGCCAAGTCCGTGATCGCGGTCGCCTGAAGACCGCTCAGGGTTGTCGCATCCGCCCCATAGGTCGAGAAGAGCTTCTCGGCCCAGAGACCGCGGTTCGCATCTGAAAGGTCCTTGCCGAGGCGGTCCGCAAAACATATCCAGTCGCCGCTGGAGACGGACTTCGTGGCCGCCGGGTCCGCGAGGTATTTCGTCGTGATGTGCTCCGCCAGACGCTGCCGAGCCAGCCTTACCGCTTCGTCATCCCCGACAAGGCTGCGTGTAAGTTCGGCCAGTTCATTCGGCGGCAAGGCCCGCCAGTCCGTGGTGGTGCCGGTCGGCGCGGGTGCAGGTGCCGTTGCGGCGTCGGCCGCCGCGAGGGGCGCATAGACCACGCCCACTAGTGTCATCATACACATCACGACGATATGCCATTTCATGGTTTTCCCCTTAAGCGCCTACGACTTTCGCATCACGCTCCCAGCGCCCCCGTTCAGCGGCGCAGGATCCATGCGGCCACTACGGTTGAAGACTGCTGGTCGCCCAGCTGCCGAAGCGCGTTGGCAAGGCTCGTCACGTCGGCCCTGTTGAGCGACCGCAGCGTCTGGGCGTCCGCCACAAAGGACGCGCGAAGTCCGTCTCTCCAAACGGCTCGCTGCTCCTTCGTAAGGTCGCCCCCCAGGTTGCGGACCAGTTGCGCCCAGTCGGAGCAGGAGAGCGACTTCGCGGCCGTTCCATTGGCCAGGCACTGAGACGAGACGTGCTCGAGAAGCCGCTGCCGCCCCGCCCTGCCGCCCTCGCCGAGCTTAGACAGCGTCCCGGCGAGTTGGGCAAGGTCGCTCCCCGTCCACGGCCGGGCGGCGAGCGCCCGTTCCACCACACTGAGCGCCCCGGCCGTCTCGCCCAGGGCGGCGAGGGCGTCGAGCAGGTCGCACGTGCCGCCCGTCTTCAGCGTCTTCAGAGCCTCGGGGCTGCCCGCGTGGGCAGACACGATGCCGTCGACCCAGGCCCGACGCGTCGCACCGTCCAGTCCGCTCCCCAGGGCCCCCGCCAGGTTCTTCCAGGTCCCGCACGCCACCTTCTGCGCGGCCTCGGGCGTCGCCACGTACGTCTTCGTCACCTGATCCGCGAGCCGGAGCCGCAGCGCCTTCGTTGTTTCGCCGCCCTTCACAAGCTCCTTGGCAAAGGACTGGAGATGCTCCGGCTGCAGCGACCGCCACGCCGCGTCACTCGATGCCCAAGCCGCCAGCACCTTCGACGTGTCCTTGTCCCCCAGACGTTCCAGGGCCGTAACCAGGTTCAGGATTCCGTCCGGGTTCAGCTTCCCGAGGGATTCCGCATCGCCAAACGCAACCCGCAACCGTTCCGCCCACGTCCGACGCGACTCTTCCTTCACCTCCTTTGCGAGGTGACGCGCGAACGCCCGCCACTCCCACGGAGCAACCTCGCGGATTGCCTCCGTGGTCGCCACGTACCGCGTCAGGATGAAGTCCGCCAGACGGGCTTTCTGCGGCAGCTCGGATTCCTTGCAGTAACTCAACTGCTGAGCCAGAAATACCAACCGGCTGGGCGGGAGGGATTGCCATGCCGCAGTGCCTGTTGCCATCCAGGCGGGAACCACACGATGGGACTCCTTGTCTCCGAGCACATAAAGAGCGTTTTCGAGGTCCTGCACCTCCTCGCCTTTGAGCGAGGGCAGCACCTTGGACTCCGCAAATGCCTCGTACAGCTTGTCTCGCCACAGCGCGCAGGCCTTCTCGTCCGTCACCTCTTTCCCAAGGCACCGTGCAAATCCTTTCCACTGGCTGCAATCGACCGTCCGCACCGTCTCCGGATCCCCAAGGAATTTCCCCAGGACATGGGCGGCGAGCCGCTGCCGGGCGGCAGCCGCTTCCTTGTCCTGTGCGCCAACCAGGGACGCTATCTTCAGGAGAACGTCAACCGAGCCGCCCTTGTACTTCTCGGAGCCGTTGACCCACGTTGAGCAAAGAACACACGCCTGAGGTCCTTGTCCCAGCGATGCCAGGGCCGAGCCAATACGCACAACCCGATCCGATTGCAACAATCCAACATCCACAGGAGAGCCTGGAACCATATTCTTGGTGATGTTTCCGGCCATTACCGTTCGTATTTCGGCGGGGAATTCAGCGCCAAGTACGGCCTGCAGGTCCAGCCACTGCTCAAGGTTGCCCTGACCAGCGGCCGTGTCGGCGGTGTATCGCTGCACCACGTAGGAGGCCAATCGCTCACACTCCGCCTTGGCTGTATCGCCCCTGGTCCACAGTTCATTCGCCAGGGCCGTGAGGCCGACGACGTCGAGGGATTGCCACTCCCTGGGCGCGGCGTTCTCTTGGGCCGCCATCGCGGCGCAGGCCGTCAGCAGCAAGGCCGCAACGGCCCACGTCAAACTCCTATAGGCGCGGGTCATAGGATCGTCCTTCCCATGGTTATGATGCCGACGGACGACAGGACACCCACTGCCACCCGCCTTGCGCGCACCGCCTGCGCCGGGGTTAGCAGACACCGTCCGCCGCACTTTCCTATGTTCTCGAAGAATCACGGGCGGCCCCTATGCCGGGCCCGCTACGAATGTGGCCCCCAAGAATGCCCTTGCGGCGTCGGTCCCGTCGGGGAACACAAGAGCCGGACGAAGGCCAGTCCGACCCTTCCCTCGCGACCGCCGCACGAGGCTTGACCCTAAACGTCCATCGAAAGGCAACAGGCTGATATAAAGACTCGGCCTTCGAGTCAAGTCAAGAAAAAAACAGATTTTTTAACTAGAATACCGTATCTCGTTGTCGCGCAAGGACTTAGCAGCGCCCATGGGACAGGCAGATGTCAACTGCACCTCACATTTTCACTTCGAAGGTACAACGACATTTTTCCAACGACATTTTTCTTGACGTACCTTCCAAATCTGTTTACAAGAAACACCCCGTCCCTGAAGCGCTTGCCGCAGTGGAACGTCGCCAGGGAACCGGGGCCTGGGGGGCCCTATGAAGGCACTTCCGCCATCAGCCTTTGCCGTGGTCCGGGCGCTGGTTGGCATCCTCCTGCTCGTTGCCGCCGGCCTGAAAGGGCACCAGCTCGTTACCGAACCGACGCCCGAACGCGACCTGTTGTCGTCGAGATGGTTCCTTATCCTATGGATTGAGGTCGAACTGGCACTGGGCCTATGGCTCCTCTCGGGCCTGGCGCGGCGGGCGGCGTGGGCGACGACCCTGGCATGCTTCGCCGGGTTTGCCGGAGTCGCGTTGTATAAGGGACTGATAGGCGAGGCATCCTGCGGATGCTTCGGACGTATCGAAGTTAATCCCTGGTACACTTTGGTGTTGGACGGCGCCGTTGTGGCAGCCCTCGCGTTTCTTCACCCGCCGCTCCTGTCTCCTCCGCCTACCGCGCGCCCCCGCCTGCGGTTTGCCGCCGCGGCAGCGGTCGGACTGGCTGCGGGCACACCATTTGCCCTGACGGCGGCGCTCTTTGAGCCAACGACGCTTTCGGCAGACGGCCAGGTGGTCGGCTCCAGCCGCGTGGTGCTCCTGGAACCGGAGAAGTGGGTCGGAGGGCGGCTCCCCCTGCTGCCGCACATCGACGTGGCAAAGCAGCTCGCCAAAGGCCAGTGGACCGTGGTGCTCTATCACCACGACTGCCCGCATTGCCAGGAACGGGTACCGCAGTTTGAGCGAGAAGCGCGGAAGCAGGCCGGCCGCGTGGGCGACGCCAAGGTCGCGATGGTGGAACTGCCGCCTTACGCCCCGGCGGGCCGGTCGCTCCTACCTCCGGACACGAGCTGCCTCGCGGGCTGCGCCAGCGATGCCCGCGACTGGTTCGTCGAGACCCCTACGATCCTCACGCTCCTGGACGGCGTGGTGGTGGACGCCAAGGAAGGCGACGACACGAAGGGCCCCAGCCCCGCGCGTCTGGCGGGCCTGCCGCCGGTCGCCGGAGAGAAACCGGTGCCGCTCGAGGCGAGCGGCTACGATTTCGGGTTCGTCGAGCCCAAGAGCCCTCACAAGGTGCTGCTGACGGTCTCGAACCCATCCAAGAAGCCGCTGGTGATCACGAAAGTCCGCTCGGAATGCAAGTGCATGTCGGCGGTGGCGGCCGAGGGCGCCATCCCTCCGGGCGCAACCGCACCGGTCCGGGTCGTGCTGGTCGCACCGGAAAAACCCGTGCTCTACAACAAGCGTATCCTGCTTCAGACCGACGACAAGGATTGCCCCGTTATTCCGATTCCGATCAAGGCGGCGGTCGGCCTGCCGCTTAACACCGAGCCTGCCGCAGTGGACCTCGGGGCGGTTGCGTCCGGGTCGCAGCACGAGCGGACCGTCACGGTCGTCAACCGCTCGAAGACACCCGTGCGTCTCATCTACAGCACCTCCAGCGGGTCGGGTTGCTTTGCGAAGGTCCCGCGAAACCCGGTCCCCCCTCTGGGCAGCCTCGCCGTACCGGTGGTCATCCGTGCCCAGAGAACGGGCAGGCAGACCGTCTCGCTCCAGATCCAGACAGACCTTGCCCTTCAACCCTCGGTCACCGTGCCCGTTCAGTTCGTCGTCGGTGTGGCGGGAGATGCCGTGCGTGAGGCCCGCGCGGACGCCGCCACCGCCGTTTCCAGCCGGAAGGAGACAGCCCAATGAGAGCCCCGCTCCTTGCGATCGCCCTGTACGCGGTTCTCGCCGTTCCCACGGCCTTCGCAGGAGAACCGGCCAGCGGCGCATCGCCCACGCCGAAGCCTGCCGCCGGCGACGAAAACCTCATCCAGCTGAACTTCCCCGAGAACCTCGAAGTGAAGGCCCTCGTGGACTTCATCGGCAAACGGTTGGGGATGAACATTCTCTACGACGATGCCGTCGTGAGGAAGCGGATCACGATCGCCGCGCCGGCGAAGGTGCCGACGGAGTCGCTGCTGGGCCTCTTGCAGAGCGTCCTAAAGATGACGGGATTAGCTCTCGTGGACTCGGACCAGCCGGGATGGAAGAAGATCGTTTCGGCGCAGAGCCTGCTTTCGGTCAGCGGCCGTATCCAGGAGGACCCGCAGCGCCTTACGGCAACCGAAGCGGCCTTGGCCGTCACGCAGGTCTTTCCTTTGAAGCACGTCAGCACATCTTATATCGAGCAGATGATAAAGCCGTTCCTCTCGGCGCCCGGCGGGAACAGTTTTTCCGTCGAGGACCAGCGGCTGGTCATCGTGACGGACTATGCCGAGAACCTCCGCCGCGCGGCCCAGATGATCGAACTCCTGGATCGGCCCGGCAAGAAGGGAACGGTCAAGTTCGTCAACCTGAAGAACCGCGAGGCGGCGGACCTGGCGAAGCAGGTCAACGCCCTCCTCCAGGAGAAGCGCCGCGTCGGCGGCGGCGAGAAGGCCGGGCCGCCGGGCATCAGCATCACGCACGAGCCCCGCACCAACCAGATCGTCGTCATCTCGACCGAAGGGACCGAGACCGACGCCCTGGAACTCATCCAGACGCTGGACGTGCCGACGGGCCAGCAGACCAGGACCTACCGCGTCCAGAACATCTCGCCGCAACGGATCGACAAGCTTGCCCGGGATTCCTTCGGCTCCGACGGCCAGGCCCCGTACAAGGCCACGGTGGACCCGGATTCGGGGCTTCTGATCATCACTGCCCCGTCCGCCATCCACGAGAAGATCGCCGCCCTCATTCAGGAACTCGACGTGGCCGCACCCCAGCAACAGGGTTACGTCAGGTTCTACAGACTCGTGAACGTCTCGGCGGCAGATGTCCTGGCGACCATCCGGGCGTTGGAAGGTCAGGAAGGCGGCCTCGTGTCCTTGTCGCTGGAACAGGGGGGCGTCGGAACCGAGGGCGCCGCCCAGCCGCCCCGGCCCGCGCTGGGCGTCGGGCCGAACGTGCCGCCCGGGCCGCCGGGGGCGGAACTGCCGAAGCCGCCGGCCTATAAGCCGCCGCCGGAGAAAGGGTCAGGCGCCTCCGGCAGCGGTTCTTCAGGCGGCCCGTCGGGAGGCCCGACGTCGGGGACTCCCGCGCCGGCCGGTCCCCCCACGCCTGCAACACTGCCGGGCATGTCTTCCGTGCCGACGTCGGTCGTTTCTCTGTCGGGCGTTCCGAGCGGACCGGGGGCGCCCGGCCAGGCAGCGCGGGCGGGGGCGGTCGGACAGGCCAACGTCGCCCGCACCCGCAACGCCGTCGTCGCCGTGGACACGAACACCAACTCCATCATCGTCGTCGCCCCCCCGGCCGTCCAGGCGATCTACAAGCAACTCATCGACGCCCTGGACAAACGCCGGCCGCAGGTGATGATCGAGGTGACGATGGTGACGCTGGACACCTCGGACAATTTCTCCCTGGGGATAGAACTATCCGCCGAGAATACGCGGCCGGACCTGCGGTGGCTGACGTTCAGTTCCTTCGGCCTGAGCACACTGGACCTCACGACGGCCGTTCCGACGATCCTCCCCGGCGCCGGCTTCAACGGCGTCGTCCTCGACCCCGGCACTGCCAATGTGGTCATCCGGGCGCTGGCCACCAACGCGCGGGCGAAGGTGCTGTCGGCCCCGCGGATCCTGGTGAACGACAACAACGCGGGGACCCTTACGAGCGTGGCCGAGTCGCCTTTTACGAGCGTCAACGCCTCCAGCACCGTGGCAACGACCAGTTTTGCGGGCTACGCCTCGGCGGGAACCACGGTCGCCGTGACGCCGCACATCAGCGAAGGCGATTACCTGCGGCTGGACTACTCGCTCACGCTGAACAGTTTTACGGGAACCGCGGCCGGCGGCGTGCCGCCCCCGCGGCAGACCAACTCCATCGACAGCAAGGTGGTCGTGCCGGACGGGCACACGGTCATCGTCGGCGGCCTGAAGCGGCAGGACCTGTCGGACACGGTAAACAAATTACCCTTCATCGGGGACATCCCCGGCCTGGGCCTGCTCTTCAGCAACGTCACGAAACGCACGACCGAGAGCAGCCTCTTTGTCTTCATCCGGCCGGTGATCCTGAGGGACGACCAGTTCAAGGACCTGAAGTACCTCTCCGAGATCGACTCGCAGAAGGCGGAACTCCCCTCGCGCCTTCCGACGAGCCGGCCGATGGGGATTCGCTGAGCGCATGGCCCGAGCCAACGACAACTTCGCCGAACGCCTGAGAGCCCGCCTCGACGGCGAGTGCGCGGCCCTCTTCGGCCAGGCCGGCGCGTGCTCTCCGGCCGCCGCGCGGCAGGCGGGCGTCAGGCCCGAGGCCATCGCCGCCTCCACGGCTGAGGCCTTGGGCATCGAGTTTACCGAGAGCCTCGCCCACCTTCCAGCCAGCCACGACTTCCTGTCGCGTGTGCCGATCGGCTTCGCCAGGAGCCATTGCCTGCTGGGCCTGGCGGGTGAAAACGGCTCGATGCGCCTCGCGATGGCGGACCTCGCGCAGTGGCCGCAGATTCGGATTCTCACGAAGGCGATCGGCCGGCCGGTGGTTCCCCTCTTCGCCCCGCGCGAGGAGATCCTTCGGGCCGTGAGCGCCGCCTACGAGACCCAGACCGGCCAGGCGGAGCAGGTGATCCAGGAACTCGACAAGGACGAGGTTTTCCGCGAGCTTAGCGCCACCGCCCAGAGCGAGGACCTGCTGGACGTGGCGAACCGCGCTCCGGTCATCAAGCTCGTCAACCTCATCCTCTTTGAGGCCGTGAAGCGCCGGGCCTCGGACGTTCACATCCAGCCCTACGAGGATTCGCTCGTCGTGCGCCTGCGCCTCGACGGCGTTCTTTACGACGTCTTTCAGCCGCCCAAGGCCCTGCAGGAAGAGATCACGAGCCGCATCAAGGTCATGGGCGGGATGAACATCGCCGAGCGCCGGTTGCCGCAGGACGGACGGGCGACGGTCGAGGTGGGCAACCGCGTCATTGACCTTCGCATCGCCACCCTGCCCACGCACGTCGGCGAGCGGGTCGTCATACGCCTGCTGGATAAGTCCGCGCGGCTTTACACGCTCGACGAACTCGGCATGCCGGCGGGGGTCCTCGGGAAGTTTCGGCGCCTCGTGCACCAGGACCACGGCATCATCCTCGTGACCGGGCCGACGGGGAGCGGCAAGACGACGACCCTTTACGCCGCCCTCCAGGAGATCGACGCCACGGAGTTCAACATCCTGACGCTGGAGGACCCGATCGAGTACCGCCTCAAGGGCATCAGCCAGACGCAGATCAACGAGAAGAAGGGGATGACCTTCGCGACGGGCCTGCGGCACGTCCTCCGCCAGGACCCGGACGTCATCATGGTGGGCGAGATCCGCGACACCGAGACCGCCCGGATGGCCATCCAGTCGGCCCTCACGGGCCACCTCGTGTTCTCGACGCTCCACACCAACGACGCCTCCGGGGCGATTGCGCGGCTTCTGGACCTCGGGGCGGAACCGTACCTCGTGGCCTCGTGCCTGCTGGGGGTCCTCGCGCAGCGCCTCGTGCGCCGCATCTGCCCCGTCTGCCGCATGGCCCATGAGCCAACGGAGGAGGACCTTGCCCGGTGGGCCTTGTCGGAGGCCGACGGCCCCCTGCCCGGCCCGCTCTTTCGCGGCCAGGGGTGCGAGGAATGCATGAACACCGGCTACAGGGAACGCGTCGGCATCTTCGAGCTCCTCACGGTCAATGAGGCGCTCCGCGAACTCGTGCTCCATCGGGCCAAGGCATCGACGATCAAGGCCGAGGCGATCCAGGGCGGGATGCGGACGCTCCGCACCGAGGGCCTCGAGAAGGTCACCGCCGGCGTTACGACCATCGACGAGGTCGTCAAGGTCACCAGTCGCGACGAGTTCTAACCGAGAACATGCCCGTCTACAGTTACAAGGCGTTTGACACAGGGGCCCAGGCCGTGGCCGGCTCGGTCATCGCCGACACTCCGCGCCAGGCCCGCGACGAACTCAGGGCCAAAGGGCTCTCGGTCGCCGAGGTTTCGCCCGCCCGCGGGGGTGCGACGGTCGACTGGCTTGAGCGGCACCGGGGACGGAGGGGCCAGTCGGAGGCGGTCGCGGCGGTGCGGGAACTGGCGACGCTCCTGGGGGCCGGCATTACGCTCCTGTCGGCGCTCGACACGCTCGTGCGGCAGCACAAGGGACACTTTCGGTCGGTCCTCCAGGGCATCCGCGACCGGGTCTCTTCCGGCGTGAGCCTGGCTGACGCGATGGCAGAGCGGCCTGCGTGGTTCGACGAACTCTCCGTCAACATCGTCCGCGTCGGCGAGAACACCGGGACCCTGGAATCGGCCCTCGTCCGCCTCGCGGAGTTCCGGGAGAAAGGCGAGTACCTCAGGAACCGCGTCACCACGGCCCTCATCTATCCGGCCGTGGTCCTCACGATCGGCCTCGGGGTGATGACGTTCCTCATGACCTACGTCGTGCCGCAACTCCTCTCGACGCTCGTCGAAGCGGGCCGGCCCCTGCCCTGGCCAACGTGGATCGTCAAGAGCGTAAGCGACTGCCTTCTCCACTGGTGGTGGCTCATCCTGGCTGCGGGGCTGGGCCTCGTCTTCGGCGTGCGGGCACTCCTTCGCACAGACCGCGGTCGCTGGGCCTACGATCGACTCGTGCTGAAGATCCCCCTGGTGGGCGACCTCATCCGCAAAGAGAACACCTCGCGGCTGTCGGTCGTCATGGCGGCCCTCCTGAGGAGCGGCCTGCCGTTCGATGAAGCGATCCGCATCACACGCCGGACCTTGCGGAACCGGGTCTTCCGCCGCGCGATGGACGACTACGAGACGGCCGTAATGGCCGGCCGCGACATCGCCGGCCCGCTGGAATCCTCGGGCGTCTTTACGCCGCTGGTGGTCCAGATGCTGGCCGTGGGCCAGCAATCCGGGGAACTCGAAGGGATGCTTGAACGCCTCTCCCAGGCCTACGACCGCGAGATCGCCACGGCCACGCAGCGGCTGACGGCGTTGCTTGAGCCCCTGCTCATCGTGGTCCTGGCCATCATGGTGGGGTTCATCGCCTTTGCCACAATCCTCCCGATCCTGGAGATCAACAATGTCCTGTAGCCGACGCCGCAGACTCATCAGGCGTGCCTTCAGCCTCGTGGAGATCATGATCGTCATCGTGATCATCGGCCTGCTGGCCGGCGTGGTCACGATCAACGTCCGCAGTTACCTGACGAAGGCCCGCCAGAGCACCGCCCGCGTGGAGATCGCCACAATCGTCCAGGCCTTGAACACGTTTTATGCGACCTGCGGGCGGTACCCGACGAACGAAGAGGGCCTGGATGTGCTTTCAAAACCAACCGACAAGAACCCCGAACCGCTCCTCGAAGGGAAGCCCACCGACCCGTGGGGCCGGCCGTACCAGTACGTGTGCCCGGGCGCAAGCGTCCCGTTCGAGGTGATCTGCCTGGGCGCCGATGGCCGCGAGGGAGGCGAAGGGGCGGACGCGGATATCTCAAGCGCGCGACTCAAGGAATAGCGACGTGAACCGCAGGGCCTTCAGCCTCGTGGAACTCATCGTGGTGCTTCTGATTCTCGCCATCGCGGCGGGGGTGGTGGCCGTGAGCGTCCGCGGCCCGCTCCGGAAGGTCGGCATCGAACGGACCGTGGACGAAATCATCGCCTTCGACCGGCTGACGCGCCAGTACGCACGCCAGCAGGACCGGGCGACAAGGCTCCTCGTGGACCTTTCGGCGGGAGAGATTCGGAGAACGGATGAGGAAGGGCGCGACGTGCTCGGCGAGCCGCTTCGCCTGGCGTCCGGGTACCGCGTGGCGCGGCTGCACCTCGCCGGGCAGGACATCGCGTCGGGCCAGGTCGCGATCAGCTGCAGCGCCCTCGGCCTCACGCCGACGTATGCGGTCCTCCTGGAAGGTCCGGGCGGACGGAGGCAGTGGGTGCTGGTGGCGGGCCTGTCGGGCCAGATCGTTGGAACGGGCGATGACAAAGAGACGGAGAACATCCTGGCGATGCTCGAGGCGCGGCCTCACACTGATTGAGGTCGTGCTGGGCACGGCCATACTCGGGACGCTCCTGGTGGCGATCCTCCTCAGTACGTCGCGGCTCCAGGCGAGCGCCGCCCGGGCCGACCGGCGGATCGAGGCGTGCCGGGTGGCCGATGCGCTCCTGGAAACGTGGTGGGCAGGCAAGCCCGAGAACTTCCCCCGCGCGGCCTCGGGGATCGTGGACGGGCCGGGTGGCTGGTCGTGGCGAACAACGCCGACCGAGAACCCGGAAGCGCGGGCGATGAAAGCCGAGACGGTCGCCCTGGAGATCTTTGCGCCGGGCGCCCCCAAAGGCGAGCCGGCCGTGCGGGTGGAAGTGGTTTTGCCGGAGAAGACGGATGCCCCGGAAAAAGGGACTGACGCTCGTTGAGCTCCTCGTAAGCCTCGCGATCGCGGCGATCCTGGTGGTGGCCGCCCTCGGGGCGAGCGCATCTATTGCGCGGGCGCACCTGAAGGTACGCCAGGACGACGTCAGGCCGGAGCGCCTCCAGGATGCGCTCCAAACGATCGTCGGCATGGACCTCTTGCACGGACACCACTATCGGGACGCCGTGGACGGATTCTCGGTGCAAACGCACGCGAGCCTGGCAACCGGAACGCTGAGGCTTGAACACGTGCCGGCCGTGGTCACGTACCGCATCCGCAAGGTCGGCGAGCGGACGTACCTTGTACGCGTTCAGGAGACCGCCGGCCAGGTCCTGCAGACGGAACTCGTTGCAGCGGACGTTCGCAGTGTGCGTCTGGTTCCCGCCAAGCCCGTAAACCCCGGCCCCGACGGCTGGAAGCCGCTGATCGGCCCGTGCATCGTGCAAGTGGAGTTCGCTTCGGGCATTGTGGAAGTGAAAGGCCTCGAACGAGGTCAGACCTGACCGTGACGGGAAGAACTGCAAAACGCGGATTCGTGCTCGTGATGGTCCTGGTGGTCCTGGCCGTCGCCGGGAGCCTCCTGGCGGCAGTCGCGCACCGAACGACCTTACGCAGCGCCCAGGCCGGCGAGGCGCGAAGCGCCCTTCAGCGGAAGTGGGCCTTCCGAAGCCTCCAGGCCGTGTGTTTTGCCCGGGCCGAGGAGATGCTCAAAGAAGACACCACCGATCTCGCCCCACCGCCGGTGACTGCAAGGCGCAGGCTCTCGTTGGGCGGGACGGAATTTACGGTAATCGTTGCCGACGAACAGGCCAAGGCGAACGTGAACCTGGTGGCCGCAAGGCGCGACAAAGACGGCCTCAGGGCCTGCGTCTCGGCCCTGAGCGGCGGCGGCTGGACCCTGCAGGTGATCCCGCGGCCGGTCGAGGAGAAAT
>Ga0315291_10003243_pt1:0-20000 | contig 21070 bp, 20 predicted proteins | sample YL17G12_20_MG_FD_203070 | JGI IMG/M metagenome (GOLD analysis project Ga0315291, IMG submission 203070) | Sediment microbial communities from Yellowstone Lake, YNP, Wyoming, USA - YL17G12_20 | ecosystem: Environmental > Aquatic > Freshwater > Lake > Sediment | place: USA: Wyoming...
GCCATGGCTGGATCGCTGGATACCGTGGAACCGGCGATGGCATCCTTGATCCCTGAGACGGCGACAACGTTGCCCGCATCGATCTCCTCCACGGGGATCCTATCAGCACCGACTGTGAGGGACACGAGCTGCGCTCGGTTCGGGTTCGGCATGCCGCTGACCCAGAGTTCCTGTCCTTTGACGATCTTGCCACTGTAGAGACGACCGACGGCGACTTCACCAGCGTGCGGATCGACGATTATCTTGGTGACCATGAACGCCACAGGTCCGTCTGGGTTGCATGTCATCATGGATTTGCCGAATGTAGACTCGAGGTCCCCGTGCCAGATGACCGGAATCCTCAGCTTCTGCGCCTCCAACGGGTTCGGCAGGTGAGTGATGACCATCTCGAGAAGCACTTCATGCAGAGGCGCTCTCTTTGCAAGGGTCTTCTGGTCCTGGTTCTTGCAGTACTCGAAGACCTGCTTGAAGTTGATGCCGGTCTTCTTCATGTAGGGCACGGTGATGGCCCAGTTGTTGAAAGCGGAGCCGAAGACGACGTTTCCCGTCTCGACATTGAGGGCCCACTTGTCCCTGAGCTCTGGCGGCAGCAACTTCCTGATCTTCTCGTTGACCTCATTCACTATGTTGGACAGACGTTGCTGCATCTGTTCCGGGGTGACCTGGAGTTCGTTGATCAACCGGTCGACCTTGTTGATGAACAGTATCGGGTGGACTCTCTCCTTGATGGCCTGCCTGATCACGGTCTCTGTCTGGGGCATCACCCCTTCCACCGCACAGCACAGGATCATGACGCCATCGATGGCCCTCATGGCCCTAGTGACGTCACCGCCGAAGTCGACGTGGCCGGGCGTGTCAATCAGGTTGATAAGGTACTCCTGGCCTCTGAAATCGTACACCATCGATGCGCTCGCAGCATTGATCGTGATACCTCTGGCCTGCTCCTGCTCGTCGAAGTCCAGAAGGAGCTGCTTCCCCGCGAGCTCCTCGGACATCATGCCCGCGCCGGCGATGAGGTTGTCCGAGAGCGTGGTCTTGCCGTGGTCGATGTGCGCAGCTGTACCTATGTTCCGTATGAATTTCGGCTGTCTCATCAGCGCCTGCGCCCTCTTGATATTGTCTTCCTTTCTTCCCATAAGCTCACCACGGGTTCAGCAATTCATCAGATGAATGGAAACAATGGAGAAACGGTTTGGGACCGATCAGCGCGCTGAAGCGGCCACTCTCTCGATCTCTTCTTTCTTGGAAACGGAGAAGCTGTTCATATCGTTCTTGGCCGCGCCGATGATCTCGTCCGCAAGACACTCCTCGATCGGCTTCTTGCTCTTGTGAGATGTCTGAAGCGCTCCGTTACAGATGTACCTGAGCGCCAGATCGACTCTCCTGGCCGGAGCGACATCGACCGCCTTCGGCACCGAGATGCCACCGTACTGGAGCCTAGTGACCTCTTCCCTTGGCGCGACGTTCTGGAGCGCATCGACGAGGACCTGCAGTGGATTCGATTTGGTCTTCTGCGCGATGATCCCGAATGACATCTCGACCGCTTTGTAGGACTTCAACTTCTTCCCAGTGAAGTTCTCGGTCCGCATCATGCCGTTGATGATCCTCTCGACGATGCTCATCTTGGCCTTCGCGAACGGTTTGTTAGTATGCCTGCCACCCGTGTGCGGAACTGCTACAGGCGATATGTCGATGTATCTGGCCATGCCCTGGTCTCTGAGGGTGACCCCTGAGACATCGAACTTGCCAAACATCAGCACGGTGCCTGCACGAGGTAGCTCCTTCGCAGGCGGGACTTCCGCTGCCCTGTGCCCAGGCGGAACTGGAGGAGGCGTTGGTTCCGATGCCGCTGCGGGCTGTTCAGGTGGTGCAGCAACTGCCTGTGGGGCCACTGCAGTCGGCTCCGGAGCCTTGCTTCCTTCTTGATCTGGATTGCCCTCCATTCATCTCACCTTACGGGCTTTTCCTTTCTGCCCTTCACGAGCTCGTTCAGGGACACATTGTTGACCTTGATGACCTTGAATCTCACACCAGGGATATCTCCATAGGATCGGCCCATCCTTCCGCCGATGCCCTCGACCAGCACCTCGTCGTGCTCGTCGATGAAGTTGATCGCGCCGTCACCGACAGCGAAGGCAGTGATCTGCCGGCTGTTCTTGATAAGCTGGACCTTGACGCACTTCCTGATCGCCGAGTTGGGTTGCTTGGCCTCTATCCCGACCTTCTCTAGCACAACGCCCTTCGCCTGGGCAGAGCCCTCCAACGGGTCGGACTTCTCCTTCAGGTGCAGCGTCCGGCGCGCGTAGTACCTGTCGCTCCACCTATGCTTCTGTCTGTCTAGGCCAAGCTTCCTGGCTGTGTTGAGACCCTTCGGCAATCATTCACCTTTTCCAGTGGAATATGCCCTACAAACGAGTCGCCCTATTAAAACTTACGCTTATACTGTGGGGCAAGCCAGAGTGCCAGATATCCAACGCTCAGACTCTCGCACCGCAGTACTTGCAGAACTTGCTATCGGAATCGAGAGCCGATTTGCATGATGGACAGGATCTTGGCGAAGGAGGCGCGGTGAACTGCATGACAGGTTGCTGCGCCTGCCCCTGGGTCCAGCTCGGGGACGACGGAGCGGAAGGAGGGGCCGGGTTCTTGGGGAACGCGTACAGATAGTTCCAGAACTCGTTCATCAGCCTCTGGGCGCCGTTCTCGTATTCGATGTAGGAGACCGCGCCGACCGCCACCGTTATGGGGAGGAGCAGGATGGCGCCCACGACCCCCACGGCCGCCCCCTCGTCCGTGAGCTCTGCAGACAAGGTGACATCGACGCCTGTGTTCTGGCCCTCGTCAACCGCATAGACGTCAACGGATTGTCTCAGACCCAGCTTTGAGTAGAACTGACCGCCTCTGAGGCTGAAAGGCGAGGTGTATGTGATCCCGAACTGCCTGGATCTCCAGTACCATCCAGCAGCCTGCATCACCTGCTCTTTCGTTATTCCCGGCATGTTCCTGTGATCGTGCTTCGTGAAGAGATTCTTGATCATGCGCTCACACCAACCCGCATTCCTTCATCACATGAGATAGCCATGACACCGATATTGCATTTTCCGTTCGAACAGTCAAGGGCGACCGTAGGACTCTCCACTGACGATGGCGGTGGAGATAAGATGCGCCATCCTGAGTGGTTCAGGTACGACTCCTCGAACGGTGGAGAGACTGACCAAGCTCACGAACTCTTGCCATTCGAGGCCCAGCCCACAGCCGAACAGAGGATTGTCCTCCGTCGGAATCTCTCTCAGCTCAAGCTTCGTGATGAGCGCATATCTCTCATGCCAATCATCGAAGTGCTTCATGAGTGCGGCCTTCATCTTCTCCATATCTGGCCTGTCCCGCGTCACCGTCAGAACGGGCAATCCAAGCGAGCTGTGCAGCTCCTTCAGGTCGATCACGTTGAAGCCAGCAAGGGCAATCCCGTCGAGCATGACCACCTTGATCTGGTCTCTGTATCTAGACCTCGAAACCATCTCAACCAGCATCTTGGTGGAATCGGTTCCATCCACGGTCACCTCAGTCTTCATCACGCCTTCTAGATAGTTAGGGACCCTCACGATTGCGCCGACAACGACAGCCTTCTTGTCTCTGAACTTGAAAGGAGAATCATCTATCCCCAGAATCCTGATTTGTGTCTTCATCTAATCATCACGCGAGCGGAAGCGAACCCGTGATCGGATCGATGGCACTCTCCGGACCAGGACCGATCCCGAGACACGTGGTTGTGTTGGGAGGCAACTCGGTCATCCCAGCGTCCGATATCATCGTCAATGGTAGCCCAGCACGATACGCTTTGTCCTTCAAGAACCTCAACTCATCCAAATCCTTGGCTCTGAGGACGACCTTCCTCTGTCCCTCTCTATACCATTCCGAGAACCACTTGGCCTTCTTGGACTTCGCCTCGAGAGCACAAGTGACCGCTGCGTGAGCGACTTGAGCAGCGAGCTTGCCAGTTGACATCTCAAGGTCGTCGCGGACCACGATCACTAACTTGTACTGCACACTGCCCTTCTTACTTGCCATTCACTTCTTGCCTCCACCGAGGGAACGCAACTCCTCATTGATCTGATCGACCCTGCCTCTTGCATCGTCTATCCGCTGTCGATAGTAGAGCTTTCTCTGAGGATTTGAAGTCGACGAGCTCTCGACAAGTGCTCTGAGATCGGCCAGCAGAGCCTCACGCTCCAGCACAAGTCTCTCTGTCCTCTTCTTCTTGTTGTAGTTCAGTCCCTTGGCCTTGGGGACCCCTCGAATCGAAGTCGGTCTGTAGAGTTTCGGATGTATCAGACCGGCTCTCGGATACGCTCCTCTGACCCAACCCGCAAGGGCGAACAGTCCAGTGATAGAGAGAAGAACGGCCCAGAGAGGCCCTTCTGTGACATATCCGTGCCCCTCGGTGCTCAAGGCGTTGAGCATGAAACCGACGAGGATGGAGATCACGACGCTCACTCCCATCCCGAGCGTAGCTCTGTATATGATGTCGTATTCCGGGTCGAGCTCCCCCCTCCTCGGGAAGAGCAAGTTCACGAGAGTGAACCCTGGCAAGAAGAATATGATCGCAATGCCCGCTACGATGTGAAGGATACTGCTCATCGCTCTCGAACGACGAGCAGACTCTGGAGCATATTTAAGGATTTGCTGGCCTGCAATTGTGAAACAATAATTAGCACGCAGGCGTTACACGAACCCGGATGTTCGAGCTGAAAGAGCGCGACGGGCTTGCGAGGGTGTGCGAGCTTACGACGAAGCACGGGAAGGTGACAACCCCTGTCCTCCTCCCTGTGGTCAACCCCAACTATCTGACGATCTCCCCGAAGGAAATGCGCGATAGACTGGGCGTCCAGATGCTCATCACCAACTCCTACATTATCCGCGGGAATGACGCTCTGAGAGAGAAGGCTGAGACCTCGGGCGTGCACAGTCTGCTGGGTTTTGACGGGCCAGTCATGACAGACAGTGGAACCTTTCAGAATCATGTCTATGGCGATGTACGCGTGGACCCCGACGAGATCGTGAGATTCCAGTCCGCCATCGGTTCGGACATCGGCACCATCCTTGACATATTCTCCGAGCCTGACTTCTCACGCGAGCAGGCTGATGCTGCCGTTGATGAGACAGTGAGACGGGGGAAGGGGGCGGTGGGGTGCAAGGGAGAAATGCTGCTGGCCGGAACGGTCCAGGGGGGGCTTTTTCCGGACATCAGGGAGCGCTGCGCAAGAGAACTCTCTGCGCTGGATTTTGCAGTCCATCCCATCGGCGGGGTCGTTCCCCTCCTTGAGAATTACAGATTCAGCGAGATAGCTGAGATAATCATTGCGTCGAAGAAGGGCCTCAACCCTTCGCGTCCAGTCCATCTGTTCGGAGCTGGGCATCCAATGATCTTCCCTATGGCGGTGCTCCTGGGCTGCGACATGTTCGACTCAGCATCCTACGCGAAATACGCCAGGGATGAACGCTTAATCTACTCGACTGGGACCAGGTTCCTCAGGGATCTGCACGATCTTGCGTGTCACTGTCCTGCATGCACCAAGACTTCGATCGAAGACCTGAAACAGATGCCGAGAGAGAAAAGGACCAAGATACTTGCCGAGCACAATCTGCACGTCTGTCTGCGGGAGATCAACCGGATCAAGAACGCGATCCACGAAGGATCCATATGGGAGCTTGCGGAGATGCGCGCTCGGGCGCACCCATCGCTTCTGGATGCCCTGAAATCTCTGAAGAGGCACAAAGAGTTCTTGGAAAGGTTCGAGCCTGCCAGCAGGCATGGAGCCTTCTTCTACTGCGGGCCTGAGAGCTACGATAGACCGACAGTGATGAGATACCAGGAAAGATACTTCAACCGATATCGGAAGGTTGCGACAAGGGTGCTCGTGGGTTTTCCAGAAGGCGCCAAGCCCTATTCTCGAATCTATTCCAAGGAGATGGCCGAGATATCCGAGAAGGTCGATGCAAGCTACATCGTCACATCCTTCTTCGGTCCGGTCCCGATAGAGCTAGATGAGTACTACCCGATCGCCCAGTCCGTTATCCCAAAGGAGCTGGATTCGGAGGCAAGTGAGCGCATCCTGAAGACGATGGAGAGGCACGCACACCAGCACGGCTATCCACTTGCAGTGATGTGGGAAGGCAAGCAGACTCTCGAATTCCTCCAGGAGATGGTCTCGGGAGGGGGCAGGAAAGTCGATCTGGACATGCTGAGGTGCAGAGCTGTCCTCGACATGCAATTCGGCAGAGGAGCGGGAGACATACTCGACGGCAGGAAGGTCGAGATCGTGAAATCTGAGAGGACTGGCAAGATCAGAAACGTCCTTCTGGACGGCGTGCATGCGTTGTCCATGAGAGCCCATGACGGTAGATTCTCTCTGAGACTGGAGGGTGGCAGGCTGCTGATGAAGGCATTGTCTCCGCCCAAGATGCGCGTGATGACTGATGATGAACCCGCAGAATTCGCTGCCAAAGGGAACAACGTCTTCGCGAAGTTCGTTTTGGAGTGCGATCCTGAGATCAGACCGGGAGACGACGTTCTCGTCATCAACACGAAAGGCGAGCTGGCTGCCGTCGGCCGAGCATTGATGAACCAAGAGGAAATGCTGGCATTCAAGAGAGGAATCGCAGTCAAGGTGAAGGATTCCCCGGACTAGGGCTTCTTCGAGATGACCTTTTCAGCAACGCTCGTGCAAGATAGGAAATCGTCAAGCGTGTGCAGAAGACTGTTCAAAGAGGTGGCACCGATGTCTGCCAGGATTGACGAGCCATCAACCTTCGTGACCACATAGCCCTGGTTGTCCAGCTCGACCGCGTCGAGGATCTTCCTGGCCTCGGCTTCAGATGAGAATTCAAGCCGCAGACTGCACCTGACCTTTGGCCCGGAATCGTCAGCTCCCATGGTGACTTGGAGACAGCGGCCAAGATACTTAGAAGTTGGCGTGAATGCATCTCGGAGTGCGATACAACCCCGTCCAGAGAGAAGTGGTGAGATCAATTGAAATGGAAGATCGACAGGACCATGGCGATTTGGGGCATTTCGTTCGGAATCGTCGCATCGCTCACAGGAATGTTTGTCGTCAGCGCTCTCAGGGGAGGATTCCTTGCAGAAGGGTTCTTCCTTCTTGTTCTGGGCTGGGTGCTCTTCCTGGTCCTCATCGCCAAAATCGCCACACGACTGAGACAAAGGAAGCAGAAGGAGACGGAAGAGTGAGAGTAGCCCCGGGAGGATTCGAACCTCCGTCACAGGCTCCAAAGGCCCGCATGATTGACCGCTACACCACGGGGCTGTGATGGGTCATATGGCGACATAGTTGGCAACTCATATTAACGATTTCCTGCACAGCCTGGACTATCTCCTGGACACGAGGATCACACCGAACAACACCAGGATTCCCCCCATCGCCGTGAGCCAACCTATTCCTTGACCCAATATGATCCACGCGAAGATCACAGTCACGACGGGCTCGAAATAGAGTGTGGCACCGGTCGACGACGCGGTCAGTCCCGAAAGAGCTCTGAACCAGAAGACGTATCCGATCACAGTGCACAGAACGCCCAGATAGAGCGCTGCGACGAAGAAGCTCAGGGGAAACACAACCGGCTGAAAGATCTCCGCGTCGACTACCGCGAAGGGCGTGAGCATCACAGTCCCGATGAGTGCGATGTACGCGGTCGAAATGAAGGGGTCGTATTTCTTCACCAGCTTCTTGCCTTCGACAGTATATACCGCCCAGAAAACCGCGCAGACCACACCGAACAGCCCGCCGAGGAGCGCCTCCCACCTAGAGGCGAAGGCGACCGTCCCATCTGTTACGACGAAATAGGAACCGATTGCGGAGACCGCCAGCCCCACCTTCTGGCCAGGCCCTATCCTTTCGCCCAACCTCAAGTAGGACAGGAGAAATATCATGACGGGACAGAGCAGGGTCACAAGGATCGCAGTAATCGAAGGACCGGCGAATTTGACACCATAGTACTGGAAGATGTAGTAGACCCCAATACCGATGAAGGCGAGAAAGAGAAACTTGCGCGTGTCCGCTCTCTCGAACATCTTCGGCCTCTTGAGGATGATGTATCCTCCGAAGATGGACGAGGCTACGAGAAATCGCGCCATTGCAATCAACGTCGGCGAGGCGCCATCCCTTATTGCCACCTGGACAACCACGAACGAGTTGCCCCAGATGAGGATCGTGAGTGCCAGGATCAAGTAAAGCTTAGTGTCGTCCTTCATCACGCACCTTCCACTTTCCCGGTCCTGTGGATTGGGGTCGCGATGGCAATCGACAATCTGGCGCAAGTGCCGAATTCCGGATCGGAGTCATCTACCTGCAGCCTGTCGCACGCGAGCAGGTCCACCATCTCTCGCGACTCGCCGGAATCGATCGTGCAACCGTATGCATCAACGAATGTTCTCATCTCGTGCTCTGCATCGGAATCAGGTATTATTCTCTTTCCAGCGCACAGTGGGTCCTCGTTGCCAGAACATTCATATGCTCAGACCCCGTTTTTTGCACGGGATTCGATGTCATCGATGAAGCAGGCCAAGAAGTACACAGCTCAAGTGAACGAACATCAGATATCCGCCAAGAAGCTGGCAAAGGCTGCCAAACTCCGTGCAAGAGCGGCCAAGATCAGGGAGCAAGTTGCGAAGCACGACGCCAAGATCAGGAGCCTGCAGAGGAAGATTGCCGACCTGGAGAGAAGGGCCAACCAGCTGGCAGGACCGCCAATGAGATAACGGGCGGTCGAGATACATATATATACAATGAAATGGATATTGTCTGACAATCGTCATACGATGGGATGGGATGTCGAATTGAACAGGAAGCTAGCAGTGCCTCTCGCTGTGAGGGGACTCCTTAGAAAGGAGGAGAATCGCGTCGGCAGAATCAGGATCCTGAAGGATTCCGAGCAAGACGGCGACGGTTTGGAGTTCGCAAGGAAGCTCGCTGAGAACAGAGCGCGCATCGATGGCCTGCTGAAGGACATCAACAAGGACCCGGAGGTCGTCGATTCGCCGGAGATCGAGACCGAGCTGGACTACATCCAGGCGTCCATACAACTCGGCCTTCTCGAGATAACTGGCGAGCTGGAAGAGGTTCCGTACTCCGATGAGCTGTTTGAAGAAGCAGTCGCATAGACGGGAATTGCGCAGGAGTCCCTTCCTCGATTCCGGTGGTTTTTCATGAAGACTCTGGAGGAGGGAGTTGAACATGCGAGCGAGTGCTGGGCGAGCCAATTGAACTGCGCCGAGTCGGTCCTGCGTGGCGTTTGTTTCGCTCAAAGGATCGACCTCACAGATCAAGCAAAGAGGATGGCGACGCCGTTCGGAGGAGGCGTTGGGAGATCGGAGGACATCTGCGGAGCATTGGCCGGGGGAGTCCTCGCAATAGGAGCCGACCGGGGCAGGACATCAGCCCAGGAGGACAGGCTCAAGAGCTATGAGGCGGCTGGCAAGCTGTACCGTGCGTTTCAGACACGCTTCGGGTCGACTTGCTGCAACGTCCTCAACAAGAGCGACTTCAAATCCCCTGAACACAGAACGCGATGTGGAAGGTATGTCAACGAGGCGACGAGTCTCGCCATCCAGATACTGCGAGGAGGATGAGCGCTTAAGGCATTCCGCTCCTTGAGAAGAATGTTCTGGAAATATATATATACAAATCAGAAGATACATATGACAGCTCCAAGAAGGGATGGGATTTGGACGTAGCAAAGAGGATCGATGAGCCAGCGGTAGATAGATGGAGCGAGCGATCTGCCGCTTCGGACGCAAGCGAATCCAGCGTGAAAGGAGACCTGCCGTTCTTCAGGCTCAGCGGCGGGATATTGAAGACCAATGCGAGGACGTCTAACAGGATCGACGACCTCCTTCGGAAGCTGGTTGAAGACAACAGCAGCAGCCGATACATGCCCAACATCGACAAGAACCTGGACTTCCTCCACACATACATGAAACTGGACATGATTGGCAGAGCCGCCGACGACGTGTCCGCTATGAACAGGAAACGCTCCGAAGGTGCCCAGCAACCCACTCGATCGGAGCGCGTTCCGCCAGAGGAATGATCAGGCGGTTTTGCCCGGTTCCCCAAGATGGTAGCTTCGCTCACGCGAAGTAACAGATAAAAGAGAAGTTGGGAAAGGGTTTGCTCAACGTTTGCGCTTTCTCTAGGGCTCTCTGCGCCTACGCATCGGTGCCACGACTTCGAACAGCACAACCAGCGCTAGGATGCCCGCCACCGGCAGGAGCACTGTCGGGAATTCGGGGATCGGGCCAACAATGGTCACCGTCATCGTATCAGTTCCCACCATTCCGTCGTTGTCGACAACCGTTAATGTCACGACGACAACTCCCGGCACTGTCAGGAAGGGGAACGACTGAGTCTCGCCTGACAAGTTCTGCGCCACACCGTCATAGGTGAACGTCCAATACCAAGCCACAATGACGCCATCCGGATCGTTGGAACCCGTACCACCAAATGTCACCAAGTCGCCCAAGTCGATAATCTGGTCGGGTCCGGCCACGGCAACCGGACGTGCGACACCAGCGATGATCGCGTTCGCGGAGCTCGACACGTTGTGGCTAGTGATGCCCGTCTGGTCGTCCACGTACACCGTGTAAATGTACGTTCCTGACGTCAAGTATGTATGCGTAGTGTCAGAGGTCAGGGTCGATGATTCCAATGGTGTGCCGTCTCCGAAGTCCCACGTGTACAGGAGCGTGTCACTGTCGGGTTCATATGCGCTAACCGAGAACGGCGTTGCCAAGCCGACAGTCCCTGTGACGTCCGTGACGGGAGCGACCTGCGGCGGATCGTTCTGAGTCAGCGTTATCAACAGCTGCGACGAGGTAGTGTTGGACTGGCCGTCATAGACATACATGAACACCGTCATCGTGCCGGTGCCAAGCGTCTGGTACGCGTGCGATGTCGTGACCGTCACAAGCTGGTTGTTGTGCGACGGAACCGGACCGTCCACATAGGCCCACGTCCCATTGGGCGAACCGTCACCGAAACTGAACCAGAATCGCATCTGATCAACATCCGGGTCCTTCGCGGACCCAGTGAACACTATCGTCTGTCCAACAAGTGCGCTCGTCAGGTCCGCACTGAGCGTCAGGGTAGTGGGCGGTGAGAGTGGCCCGATGACCGTCACATTCTCGAGAGCCGATACGTTGTGGCCCGCGAGTCCGGTCAGGTCGTCAGCGTGCACGACCAGACCGTAGCGCCCCTTCTGGGTGTACTCGTGCGTCGTCGTGGACGTCGTGGTCACAGAAGTGGAGCCATCGTCCCAAACCCATGTGAATCTCATCGGATCACTCTCCGGGTCTGACGCCGTAGCCGTATAGGTCACAACTGTCTTCCAGTTGACCGTTCTCGAGCTCGGCAAGGAGAGCACTGGGGGCCCGTTGAACGCCACGTCGAGGGAGTAAGTATTGTGTGCAGGCCGACCAGCACCTGGGTGGTTGTCAGTGACATCCAGCGACACCGTGAATGTCTGACTGGTGGTGTATGCGTGAGTCACGACCGACCCCAAAGCCGTGTACGTGTCGCCGAAGTTCCACGTGTAGTAGAGCGGGTCCGTATCTGTCGAGCTACCCGTGAATGTTATGACATCACCCATATCTGGGGTGGTCGTCGATGGAACTATCGTTGGAGTCGTGGGCGGGGCGTTGTTCTTGTCATAGACCGTCACTGTGGTCTTGTTCCAGCCGCTGAAGCCGTCAGCCGTTCCTGTCTCCCGTGCAGCGAAATACACCGTGTAGACACCATCTTGTGCGAAGGGGTGGCTCGCGTCATGAGACGACTGCCATCCAGTGTTCGGCGTGTCGTCTCCCCAGTACCACTGGTACTCGAGCCCAGTCCCACCCGATCCATCGCTCCCTGTTCCGGTGAAGGGAATCGACTCACCCATGAATCCTTCAAAGGTCGGTTCCACGGAAGCGGTAGGAGCCATGTTGTCAGTAACCGGTGGCGACAGTTGCATGTAGAGGAATGGTTGGTAGAAATCGGGCATCAGCATCCAGCCCGTTCCAGTCGCCCAGTTGCCATAGCTGGCCCTGTCCCAGCTCTTATAGTTCACAGCGTAGAGGTCCTGCCTGAATGCAACATACTGGGCCGCGTGATCCTCGTACAGCACTTTCTGCATCTCATCCACGAGCGTCTTTCTTGTCGTCTCGTCGATCGCTAGCAATGACCTGTTGTACAGATCGTCGTATGTCTTGTTGCTCCAATAGGAGCCACTCCAGCTTCCGATCGCGCCGGTCGTGTGGACGGACATGCAGTCAGTGGAGGGGTCCGATGTCGGCGAGAACGCCCAGTCCCAGAGCCATGTGTCATAGTCTCCGACGTACCAGGCCGTGTTTGCCTGATTGGTGGACATCAGGTCTATATTCAGCTGGATACCCGCCTCCGCGGCCCATTGAGCAATAAGCCTGGTCCCACTGTCCCACTGAGGCTCCGGCGTGAGGCTCAACAAGCGGAAGGATAGTGGATCATATACGACGGTTCCAGTCTTCTTGTAGAGAGGAACAGCCGTACCATCATCATCGGCCCCAGTTGAGTCGAATGCCCAGCCTGCGGCGTTCAGGAGCGACCTCGCATACCCAGTGTCGAACACGACTGGCGTCGGATATGTGTAGTGCCATTTGCTCGTGTCCACAATGAGCGAATCCGCGACGGATCCGAAGCCGAGAAGGACATCATCGACAAACTGCTGCTTGTTGACCGACATGGCCATCGCAAGCTTCACGGTCGGGTCAAGAAGCAGCTGATTGTTGTAGGCACCACCTTTGTCCAAACCGAGTCCCGCGCGCTCCGCTGTGGTCATCTGATTGAGCTGATACTCGTAGACGAACCCGGTCTTCGCACCGAAACCCATCACATACGGGGTTGTCGTATCGACGATGTTGTTTTTGTATAGAGCTGGCTCGACTTGAAGGAGGCAATCGATGAGCGGTGTTGGCGTCGTCAACTCTGTCCACGCAGTAGCCGAGTTGCCCTCATTCTTGTACAGCAGGGTGTCGACGTGGACCTGCCAGCCACGATTCTCTTCCTGGAACCATATCGGGTTCCTCTTCAGAATACCGATGGTTGTCGGAACTCCGGACATTCCGAAGTACATATACCCGGAACCGATCGGAGGATCGTTCGCGAATCTCATCACGGCCTTGCCAAACCAATAGTACAGCGGTACAATCGGGATCATGGTCATACCACTGAGGAGCGGGGCGTATGGTGTCTTCGTCTTGATGGTAAGATCGAACCGAGTCGTATTCGTCATGCTTTCTATGATACCCTCATAGCCGTTGTTGAGGTAGGAGTTCAGGTGGTTGGCGGTATTGTTGTTTACCTCCCAGTATGTGAACATGACATCGGCAGCTGTTACAAGGTGCGAAGGAATCTTGTTGGCCGCCGCGATCTGGGCTGGCGTTGTCCCCAGCCTCCCATCAACGAAGTAAGCGTTGTTCACGAGCTTGAAGTTCCAGGTCAATCCATCTGTCGAGACAGTCCATGACCTTGCGAGGTCGCCAACATAATTCAGATCCCGGTCATACATGACCAAGGTGCTGTAGCAGGGCCATAACGTCTCCATTTCTTCGGCCTGTGTGTAGAGGAACGGATTCAGGGAGGCCATGCCGCCCATGTAGTCCACCTGACCAACACTGAAGACACGGCTTCCATTAGCCGCAGCCACGTTCTTCACAGGACTGACACTGACAGTCTTGCCGCCTAGCTGGAGCACTGGAGCTCCAAGCAACATGACCACAATCAAGACAGCCGCGAAAGCAGTTATTCTCGTTGCCCTTCCAAAACTGATTCCCATTTGAGGTATCCCCCTACTTTCCTCGAATCCTACGATGCTCGATCGGGTCGAATGTATCTGAGAAGGAATCCGCATTCTGCGATTGCGCCGGAATACCCCCCTCTGTTCGCTTCGATGCCCAGACGAGCATTACCAACCACGCAAGTACACACCGCTATATACCTCTTTTGTTTCCGGCCGGTCAATCCAGTACTCCGATGGAGACCTGATGATAATCCGTCTCCCGCTCGGCTACGGCAAGCAGCGCTCGAAGCCATCCGGGTATTCACGCGGCCTTGCGACTCCCAGGAACCGACTATCTCTTCCTCAGCTTCGGGTTCATAATGTCGTCCAGAGCGTACCCCAAGAGGGTGAATCCCAATACGACTGCTACGATGCAAAGGCCCGGGAGGATGATCCATCCCTGGAGGCCGATGTGGAATGCATCCGCCTCGGAGGCACGGGAGAGCATCGTGCCCCAGGTTATCGTGTTGATGGGTCTTAGTCCCAGGAAACTGAGGGTCGCTTCGGAGAGAATCGACACCGCCACGGTCAGGATAGTGTTGGCGAACACCAGTGGGAAGGCGTTTGGCATGATGTGGCGCCTGATGATGGCCATGTCAGACGAGCCGATCGCTCGCGCACGCTCGACGAACTGACGCTCCTTCAAAGACAGAACTTGAGCACGGACCATCCTTGCGGTCGTCGACCACCCAGTCAAACCAATTATCAAGATGATACCTGTGAGGTCTATCTTCCTGAGCAGGGCGGCAACAACGATCATCAGCACAAGCCATGGGATCGAGAGGACGACATCATTCGCCCGCATTATCACTTCGTCCTTCCAGCCTCCAGCGTACCCAGAATATAATCCCACGACAGCCCCGAGCACCGATGCTATTACTGCCGAGAACAAGCCCACTATGATTGAGGTCCTCGCTCCATACAACAGCTCGCTGAAGATATCGTATTTGTAGACATCTGTGCCCAGCCAATGCCTGGCAGAAGGTCTCTCAAACTGCTCGAATGGACCGTTCACGGCTGGATCGATCTTGTAGGGCGCCAATGTTGGGCCGAACGCCGCCATCGAGACGAAGAATATGAGTATGATCAAACCGGAAAGGCCCATCGGATTGTGAATCACCTGACTGAAGATCTTCCTCCACCGAGCCATGGCTAGCTTCGTCTTTTCCTGGGTTGTTTCAGGTATGAATTTTATCTTGCCCTTGACTGTGGCGTAGAGGAAGGCGAGCACGGAGATCACAGCCGTGGCAGAGACGATCTCCGGCCAGTAGGTGGCGAGTATGTCCACGGGCTTTTTCTCGATTGTGATCACGACGACGTCAGTCGAGTAGTTACCAGAAGCATCGGTGACATTGAGAGTAACATTGTACGTCCCCACCAAGGTGAGCTTGAACCCGACGGTCTGGCCGAGGAGCTTACGGTGCTGGTTGCCGTACTCGTAAGTCCAGGTATAGTTCACTATGTCTCCTGTCGATGCGCTTCCATTGAGAACAACTTCAGTCCCCTGCACCACCGTCTGGTCGGGTCCGGCATTCGCTTTCAATGTCTCATTGGCGGACGAGAGCGCGGTCGCGCCAAGCGGGGGAACCCCAGATATGGAGAACAGGTCGACTCCAACTTGGACGACACTGGGCTGGACTGCCAAAGTCATGACAACGAACACCAGGAGGAAGGTGGCAAGAAGACCCGCGACTCGGTTCCTGTCTCCTCGTGATTCAGCCAGTCCCATCTGGGGACCTCTGGCTGGATTTGCCCGGAACTCGGACCCCGATCTTTTCCCTCGAACGAATCCTAGCACCACGATGCCACTTCCTACGCAATCCTGATTCGGGGATCAGTATACATCAGAACGATGTCCGAGATGAAGTTCGCGAGCACAACCGCCACACCGCCAATCACAACGATGAACTGCAGGATCGGAAAATCCAGGTTGTTTATGGCTTGAATGGTCCGATAGCCGATGCCGGGATAGTTGAAGATGTACTCGACTTGGTACGCCCCCCCGATGATGAAGGCTACGTCCATCGCGATAAGAGCGATCATAGGCGGCATACCGACTGGGAGCGCATGATGCCTGAGCACCTGATAGTCCGTAAGACCTTTAGCTCTGGCAGTCAATATGAAATCCTCTGTCATCACATCGACCAGAGAACTCCTCATGATCAGAGAGACGCCTGCGAGGCTGCCAATCGCGAGCACTGTCGCAGGGAGCAGCAGGTACTTCATGATGCTGAGAATCATGGGCAAGTTGAAGTGGAAGTTCGCTCCGAACTTGTCAACGTCCCAATAACCACTTGGCGGCAGCTGAGGCCACCAATGCATCCCAAGCGGGTGTGTAGTGAATAGAATCTGAAGCAGAATGGCGAACCAGAACGTGGGCATGCCGTAGAGGAACAGGGAGAATCCGGTCATGGAGACATCGAAAGCTCCGCCCCGACGGTAGGCCGAATAGGCACCGATTATGATCCCGAAGACGACGCAGAGGGCCGTGGACGTGCCCACCAACAGGAGCGTCCACTTCATGTCACCTGCGATGATATCCATAACCCCTCTATTGCTCACCTTGTAGGATGTGCCCCAGTTCAGGGTCACTGTGTTGTAAAGATACCAGCCATACTGGCCGGGCAACGAATCGTTGAGATGAAATTTCTCCATCAGCTGCCACTTCAGCGAGATGTCAAACTTGGGATCCTTGGGGATCACGTTCGAAATCGGGTCGCCTGGCATCGCGTGGATCAGGACGAAGTTCAAGGTCATGATCCCGAAGATTGTAATGACGACATTGACCATGCGCTTTGCCACGATCCAGCGGAATGACCTGCGAGCCATCCTATCGCACCTCCTCGCGCCGCATCACTTCAACTCCTCGGAGTCGACTTCCTTTCTGAGCTTCCATTCATCGTATGTCATTCCCTGCAGTTCTATCTGCTTCCGTTTCTGTCTGAGCCGCAAGAACCAGATGAGTATGAGGATGGGCATGGATGCAAACAAAGCCAAACTGGTGTAGTCCCACCAATTCCATCTGTCTACGACAGTAGGAGGTCGCACGTATACCCGAACCGGTACCTGATAACTCTTTGTGTGGTTCAGCAATCCCATCTTGTTATCGGTCAAGTAGATCCGGACAGAGTAATTTCCAATCTTGGCGAACGCATGATCCACAGTGACAGTTATGTTGCCATTTGAGTAATCGGAGAGGTTCATGTACACACGAGGGCTGCCATCCCCAAAATCGATGACCAGTTCCAGCGAATCCTGTTCGGGGTCAGAAAGAATCAGTACGAATCTCACGGATTCATTAGGTGCCGCGAAGCCAGGTTCCCCCGCATATGGCTCATGGTCAAAGCTCAACACATTCGGCGGCAGATTGTTGGAGGTCACATTCAGGCTGATATTGCGCTCGATCGCGTGGCCAGCTCTGCCGTCGGTCACGTTCACAGTGATGTTGTAGACGCCAGTGTCACTGAAAACAAGCGTTTGGAAGATGAGGTAGATAGCAGTCCCACCTTGAGATGTGTTGGTACGAATGTCGCCGTTCCCCATGTCCCAGGTCACCGTAAGCACATCCCCGTCCGCATCCTTGACGTCGATGCGAAGCGAGACGTTCACATAGCCAAGTGTCCCGTTGATCTCCGGGCTCCCGGGGTCGGCGATGATGGATGGTGCCACCCACGGCGGAACGTTCTCGATGATGTCTATGGACAACGAAAGCGTAACGTTGTGGTCTCCGACTTGGTAAGGTATCAGGGCATCACTCACGCTGACTTTCACCAGGTAGCTGCCCGCCGCACTGAACGAGTGCGTGGTGTTCTGCCAAACCAGGAGTCCCGGCGTAGTCCATCCAGTATCGAACACTTCGACGATCCCATCGGAGTAGTTGAAGGTCCAAGTAAGTGGGTCGCCCTCAGCGTCGTATGCGCTGGCGGTGAAGTTAATCTCGTCCAGAGGGTACGCCTTCACCTGAGACGCTAGGACTTGTTGCACCTCGGGTGGGTAGTTGTAATCAACCACAACGCTCACATTCGTAGAGTACTGCACTGTAGGATTGAAGCCGTCGGACAGGGAGAGGTTCAGCAAATACATGGCGGTGTACGATCCATTCCCCGGGATCCTTGGATCCCAAGTGTGAGTCTGATTCACATAGACGCCGGCCGGAGTCACGACGGTGACGTTCGTCTCGGTCGTGCCGTCACCGAAATCCCACAGAACGGTGACCGTATCGCTGTCATTGTCGGCAACCAACGCAGAGATCATCGTGGGCACGCCTTTAGAGGTCGGGAGCGGGTCTGACAGCCGATTCTTGAGCACGGGCGGCATGTTGTAGTTTACGAAGACTTTGATGTTCTTCGATATGTTGCTGCCCGATCCGTCCGCCACGAACAAGAAGACCCAGAAGAACAGCCGCCCCGACTGGGTGTAGTTTCCTGGGTGATCATAAGTGTAGTTTGTAATGACCTCACCAGGACTGCCCGTAGTATTGACGGTCCTCGCACTCTCGGCGTTGATTGTTGGGAACGGAAGGTCATAGTAGTCATAGAAGATTGTGAATGTTAAGGTGGCGCCCGAGTCGCTTGAGGTTGCGTTCGCGAAGAACGTGATCTCATCGCCAACGAATGCGGATGTTGGACTCGCGTTGAATGTCACATCAGCCGGAGCTATAGTAGTGGTGCTCGCGGTCTGCTCGGGAGATTTCGCCGGATTGACGGAGAAGATGGTCGAGGAGAAAGCGGTGATTGATGATAGTATCAGAAGAGAGACGACCAGAATCGCGGCTTTTGACGCAAGACGTTGGTGCAAGATTCCTTGGTGGTTACCGGCATTTTCTTGCACACGCGAATACAATTACTGTCCCCCTCTCGCAAGACATTTCATCGACTATGTCGGCTCAGACCAGCGAAGTGAAACACGCAATAACGTCACGCTATATAAGAATAGCTAGATGACTGGAAGTTGAAATCGACAGAGGCAACTGTCATCTCGGATGTGTGTCAGCGGTTCCCAGCCACAGGGCGCGTTCATTGGTCGGTCAACGTTGAGATCATGATGATTTCGAACAACGCAGCATCGGCCAATCTTGGCGTGCATCTCATGACCACGCCTAACGTATCTAGTCTATGCATAACTTCTTTGGCCCTCTCAATGTCGCGTGCGAAGTGACGGACGTCCTTGGAGACGGGCTGTCAGGAGAGGAGGACTACGTGACTCTAAAGACGTACACGGGAACTTCATTCTCGGCCTCGACAAACTACGCTTTGCTAGTAATTCACGAGCCCACGCAGAAGAGAATCAGTCAATCAGTATCCAGTGTATAGTGTGAGAACCGCGCGGGGAGGGGGATTTGAACCCCCGAGCTCTTTCGAGCACTGGATGTTTGCCCATTCCAACCAGGAACGAGATAGCAATCCAGCGCCTTGCCGGTCTGGGCCATCCCCGCTTGGTTTTCGCATAACGCCAAGTGCGGTCTTAAAGGTTTGTTGGATTGGGGCGCGGTTTCTTCATCTGTCCAGCATGTGCAGAATCGCATGTGGAAAATCGAAGCAGACCGCACGAGCGCGTGACTCTTCGTGAATCGATTTCCGTTCGAGATGTGGTTCGCGACGAAACACTCATATACGTCGCACGAGTAGAGTATAGCTGTAGTTCCGCGTGCGGTGCGCTCGAACTCTGCCGATTGGCGAGTTCGAAACGCATATATACCGCATCGAACTTAAGCGGGGCTACCCAAACAGCTGCGACAGCGGCGATGGTTGGGAGGGAGGCGTTAACTCGCCATTATCCGTGATCAACCCTACTCCATCTGTCGCAGACATGGTGGAGGATCAAGATCTCCGGCGAGCGTCGTGACCTCTTGATTCTGACGTTCGATGATAGAAGGTTTCGTGCAAATCCTGTGGCACAACATGTGTCACACGCAGGGAAATAACACGAGTCGGTGAGACTTGAGAACCCTGCCGATTTCAATGAGACAAGATCAAGCGACCAACAATAGTAGTGACGACGACAGATCGATCAATTCCGGTTGATCCTGCCGGCGGGCACCGCTATCGGAATGCGATTAAGGCATGCGAGTCGAGAGGTGTAAGACCTCGGCAGACGGCTGAGTAACACGCGGATAATCTGCCCTGGAGTGGGGGATA
>Ga0315291_10003244_pt1 | contig 21069 bp, 29 predicted proteins | sample YL17G12_20_MG_FD_203070 | JGI IMG/M metagenome (GOLD analysis project Ga0315291, IMG submission 203070) | Sediment microbial communities from Yellowstone Lake, YNP, Wyoming, USA - YL17G12_20 | ecosystem: Environmental > Aquatic > Freshwater > Lake > Sediment | place: USA: Wyoming | collected...
GAGGGAACCACGCAAGCGGATCGTGTGTGACCGGATCCACGGGGACACCGTTCGAGCCTGGGGCGATTGGTCCGAGGATGAAAATACCCGGCTGCGCCTCGATGGGTCGAACGGCGCTCGTGCCCCACTTGAAGAAGAGATCCGCATAGGGATGCGTCTTCTTCGGGTGCGTCGCGTCGGGCTTGTTCTTCTCGTACAAAACGACGGCAACGACGCCGGCCAAAACGAGCCACCACATGGGATCACCTCAAAGCGAGAAAGGTTCCGCCTGCGCCGATGGCGGCGCCTGCGAGTGCTGCAGTGGGCTTGCTCGGGAGCGGCGCAAGCTCCCAAAGGAGGTAGGCGGAGATCGCCCCGACTGCGACCGCGAAGACTCCGATCGTCGTGGCGGATGGACCGCCTCCTCCGAAGAGCGGGCCAGCGCTCGGAAGTCCAGGGAGCTCCGGGTGCCCTAGTCCGGCGTTCTCCATTCGGCGCGCGAACTCGAGCAACGCGGCGTGTCTGGTCCGTAGGCGGTCCCACGCTCCGAGCAGTGGATTTCCGAGCTGGCCACCTGGGAGCCAAGCGAGGGGATTGGAGAGCACGCTACCGACACCGCCCCAATTTCCTAGGTCCACCCGTAGGCGGGTCAGCTCGGCCTTCCAAGTGACGACCCATGGAAGGAAGTCGATGAAGATCGCGTTTCCGTTTTGGGTCGACTTGGCGGCGCTGAGAGCGGCTAGATACTCGTCGATCCTCGTGTCGAGCCAAGCGGCATACGCGCCGATCTCATCGGGGGAGTGGTACGTGTCTCCGCCGGCGGGAACGTCGGGGACACCGGGCAAAGCTCCGAGGTAGTACACGGCTAGAACTTGCTCGGTCCACCGCCGGCGGGAGCTGCAGAAGCGGCGGCAGGGAAGGCTAGATATCCGGCAAGCCCTCCGACCACTGCACCACCAACGGCCGCAACGACTGCGTGTTTCGGCATGAGGAAATAACCGGCGGCTCCCAGAACCACCGCGCCGATTGCAGGGGCGAGCATCGAAGTGCTTGGCATGCTCGACGGCGGCGCAATTGGCGCGGCGTAGGTGGTCATGAGCGGGCCTTGTTGGGCCTGAGCTTGCAGAATGCGGCGCGCGTTGAACAGGGCATCGGGGGAAATGTTTGTGTACATGTCGGCGGTCTCCTAGTGAACGAAGCGCGTCAGAAGTAGGCCAGCGATGGCGGCGCCTGCTGCTGCTGGTAAACGATACTCGGCCGGCGCGAGAAAGTACCCGGCGACCCCAAAGAGCGCGCCGGAACCGAGCACGGCGGCGGGGTGCGGTGCGGGGCCAGTCGGAAGGCTACGCACGGCGAAGGGGCTCCGCCTCGAGAGCAGATCGATCGCGTGCTGCTGCGTGCCTCTGCTGAGCTTGGGCGAAGGCCCGAAAATCGTGGTGAGGTTTAGCGCGCCGGGCCGGATTCGGGGCGTCGTGAGCCTCTCGGTGTCGGCATTGGAGAGTCCCGCGCGGTGTGCCATCTCTCGGCGCTTTGCCGCGTCGAAGGGTCGGCCGGCGACCGTATCGAAGCGGCCAGCATCGATCACTGCATAAGCGGCGGCTTCGCCCGCTGCTCGTCGCGCGACCTTCGCGTCAGACAGGCCCGCGCCAAACATGGCGTCAGATGTCGAAGCTCCTTCTAGGCGCAGTCGGTCAAAGTCGGCTTGACTCCACGGATCGTTCGTGTCTTGCCAAAGGTAATCTCCGAAGTTCGTGTCAAAATAAGCGCGTACGGCCTCGATGAAAAGGAGATCGGGCCGTGCTTCAAGCGGGTAGTTCGCGCCGACCTGGAAACTGCGGAGACCTTCGGGCGTCTGCTCGGTCGCGTAATAGCGGCGCGCGGTGGTGTTGTAGTCGGCCAACGTGTCGAAGAAGGGCGCGCCGAAAAGCACGGCCGTTGCGGTGGGGAGCTTTACGATGTGCTGGCCGATCGGGTTCATTCGGCGGGCTCACTCGGCCGGTAGTCCGGATTTGGCACGCACATGGAGCGGAACTCGGCGTTATCGTCGTCGGCAAAGTGCGGGCTCTGCTCGAATGGCGCGGCGGCCTCTTCGTCGAGCGCTCGTTCGGTGAAGCGTCCAGCTAGACCAGTCGCACGGAGATCGGCGCTTTGATTGCGCGCGTACACCGGCGGATCGGCCTCGCGCCGTTCGCCCTCGGCCTCCTCGTCGTCGGCTTCGCCCTCGTCGAGCATTTCGCAAAGCTCTTCGAGAAGCTCGATCTGTTTCGCGGTGGCTTGGGCCTGCACCTCGGCCACCCTCACAAGCTTTTCGAGCGCTTGGGCGGTGGCGACTTGAGCGCGAACGGAAAGGAGGGCTAGGTCCTGCTGGCCCATGCTCTCGAGGCTTTTTGGTTGCGGCTGCGGCATCTGGGAAGCTTGCGACATGGAAAACCCCTTTTCGGTCTCGAGATTGTCAGACTGAGCCGAAAGCGTCAACGGTGGGCCTAGGCGTGCCTTGACGACGCCGGGCGGGCGGGCGTAGCGTTGGGGGCATGTATGGAGCGCGCTACGCAAACCCCGGTCGCCCTGGTCAAATTCCGCCGGGCGCTCGGGGTGTCGTAGGCGCGACCATGGCGTTGTCGGAGGGTACTGGCCTCGCGCCGTCGGTCGCGTTGGCACATGGGCTGCCATCCATTGCCGTTGCTCGCAACACGTCGGCCGATCGGCTCCTCCAAGAGTGTGGGATCTCGATGGCGGACGCTGTACGAGCGGGGCTCCATCTCCCACAGCCTGAATTTCTCACGAACGATCCGGCGGTCTGCTGCGCCTGCGCCCGAGACAGCTTTGGGCGCTCGCCGAACCTCGGCGCGCTCGTGCTGGGAGGTCTTTTTGACGACGTGCTAGCGCCCTTTGGCATCGGCGGTGCTGCGTCTTCGCCCTATCCAAAGGCGGCGGACATTCCTGGATCGGGGATCTCTGAGACCTACGATCCAGGGCCTGCGCCGATAGCGCCCTCCATGACGGACGGCTGGCCGGCGGCTCCTGGCTTTCGCCCTGGAAACTGGGATTTCGATGCACCGAATTACACGATCGCGACGGGTGACACCCTGTCCGGCCTTGCGCGCCTCTACCTCGGCGCGCCGAACCGCTGGCCTGAGATTTGGTCGCTGCAGTCGTACCGCTGGACGTTGAAGCCTGATCCCTCGAGTCACAATCCGGGGCGGGGGATCCAGCAAGGGGATATTCTGGTGATGCCGTACGAGGCTCGGGATATGGCCGTCAAGCTGATGAAGACCAAGCCAGCGACACCCGCAAGCCCTGGCGCGCCTGGGACGAAACCCAACGCGGTCAACGGCCTCTCGCCGACTGCGCCGGGTGCGGCGAACTTTGTTGCGCAACACAAAACGGGGCTCATCGTGGCCGGCGTCGCCCTCGTTGGGATCGTGGGTTACGCGGCGCTGCGCTGAGCTGAGGACATGGCGAACGTCAAGGATCTTGAGCGCATCGCAAACGTGGCTCGCCACGTCCACGGCGGGCTCCCTTGGCTTCTCGAGCTGGCAGAAAAAATCCGAGGGGGCGAAGCACAGTACGAGGCGAAACACTGGGGGCAAGCGGGGCAAGGCTCGGCGCGCGATCTGCCTCTTCCGAATGTCGAGCAAGGGCTAGTGGAGCTGGGAGAGCTTGTGTCTTTGGTCTACCTCACCGCGAAGGGGCGCGATCGTGAGCTGGTCGAGTACGAGCACGAATTTTCAGATCGGCGGAACGTGCAAGACCGGGACGGAACGCGTCCACTTCTCTGCTTCGCTGGCGATGGGTCGGGCCTCGTGATTGTTCGCGGTCCGTCGAAATACACTGTCACAAACCGCGGGATTGAAGGTTGAACCATGGCAAAGCGACGACATAAGGCGAAAGCGGCGACAACTCGACGGCGTAGGCGAAACCCTGTGCGGCGTCGCCGGCACGTTGCGGCGCCTGCTGCGCCTGTTCGTCGTCGTCGTCGTCGTCGAGCGCGCGTGAGCAATCCTCATCGAGCACGCGCGGCGGCGCCTGTCCGTCGTCGTCGTCGAGCGCGAAAGCACAATCCACACCGGGCAGCTCCGCGCCGTTCGCATCGTCGGCGCGCGCGTCGGCGAAATCCGGGCGTATGGATGGATCTGTTCATGGCTGCGCTTCTCGGAGGGGCGGCTTACTACACGGCGCTAACACTGGTGCCAGCGGTCCTTCCTGCCTCGATCATCAATTCGCCGATCCAGCGCTCGCTCACGCTCGGAGCGATCGGGATCCTCGGTGGGTACGGGCTGCACAAGCTCGGCCAGTCGACGGCGGGCGCGGCGGTGGCTGCCGTCTTTGGTGGCTCGGCGCTCGTCGGCGGTCTCGCCTCCTACATGCTGGCGAACAAAGCGCCGGCCGGCCAAGCTGCGGCGCCTGGGCAGTTTCAGCCCTCGGCACTCGGCGCAATCGAGCTGGGAAACGAGCGTCTGATGGGCATGGCTCCGCGTAGCTCCTGGGCCGGTCTCGGCGCGGTCGAGCTGGGCAACTCGTGGCAGCTCGGCGCGGTCGAGCTGGGCGCGCCCGATTGGGGATACGAGAACATGCGTCGGGCGGCGGAGGGCGGCGTGGATTGGGGCTATGGTCAGCCGTTCTCGCTCGGGGCCATCGAAGCGCAAATGATGGACGCAGACATGGGCTACTAGGCGCGCGTTCGGCGTGCCTGGTGTGTTTTGTAACTACGCGAACACGCGACGAGTGGGCATTTACCCCGGCGTGAGAAGAGGAAAACGAGATGACAAGCGGACCGATCAACCTTGCGCAGCCTATCGACGCGGGCCAGCTTTCCCCCGGCAATCGGGCGGCGCTGCAAGCCTTCAAGCAACTGCAAGAAGTCGTCACAAACTGGCCGTACTGGTCGCGCGTGAGATTCAACACCGTGTTGACCGGCGGCGGCGCGGCACCCAGCGTCTACACGATCCCAGCGGGGACCGAGGTAACGGCGTTCGCCTACTCGCAGAAACAAGACATGGCGGCCGGCGGTCGTCCGGGCGTCGCGGCGACTCTCGCCGATACGAACCTCCAGAGTGCGGGCGAGACGATCGGAGGGCAGGATCTCTACATCCGCCGGATCGGCCTGATGCTGAACTCGACGTCGGAGCCTGAGCTTCTGATGCAAGGATCGCCCGAAATCAGCGTTCGCGTTTCGCTCGATGGCGGACAAACGACCTTCAACATGGGGACGCTTTGCATGCTCCCTGGCGGCGGTGGTCTCTTCGGCGCGGGTGAATCGCTCGTGGCTGCGCAGCCTTTGCCTGGCGGTCGTCCGGCGGTTGGAGCGCTGAACAACGGCTGGCCCCTCGAGCGCAACCAAGCGGGGATCCCTGAGACCCTCTGCTGGAAACGCAAGGGACTTCCGGACTCGAACCTCGCGATCATCCTCAAGGCTGAGCGCGCGATCGTCTACACGACGCAGCTACCAAACGAAGTGGCGGGCGCTGGAATCCGTGGCTACGTGAATCCTCCGGCTGCGAACGTGTTTGCGGATATCACGGTGCAGGTCAAAGCCCAGATCCGCAGTCAACGAAGCGTCAACTCCTGAGCTTCTCGAGGGTGCGGGCGTCGTGCTCGCACTCGCTCGGGGGATCTCGGCCTGGCGTGGAATAACCCCCTTCGGTCGGCTGAAATCAAACCGAGCGGGCGCGAGTACGGCGCTCGTCACTCTCTGAGGATGACATGCAAAGAACACCGGGCGGCGATGGTCGAGGAAGGCCGATGCACATGGACCACCGAGACCCCTACAGACAACGCAATTTCGAGCCTACCTCGACGCCGGGGATCAACCGCGCAATTCCCTCGAGTATGCCGCATGTCATCGCGCAAGAGGCGCCTTGGCAGTATTGGCGCGTGGGGAATTTCGCGGCGCTCGCTGCTGGTGCGCCGGCGCAAGAGCTTGCCATCGAATGGCGATCGCCCGGCGAGGTCATCGGGGTGCAGCTCATCTCCACGATCGGAACCACGCAGAGCCTCTGCGCCCTCGGGCTCAAAATCTCGGCGGGGCCTGAGCAAGTTGCGATCTGCATGAACGGGCTCTCGGGCGTCTCGGATTTCGTTCGGTTCGCCTCGATCGTGGGCCTCAATCCGCAACAAGTCGCGCCGATGTACCGGCCGGTTTGCCAGAACGACAAATGGATCGTCTCGGTCCAGAACTTCGATCCGGCGATCACCTACACCCCGGAAGTTTGCTTCCACTTTCGCGGCTGCCGCTGATGCACGGGCCTCCGGCGTCCGATCCGGCCTCTGGATTCTGGCAAGCCCTCGCGGCGAACCTGGATCCGGCTCCGTTCTCGCCCTCGGGGAAATTCTCGATCCCTCTGGTGACAGTGGCGGCGATCTTGCCGCTGAATCCAGACGGGCGGCTGGACGGGCGCGGGGTCAATCAAGACGTGGGCGAAGCTCCTGGACGGTGGTCAAACTGCCGCGTCTTTCTCGATGTGCCGGCGTCGTTTGCGGCGCTCGATGATGTGCTCTTCACGCTCTGGGCGGACACGCAAGGTGTCGCGTCCATCGTGGCAGAGGCTGCCGTTTCGGCGATGGGCCTCGAGGCGTATCAGGTGGCTTCGCCTGTGCCTCGTCTGCGAGGTCTTGCGCTCGGTGGTTCCGGCATTCCCGGCATTCGCTGGCGCGTCACCTGCCGATCTAAAACGGACTTCTTCTCGTTCGCTGAGGATCCGGGGATCGGAAATGTCGTTTATCCGCTCGGCACGGTCGCCCTTGAGGTCTGGGGAACCGAGTCTCCTCTCTCGGTGGTGCAGGGCGCGGCGGGCGGCTCGCTCGGGCATGGCGGTTTTAGGGATGCGCCCGTTACGGCCTACGCCGCTGAGGCGATGGGCTGGAACGCACAAAACAACGTCTGGCTGCCGGTCTCGGTCAACCTCGCGGGCAACCTGACCACTAGCGCACCCGTAGCGGCGTCTCGGTCGGTCTTCGTCGGTTCGGTGGATGGAACGGCGCAAGTAGGGCCAACGACTTTGCGCGCGCTGCACGCGGTGAATGGAACCGCGACGGATCTATTTCTCCAGCTCTTCGACTTTCCGGCGCTGCCAAATCCAGGCGATTCGCCCACGTACTGCTACGCGGCGAGCAAAGCGGGGGGAGGCGGCGATCCAAATGTGGATCTGGTTGCTGCCTGGCCTCATGCGTTCACGGATGGGCTGCATTTCGCGTGGTCGGATGTGTCCTACAAATATTCGCCTCCGGGGGTGGTGCAAGACTTGGTAACAACGCTTTTGTTTGAGTGAGGATCCATGGACCCGAACACGCAGAACGTTCTAACGCAGATCGCGATCCAGCTCTCTTTTGCTGCCTATCAGGCTGACGACGTCTGCGACGCGATCGCGATCTATCCTGATGAGGCGCTCCTCGAGGCGCTGACGATCCTCGACGAAATCAGCGCGGCGGCTCATGCGCGTTTCGGAGTCTGAGCATGGAGATCCGGGTCTCGTCGGGCGTCAACGCTGGGCAGCTTGCGGCGAAAATCTCGCGCATGCCGAACGGCGGCGATCTCGATGAAGTCCAAATCACGCTGATCGAGATCCCTCTTTCTGATAACTCGCTGCTGACCGTCTCGGCGCTCGTCCCTGGGCAGTGCGTCCGGGTGCGCATGGTGCAGGATGCGATCGGCGGATGGCTCGCAACCTGGGCGGGTGCAGTGTTCGAGGGCGCGCCATCGGTGCTGGTCGCTGACCCTGCGCCGTTCGCGGTGACCGATGTTCTGTGCATCGTTCAGAGCGAAACCACGGTCGAGGTCTCCTCACTGGCTGCGACGGGCGGCGGCGGCGGCACCTCGCCGATCTTCGTCGCCACTTGGGCGGCGCTCCTCGCGCTGCCGGCGGCGCTGTTGCCTACTGGCACGCTCGCCTTTGTGGGCACGCTGAAACGGATCTTCGTGCTCGATCATGCGGGCGCGGCGACGCTGGATCCCTACGTCGTCGGGGCTGCCTCGGGCGGCGGGCAGTGGTTCACGAGCACACCGGATCCGTTCTGGGTTTTCCAAACTGATTTTTTTGTCGACGACACGGCGAACGCTGAAAATTCGGGCCTCCTCATCGGCTCGCCGATTCCGTTCGCCGAGTGGTCGAGGCGGACGGACCAGCTTTGGCCGGCGGCCGGGATCTCGATGGTCGTCCACCTGCTGACTGATTTTGGGGTCGGTCAAGTCGGCTTCGACTCCTCGCGGTTCAACGCGTCGGATTCAACGCTCCTCACGCTGAGGGGCGGCCTCAAATCGACGATCATAGCGGGGGCGGCGATTGCTGCGGTGTCGACCGCAAGCCCTCTGCCGGCGGTCGTGGGCGGCACGGATGGCACGATCGGGATCGTGGGTCCGTCGTTCGCGGCCTCGGTCGGCAAGCTCGGGCGCGTCAACGCGGGGCCTCGCATCGGTGCTACGTTTTGGATCCTCGCAGACCTAGGGATCCAGGGCGGGCTAGAAACCGCACGCATCGGCAACGTGGGGCCAACGTTCGACACGATCGCCCCCCCGGTGACTCTGCAGGTTGGCGACACCTTCGACACCTGGAATTTGATCACCTGCCTCGCTCCCTATCTGCAGGTGGGCGGAACGATCCTCGGCGCGGTGCAGGCGTTCGAGATCCATTTTTCCCAAGGGCTCAAGGCTGGTGGAGCGAGCGAAATCTTTTGCTCGTCGTGCTCGCAAGCGGTCGAGCTGTCCGCCTACGGTGCGGCCACGATCGGGTGGTTGAACGGCTATGCGGGCGGCTCGGTGTTCACGTTCTCCGGGGCTGCCGTGTACTTACAGGGGGGCGGTGGCATCTCGGACGTCTTCGCGGATGGAACGCCTCTGGTCATCCTGGACCGTTGGACGGCGCAAGGCTGCCAGCTCACGAGCGGCGGCATTGCGGGCGGCCTCTCGCTCTACTCGATCGCTGCCAATTCCTGGCTTGCCAGCTTTGATCTAGCTCGGCCGGCGATGCTCCTCCGGCCTGGGACGGTCGCGGTCGGGGAGGTTGGATCCACGCACTGGGGCCAGAACGTATCGCCCGGTGCGTTGGGCCGGATCCGTCTCGAACCTGGCGCCACCTACGTTTACGCTGAGCTGCCGAATATCCAAGGGGCCAGCGCTCGCGATGTGGTGATCGCGTCACAACCGCTCACGTTTGCGATGCTGCCGGCGGCGCATGTCGACACGGGCACGGCGATCTTTGCGCAAGCGAATGTGGATCGGCTGCTCTTCCAAACGTCGGGGGCTGGCTCGTTTTTCGCGGTGACTGGGGCGCTGCGTGCCAAGCCCTCGACGATTGTTCCGATCCTCGCGGGCGGTCCGCAAAATGTCGCGCTCACGCTGGGAGCTGCCTACGAAATCAACACGGGGATCGTCGCTCCACAGCAAATCACCTGGACCGAGGTCCCTAGCAGCGACGCGATCCTGCATTCGCAGAGCTGGACCTTGCGCTATCCGGGCGCGGGAACGGGCGAGGTCACCTTCCCGAATACCTTTATTTCAGCGCGCGATCTGGCTGACATTCTCGCTGCTGAGGCGCTCGGCGCGGTGCTGGTCCTGACCTTCTACTGGGGCACGGATGGGCGGGCGTACCTCGCGAGCTGGTCTAGCTCGGTCGAAGCGGTTCCGTTTCTGGGCGCTACGTTCGTCGATCGGACCGGGGCAAGCCCGGTGCTGACCGCCTCCTTTGATGTGCTCGTGAACGTCTGCGATGGAACCGTCGTCACTCCCAGTCTACCGGCGATCTCTGCCTCGAACGACGGCCAGGCGGTGAACGTCGATGCGGGCGCGGCGCTTGTGATCTCTCCCGCCGGCCTCGATACGATAGACGGGGCGGCTTCCTACTCGTTGACCGGCGCGGGTAAGAAGGTGGTCTTGTTGGCTCGCAATTCCACGAAGCGCTGGCTTGCCTATCCGGGGGCGTGAGGTCGATCACATGTGGACACTTTCGGGAATCATTGCGGGCGGTCTCGTGGGCTACCTCTACGGGGGCGGCAACGCTGGCAAGGGTGCAGCGCTCGGCGGTGCGATCGGATTCGTCGCGGGGACCGTTGTCGAGGTCTCCGTGTTGTCTCGCTCGGCGCCTCCGCAAGTTGGCGCGAGTCGGCCGGCGGCGCCTCCTCCTCAGCTCTTCTGAGGGCTGAGCGGTGAAGCTCCTAAACTCGATCCTCCATGGTCTGAACGCTCCTCCGGCTCCTCCCGCATGGACGCATATTTGGCGCGGCGACGTGCTCTCTGTGACTGGCGCGAACGTCAACAGCGCAACGGATCAAGTCGGCACCCTCACGATCGCATCGGGCGCGGTGAAACCTACGACGGTGATCCTTCCTGGCGCGTCGGCTCGGCGTGGCTGGCGCGGGCTCATCGTCGGCGGTCCGCAGTACCTATCAGGCGATCCGCTGGCTCCTGAGCTCATGACTTCCGGCGCTGTCGCGTACGTCGTCCTAGTGCCTGCGTTTCTGCCGGGCGGTGCGCCCATGATTTACGTCGCTGGCGGGCTCGCGGGTGCGCCGGTAACGCCAGAAATCTCCGAGGTTCACCTAGGGCTCATCGCTCCACCACCGGGCGAGCTGGGGCGACGAGACGCGGGAGGGGTGGCGGACGTTTTCGGACCGGCGGCGCCTCTCGGGGTGCTCTACGATGTTGTCCATACATGGACGCCGGTTCTGACTGAGCTTTTTCTGAATGGCGTCTTGGTGGCGTCGAATGCGATCGTGCAGCCAACGGGCAACATTCAACGCTGGACGATCGCCGGTGATCCGGGGCACACCTTCGGATTTCCGAGCGGCGCGCAGTTCGGCGAGGCTCGGACCGCGAACGTGAAAAAGACCGCTGCGGAAGCGGCGACCTTCCATGCGGATCGGTTGGCCTACTATTTTTGAGCCGATCGCAGTCGGCGCGCGAGGGTCGAGGCGGACATGTGCAGCGCTCGGGCTGTCGCCTCGATGGAGCGACCCTCGGCGATCATGGCACGGGCTCGTCGCTCCTCCCACGCCACGACTGGGCGGCCGATGTGGGCGCCTCGTGCGCGAGCTGCGGCGACTCCGGCGCGGGTGCGCTCTCTGACGAGGCTCCGTTCAAATTCGGCCATGGCTCCGACGATTTGAAGGAGAAGCACTCCGCTCGGTGTCGAGGTATCAAATGGCTCGGTCACGCTCACAAATGCGATCCGCTGGGCTCTGAACGCGTCGAGCTGCGCGACCATGTGTGAGAGCGAGCGAAAGAGCCGATCGGCTTTCCAGACTACGACGCAACCGAAGCGGCCGGCGTGTGCGTCTGCGAGTAGTCGCGTCAACGCGGGGCGCTTGTCGGTGCTGCCTGAGAAGCCTAGATCCTCGTAGGTCTCGGCAAGCGTCCAGGCTCGGGCCTCGATAAATCTCCGCGTCTCGTCGTCTTGAAGGTCGGCCTTCTGGTCACTGCGCGAGACGCGGAGATATCGAGCGACCTTCACGGCCAGCGACCCCACGAACCACGCGGCACGCAACCGGCCTGGCCGATCCTGCTGATGCCTCGGCGCTCGCAACGGTGGCAAGTCGCGTGCTGATGGGCGTAGGGCTCGCCGCAATCGCGCTGCGGGTAGCAGGGCCGGGGCACGATCGATCCGCTCTCGCACGAGACGCAAACGAACCACGGCCAAAGCCCGAGACGTGGCAAGCCCTGCGAGCGCCAAGCCCTCGGCGCCTGTCCTAGCAGCGCGATCCAGTCGAGGTAAAACAGGCGCCACAAGGGCGCGGCGGCGTCGGCGTCATAGCTCGTGCATGTCATGGACGACGAGTAGCCAAGCCCCGCGGGGGGCCTCGGACACTCCCGAGCGAGACGTTGGGCGAGCCTCCGAACTTTGGCGCGGGTGCGCGGCCCGACCTTCACTTTCCACCTGGTCCGCAGGTATGCGGCGGCTTCACGGTTTCACCGGACTAGGCGTCTGCCGCACGTCGATCGGCTCGATGAGGTCGGCGCAAAGTTTGAGCACGGCGGCAAGCTCGGCCTCCACGGTTCGCAATTGCTCGCGGGTGGCGTGGGCCATGTCGTAAGCGTAGATCGTCTCCCGCTGGGCGATCCCGACTAGTTCGGCTGCGGGTGTTTTGAGAAGTAGTGCGGCATGCTCGTCGCGAAGCGTTCTCAGCTCGCGCTCGGCGATCTCGTAGGCGGTCGCTCTCGCCTCGATCGCCCTCTCGCATGCCTCCCACGCTGAGCCATGGCCCCGATAGGGAACATTCAGAAGGCGGCAAAATTGAAGCTTGCGATTTTCTGCCCTCACGCCTCGGGCCTTCACGGCGGTGACGACGTCTTGCCAGCTCGATTCGCTCAGCTCCAAACCAAGAAGCTCGGCGAGCTGCTTTTGCATCGCTCGATCCAAGGGAGAGCGAGCGAGCGGCGCGCGCTCGGAGGGCATGCCCTCATCGTGGCGAAGTCGTGCGGATGGTCCGTCGAAGCTGTCGTTGCGCCGCTTCTCGTCGTTTCGCCGCCTGTTGTCGGCTGCTGCGCTCTCTGCCAGCTCGTCTAGACGGGTCCAGCATTCGGCGGCAGTGTCGAGCTTCTGAGCTTCGAGCGCTTCGATCCGCTGCTGCACGGCTCCAATCCACGCGGCCCATTTTTCGTCGAGGTGGATCGGCTTCGGCCAGTCCGCCACAAGTCCCGTTTTTTTGTCGTCCATAACCCCTTGTTTTCGTTGGTGGGCAGTCGCCCGATTTCAGCGCGTCACAATCGGTCACTTTTGGCGGGGGTCGAAGCGGCGTGCCGCATCGGGGATCGCGCCTGAGCGTTCGCGGGCGTTTCTGGCGAGGCTCATGACGATCGCTCCGTCTCGGTGGGCTGGTTGTCTGCTCCGCGCGTTGGCTGGCGAGCTGCCCACCGGCGATAGGCGGAGAGTGAGCGGCGGCGGGCGCGTTCGCGTCGCGCACACTCCGGGTGCTCGTCTCGATCGTTGGTCTCGCTCGCGTGTGCAGGCATGCGGCACAAGGGGCAAAGGGGCGGGCTCATTTGGCGCGGTCCTTTCTTGGGATCTCGAGTTCATCGATCGCAAAAAGTCCTTCGCGCGCCTCGAGCTGCACGCACCATCGCAGGGGCGACCCTGGACGATGGCCGAGCACCATCGGCGCGCTACGGGTCCGGGCCTCGACGCCACCGACGAAGACAAGCGAGCCGATCGGAAGGACCGGCCGGCGCGGCTTTGGCGCTTCGTCGAAAAGTGGGAGCTGGCGGCGGGTGTTCATCGCTTGGCCTTTCTCACGGTCGGCTTGACTGCTCGCGTTCGCTCGCGAGCGATGAGCAAGCGGATCGCCTCTGCTCGGGTGACCGGGCGGCCTAGCTCGTTGCTGAGCGCGATCGTCAACGCGTCGAGCTGGTTCCGCTCGCCCTCCGTTAGGCGGAGATTGAACGTGCTTTCACGCGGGGCACCGCCGGTCATGACTGCGCCTCGGCGGCGGCGCACACGGCCGACACGTAGTCAAGCCAACCCTCAATACGGTCAACGTCGGCGCCATCGAGACAGAGCGCGAGGAGTTGATCACGGGTCTGCGCTCCTGAGCTGAGATTCTCGACGTCGTACGCCGGGTTGCACCCGCTCTCCTCCACTGCGCGCAATGCCGCTACCGTCGCAAACTTGGCAAACTTGGCGGCGCTCATGACTGCACCTCGGGGCGCCATGAAGCGGGCATCTCGCGGGCAGTCGATCCAGCGCACCAGTGAGAGTATGCCGAGCGTGCGACTTCGCGATCGTCGCTGTCGATGTAGTCGCACAGCTCCGCGAGATCGGATGACGAGCACACAAACCAGCGGGACACCTCGTCGGCGTAGTACGCCCACCTGCGCGGACTGATTTGCGTGGCGTTGATTTCGTCGGCTGCGCGTTCGGTTCTGTTTTTCATCTCCAGAACATAGCACGTCGCCATGTAATTACAAGGGGCCGCTTATTGTAACTGCACGGGGCACGGTCGATTTTTCAGAACGGCGCGTCTTCGCCCCATCCGTTCCCGTTGTCTCGCGGGTTCAGGCGGCGGATCAGTGCGTTTTGGTACGTGACAGCTCGAGACGGGGCCGCTACGCGTACCGCCACCTCGACGGTGCCGCGCGCATAGCAGAAGTGGGGGCGCTGGGGCGAGTCCTTCCAGCGCCAAAAATGGCGCTTGAGCGTGTTTCTCAAACGGCCGGTGTGGCTCTCGCCGACGTAGAGCACCTCGCGGGACGAGTAGCGGCGGATCACGTAGACGCCGGAGCGTCCTTCTAGATCCTCCACCCAATCCATGAAGCCTTCGGCGTCTGCGACGGGGCGATAGCTGAGGCGGGAAAGCGTCATCCTGCGCGCCTCTCGCTCTCACGGCGCAAGCGATTGGCTAGACCTTGGGCGCCGCTGAAACCCTGGCGATCGGTAGAGGGGATCGGCGCGTTCGGATCGCGTGGTCTCTGCCTTTTGCGGAGTGCGCGTACAACGTCGGGCGCGAGTCGGTCTAGGAGACCGGGCAGGAAACAAAGCGGGTGTCCCTCGGCGATGAGCTTAGCGGGATCGTCGAGTCGCACAAATCCGGTGCAGGTGAGGGCGGCGATCTCCGCATGCGTCGCGGTGTCGGCAAACCGATCGCCGAACTCGAGCAAGGGCGGCCAATTCTGTTGGGCGGGCTGCTGAACCGAACCACAACGGCCGTACCTCGGGGAAGCTTCTTTCGCGTCGCGGTAGGCGTCGAGCCAGTAAACGCGGGCACACTCCGGCGGGGGTCGCAAGGTCTTTCGCTCGCCTCGGTCTTCGCGGTCGGTCCTGGCTGCGAGCTCTGCGAGCTTCGCGGGCTGCCATTGCAGAAGGAGCGGCGCGCCTGCATCGGGGCGAAGGATCAGCCCAACGCGAAGAAGCTCCGCGCGAGCTTTGAGCATCTTTGGCCGGCTGAATCCTGAGCGGCGGGCCATCTCGAGGGCGCTCATGGTGACCGAGCCTTCGGCGTCTGCGGCTCGTGCCAGAAGCTCGGCGGCGAGCAGGAACGCCGGATCTGGCGCTTCGGAAATCGCCCATGTGCCGTCAGGCTTCGGGAGCCTCGCACGTAGGGAGCGGGCGGCGTCAAGCGCTTGTGAGCGGTCGAAAAGAATCCGCGTGGCTGCGGGTTCTGCTACGCTGGGCATTGTTCGTCTCCTTGTGGCGTGTCCCTACCACGGGCACGCCACACCCCTTTTGTACGCCGGAACCTCGGCTGTGAGCAATTGGGCGAACAAAGATCCAGCGGCATTGCGCGCAGTGCCGAAGCGGCAGCTTTCATGGATCATCGGTGCCCCATGATCTCAGGGATCACCCCCTTGGTGCGTTTTGGGTGGGGGGGGTGATCTCAGGGATCACCCGGGGGGGGGGGGGGTGATCCCAGGGATCACGGGGGGGGTGATCCCAGGGATCACCCTAGGCGGTTTTCACCTTACTCTCTCCCCTCTCCCTCTCTGATCTGCTTTAGCTATCTGGGGGGTCAGGTACGCGGGCGCGTCCGGGGGCGTGCAGGCGCGATCGCGGGAGCGCTCGCCACCGAGACCGCGCGCCCTTGGCGCCTCGAACGACGCCCTAGCGGGCGCGACTTCTGCAGAATGGCGCTCTTTGGCGCCTGTGACGAAGCCAAAGTTCGGGCCACCCGCTGCGGTGGCGTCTTGAGCTTGGCGCGTCCGCATGGAGAGGGCCGCGAGGGGTCCGGGTCGAAGATCGGAACGCCTCGAGACGGGTGCGAAGCGTCAACGCTCGGGCAGATTCCAAACGTGCCGCGTTTTTGGGGGTGGGTCGGGCCTCCGCGTCGTGGCCATTTTGAAAACGCGTTCTAGGGGCCGTTCTGCGAAACCTAGCTTGGGATCTGTCGTGATCCAGGGTCGATTCGGCGCGATCTGCGGTTTTAGGTCGCCTCATGCGATTTTGCGGGGTATTTGATCTGTATGACCACGCAACAGGTACGGGCGGACATGCGTCCGCCGCACGTCGACTCAAGCGACGACGAGATAGAAGATCAGATCCTGGTAAAGCTCGATCGGGGGGCTTCGAGCCTATGGGAACCACGAGAAGGGGCGGCCGTTTGCGTTGTAAATCGCTTCAAGGAGGATGGGGGGCGCGCTCGGTGCGAGCTGTACGAGCCTGAAACGGGGCAGTGGCTGGATCGTTTTCCGGTGCCGATGACTCGCGAGTTTGTGCTCTCCAAGTGGGGCTCGGGCGTCTACCAGATGTTTTATCACCAGTCGGACGGCAAAGCGGCGGGGCAGTCGCGCCGGATCGAGCTAGCGCACGCTGATTTTCCGCAGTTGCCCATGCGATCGGGCGGCGTAAAAGCGCTGCGCGCGCCTGTTGCGCCTCCTCCTGCGCCTGTGCCGATTCGTGGGCCGAACTTCACGCCGAAAGCTCCACCGCTGCCCACTGGGACCGATGGCGCGGTGGTGATGGGCTTGCTCTCGTGGGCGCAAGAGATCGCCGACGCTCGAGCGGATCAAAGGATCATCTCAACGGAGCTTTACTGGCAGACGCAACTCGCGCGCGAGCAGGCGCAACGGCAGCGCGATATTGAAGAGACGGAGCAACGACACCGACGCGATCGCGAGGAAACAGAGGCGCGTCATCAACGGTACCTCGGCGAGATCAAAGCGATGCATGATTCCCAGCTTCACGCGGCGCACTCGACGAGCGGGAAAAAGGAGCTTTTAGAGCGCCTCGAAGAGATGGAGGATGCTCTCGAAGAGACCAAGAAGCCGGAAGAAGAGGCGGGCTTCTTGGGCTTCATCAAGGGCGCGCTGGGGCCGATGTTGGCGACCCCGGAGGGGCAAGCCCGCGCTCTTTCGGCGTTGCAGCACCTGATCTCGCCTGGTCCACCGAAGATCGGCTAATGTGGCCTTGTAATTACATGGCGACGTGATATTTTGAGCCGATGGACGTAGCTGCCTTGTTTGTGGCGAAAGGTGGATCCTACTTCGGGCTCGCTGGCGTCGATCCATGGGATCAAAGCCGCGATGCGCGCACCTACGACGGAGATTTGGCCGTCGTCGCGCATCCTCCTTGTGCTCGGTGGTGTCGACTCGCTGGGCTTGTCGAGGCGAGATGGGGCCATCGGCGCGGAGAGGACGAAGGATGCTTTGCGTCTGCGCTCGCAAACGTTCGGCGGTGTGGTGGCGTGCTCGAGCATCCTGCGTACTCCGATGCCTGGGCGGCGCATGATCTGCCACGGCCACCGACCGGCGGATCTTGGGTTCGGGGTACCTGCGGCGGATGGTCGACCTACGTAGAACAATGGCGCTACGGACACCCGGCAAAAAAGGCGACTTGGCTTTATGCCTTCGGCGTGGATCCGCCGTCGTTGCACAAGGGGCTCATGTTGGAGAGTGAGAGCCTAGCGCTGGTGTCTTGGTGCGGTAACCACGTGAAGACGGGAGAGGCGCGCCCGAGACTCGGCAAGCGAGCGGCGGCGGCTACACCTCCAGCGTTTCGGGACGTCCTACTTGAGATCGCTCGGTCGGTGCGAAGCTCACGAACGCACAAACTCGAAATCAGTTCCGATCCATTGCTTGTCGCGTAGTCGTGAAATCGTGACGGCGCGCAAGCCTGCGCGGCGAAGTGCTGCTTCTGCTTGCGCGTCGTCTTTGGGTGTGCCGATGGGGTAGCCTGTTCCGTTGATGAAGACGCATTCTGCCGGCTTCGGTCGGGTCTTTTTTGCTGTGTTTTTCGAGGGGTTCCGCCGTGGTTCGCCCTTGGGCGTTAGGTCCGGTCTGGGCTCCGCGTCGTGGGGGTATCGGGGATCTGCCGACGCGGGGTAGGTGTCGACGATCATATTTCCGGATCCGTCTTCTTCCCACGTGGTGAAATCGAGCGCGCTCGCAACGAGGAGCCAAGCTTCGTCAAGTGAGAGCAAGGGTTGTCCGGCTTTTTTGGCGTCTCGATCGGAGTACGGTCCACCGTTTGGATCGTTGGCTTCGAGCCACTTCGCGAGCGTTGCGCGCGGCGTGCTAGCTGTCAGGGGGATCGCCTTTGCGATTTCCTTGTTTCCTTCTGTGTTGGCGATTTGGGCGATGATTTTTCTCGCCTCGAGAGTATAGGGCGGGCCGTTTTCGTGGCGGGGACCCACAATACTCGTCGGGTTTTTCGAGCGTCGTCGGGTTCTCGTTTTGGGTCGCGTCATTCGGTGAGGCTAGATCCAGCGCTGGGAGCGGGCAACGGCGAACGCTGCCCCACCTGCGGCCAGAACGAGAAGCGCGATCGTGGTGCGGCTCGGTGGGAGCGACCCGAGGGCGGGCGGAGCTTCGCCTAGCGCGCTGGCGATCTGCGTCGCGATCGTGTGTACGCGTGTCGCGTGCTTGCTGATCGCTTCGGCGTCGCATGCTCGGCCGGCGGCGCTTGTGGGCGCGTGCTGAGCGTTGCCCCACGAACTGTCGGCGGTGGCGCTTGCACCGTACGAGCGGATCGCGTCGGGGCAACTCGAGCCGTAGTAGCGCTCTTCGTAGAGGGCGCGCGAGACGTCGAACACGGAAGAACCGGCGGCGAGCGCGGCGCGTGTTTTGGGTCGCGTCAGAAGGGCATGGACCAAGCCTTGCGCGCCGGCGAGATCGTCTGGGTAGGTGACGAAGTTTGAGACGTAGCGCTTTCCGTCCTGCGTCGTGTCGTCGTGCTCGCATGTGTCGGCGCTCGGCTTCGCGGTGATCGCCCCCCAATTGTGGGACGTCGAGCATGGGCCGTCCCACCCTTTGCCGTAGCTGGATTCTCGGCGCGCGATGGCTTGGCTGATTTGGGCCTCGAAAATCGTAGGCGGTCGGCCTGCTTCGGCCTGCCATGCGGCGATGATGATCGGGCGGGCCTCGAGGTCTCCAAAGCCTCCAAGGTCTCCAAGATCGGCGCGTGCGCGTTTGAGCCTTCGGGCTGCTGCGATCGGGTCTTCTCCGAGCTGGACGCCGGGGCCTAGGCTCGGCTCGGCGTAGAGCCATGTGCGCCCACCATCGGGCGAGAGCTGCACGGTGGCATGGTTCGGTTGAAGATCGCCTAGTGGGTAGTCCGTCGCTTTGTCGAAGACCACGAGGCGAGCAGGGAGCGCGACCGAACGAGCGAGGGCGAGAAGAGCGCGGCTCGAGTCGTCGCAATCTCCCACGCCAGATCGGAGCGTTTGCCAAGTGCTTTGGAAGGTCTCGGCACCCTCACCGAGAAAGCGAACACGCTCCGAGACGTGAGCATGGAGGCGCGCGGCGAGGTCTCGGCGGTCGACGCGGTGCGCGGCGTCCGTCGCGGCTTGCTCGGCGACATGGACAGCGATCCGGCGAACACGCGGATCGTAGCGGGCATCTCTCCAGGCGAGCAAATCGAGAAGTCGGCACTTTGCGGCGTGCGTCGGGCAGTCGACGCAAAGCACTCCATCGGAGCGCTCGCGGATCTCGCAACCGAGGCGCGAGATCGCGTGCTCGATTTCTTCGCGGGGGCCATCCGGACCCACTAGATCCAGCCTTTCTCACGGGCGTAGGCGTAGGCGGCGAGCGAGCCACCGGCGACGAGAAAAAGGATCGTTGTGCGCGAAAGACCAGCGACGATCGGCGCGCTCGAAGAAGCTCCGGCGGCGATCGGCCAAAGGGGGCCGCTTGGTGTCGAGGTCGGCCCAACCGGCGGACCTTCCACGCCGATGGAGAGCGTCAGATAGTCAAATTGGGCGTTGCTCCCGTGCGGACCTTGCGATCCGGGCTCGGCGCCTGCCTGGACGAAATGACCGGGGATGTGTGCGCCGGCGGCGTCCATCGGGGGGATCCACAAGCCTTTGAGGTACCCGCGACCCGGCGGCGGGCTCGAAGCTGAATCCCGAAACCACACCTTGCCCTCGAGATACGGGGGCGCGAGCGATGCGGCGCGCTGGTCGAGGTAGTGATCTTCCATCTCGGCCCATGCCTTGGAAGACATGTTTTGATCTCGGAAGGTGTTCACCTGCGCTTCGCTCGTGGGGTCGAAACCGGCGGCGGAAACCATGGCGGACGTCGGGAGCGCCTTCCATGGGTTGCCTCGAGCGGCGAGCAAATCGATCTCCGCGCGCGTCGGCAGTCGCAAACCAAGTCGATGCGCGGCGGCCTCGTTCTGGTCGGCCGTCATGCGGGCGCGTAGGCCCGTGGCGGAGTCGCGAAACGGCATGGACACCCGCACGCCTGGCGCGAGGTCGTAAAGCCCTCCGGCGTCGAGCGCTGCGTTTGCTGGGTTCGTGTTGTAGCGGTCGGCCATGGGCCTACCGCCGGATCCGTCGTCGTCCGCTGGGATTGTGCGCGAGCTTTCTTGTGCTCTTCTCTCCATACGATGTGAAGAGGACGATCCCAACGACGCCGGCGAGGGCGATCAGAACGAACGTTCCAGGCTCGAGACCGAGCACTTTACCAGTTCCGGCGCTGGGCTCGGTGCCATCTTGGCCCGGTGGAATCGGGGCGAGGGGTGAGCCTCCGGTGAGAGCGCCTGCATCCATCATCCAGATCACATTTCCGGGCAGCGGTTGCCCTTTCACGTCTGGGCCTGTGCGCTTGACCGAGACGACGTAATTTGCTCCGCTGGGCACGTTCGGGGGGATCGTGAACGGCCCGGCGCTGTTTCCGACGATGCCGAACACCTGCACGTCGGAGAATCCGGGCACGTTGGCTAGCGTGCTCTGGATCATCGTCTGCGGCACGAAGGGCGACACCTGCACGCCTCCTACGTAGGTATGGCCTTGGAGAAAATCGGCCGTTGCTCCGCTGGGAAGGAGCACGGGCAAGGGGAGGTCGCCAGGGTGCGCGCTCGGGTCGATGGTGGGCGAGGGCGCGCCACCTCCACCGAACCAGTCCCACGGCATGGAGAGCGGCTTCGGGTAGGGGCTCGCGGTCGCGGTGAGTGTTTGATTTTGGGCAACGACCAGCGGCGCAGTGTAGGGGGCGGCCTGCTGATGGAGCGTCGTGTTCTGGCTCGTGCTCGTCTGCTGAATGCGGCGGCGTGGCTGAGCGAAGAGGATCGGCGGGTTGTTCATGGTTGGGCTCCTCGCGTCACTGCGTCACTAGCTCGGCGTCGAAAGGGATCGCCGCTGGCGTCGTGTAGAGAATGGCAACCTGATTTCCGCGCTCGTCGGTGTTGCCGCTGTATTTGTACCAGACCGGCACGCGGGCCAAGCTCTGCGCCGCGT
>Ga0315291_10003245_pt1 | contig 21062 bp, 13 predicted proteins | sample YL17G12_20_MG_FD_203070 | JGI IMG/M metagenome (GOLD analysis project Ga0315291, IMG submission 203070) | Sediment microbial communities from Yellowstone Lake, YNP, Wyoming, USA - YL17G12_20 | ecosystem: Environmental > Aquatic > Freshwater > Lake > Sediment | place: USA: Wyoming | collected...
GAGGTGGTGAAGGTCTGCGAGGCCGTCAGGCAAGGGATGGGCTACCGGGATGCTTGAGTTTCTGCAAGGCCTGGGGCACTGGCTGCGCGTCTGGGCGCCCCTTGTGGGGCGAAGCGCGCTGGAGGTCTTCATCATCTTCCTGTTCGTCTACGGCTTTCTGCGCGTCATGCAGGGCACGCGCGGGGCGGGCGTCCTCAAAGGGCTGGCTCTGTTCGTGGCAATACTGGCCGGCCTGACCATGTTCATCACCGGCAAGCTGCACCTGGAGGCGATCAACTGGGTCATCACGGCGTTCGCCCCGGTGATCCTGATCCCGCTGTTCATATTGTTCCAGCCGGAGGTGCGGCGGGGACTCATAAGGCTGGGGATGAACCCGCTGCTTCGGGTCTTCTTCCGCACGCAGACCGGCTTCACGGAGCAACTGCTGGAGGCCGTTTACAGCCTGTCTCGCGCCAAGATCGGCGGCCTGATCACCATCGAGCGCAGCGTGGGCCTCCGAGGCCTGACGGAGGCCGGCGTGCCGGTGGACGCGGAGGTCTCCGCCGAGCTGATCAGGACGATCTTCTGGCCCGGCACGCCCCTGCACGACGGCGGCATCATCATCCGACACCAGCGCATCGCCGCGGCCGGGTGCCTCTTCCCGCTGACGGAGAACCCTCAGTTCCCCGCAGAGACGGGCACGCGCCACCGCGCAGCGATCGGCGTGACGGAGGAGTCGGACGCAGTGGCCATCATCATCAGCGAGGAGACGGGCCAAGTCTCGGTGGCTGTCGGCGGCGAGCTGCGGCGCGACGTGGACAGGGACACGCTGCGCCGGATCGTGGAGGAACTCGCCGCCGAGCCGGCGGAGCGCGTCTAACCGGAGGAAGAGATGCCCGGAAAAACACTCGCCGCCATCTTCGGGAACTTTCGCCTGAAGCTCTGGGCGTTGCTCATCTCCGTGGGCATCTGGTTCTACGCCAGCAGCCAGGTGACGGAGGAGGAGACCGTCCGGGCCTCTCTGACCATCACGCCTCCGCCGGGGTACGCGCTGCTCTACGAGAGCGACAAGGCCGTGCGGATGACGGTGGCCGGCCCGCGCGCTCTGCTGAACAGGCTGCGCAACGAGCTGGCGCAGAGCCAGTTCCAGCTCTCCTGCCGCCTGACGGACCAGGAAGCGGCGGCCGGTTGGAGCACGCTCAGAGTCCGTCCGGACTGGCTCAAGCCCAACATCCCCGAGGAAGAGTACGTCCAGCTCTCGCTGCGGAACGTCACGCCGACGGAGGTGACCGTGTTCGCCGACCCGGTGCGGGAGCGCGTGCTGCCCGTGGACGTGCGCGCCTCCGTGCACCTGTCGCCGGGGTTCCGGCTGGTGGAGGCGCCGACGTGCACGCCGGCGCAGGCAAAAGTCAAGGGGCCAGCCATGGTCGTGGACGCCCTGACGCGCGTACAGAGCAATGAGCTGTCGTTATACGACGTCCAGGAGAACGTACACCGGCCCCTGGCGCTCCAGAACGAGGCGGAGGCCCAACTCAGCAACGGCACTACCGTCACGGTGCCCCTCGCCGTGGACCCGCCGACGGTGCTGGCCAGCATCCTGGTGACGGGGGAAGAGGAGCGCGACCAGGCCTTCGAGGGCGTTCCCGTCCTCCTGATGATGCCGCCGGGCTTCCCGTACACGCCGGCCCTGGCGCAGGAGGAGAGCAAGGTGACAGTCGTGGTGCGTGCCGCTCCGGCGAACCTCGCGAGGCTGGACACGGGCGCGGTCAAAGCCTACGTGGACCTGGCCGACCTGGCCAGGGAGAAGATCGAGCCGGGGGCCAGCGCGCCCTACAAAGAGAAGGTGCAGGTCGCCCTGCCTTCCGAGGTCATCTACACCGCCGCTCAGGCCCAGCCGGACCGGGTCACCATCCTGTTGAAGAATCCCGGCGGTTGAGTAGAATAGGGGCCTGCCACGCAAGCCCGTCACGAGGAAGCACATGGCCCTGCTCGGCGTCAACATTGACCACGTGGCCACGCTGCGCCAGGCGCGGCGGACCTATGAGCCGGACCCCGTCTGGGCCGCCGCCGAGGCGGAACTGGGCGGCGCGGACATCATCACGGTGCACCTGCGCCAGGACCGGCGCCACATCAACGACCGCGACCTCCAACTGCTGCGCCAGACCGTGGCAGTGGACCTGAACCTGGAGATGTCCCTCAACCCGGAGATCGTCGAGATAGCGCTGGCCACCGTGCCGGACATGGTGACGCTCGTGCCGGAGAACCGCCAGGAGGTCACGACCGAGGGCGGGCTGGACGCCGTCGGGCAGGCTGGCCGCATCGAGCAGGCCATCGCGCGCTTCCAGGAGAAGGGCGTGCCCGTCAGCCTCTTCATAGACCCGGAGGAGCCGCAGATCCGCTGCGCGGCCCGGCTGAAGGCGACGTTCGTCGAACTCCACACGGGGGCTTACGCCAACGCACAGACGCCGCGCGACAGGCTGGAGCGCCTGACGGAGCTGGCAGCCGGCGCCGGGGTCGGCCGCGAGGTCGGCCTGACGGTGAACGCAGGGCACGGGCTCACGTACAGCAACGTCGCGGACGTGGTCCGCCGCTTGAGGCCGCACGAACTCCACATCGGCCACAGCATCGTGTCGCGGGCGGTCTTCGTGGGCATCCGCGAAGCCGTCCGACAGATGAAGGACGTCATATACCGGGCCGAGGTGCCGGCCTGAGACGGCCGCTCCACCCGTCCCGCTGAAGCCCCGTAACGGAGGTGCCAACCTTGCCCTTTGACCGCGCCAAAGTCGCCGAAGGCGTCCGGCTCGTCCTCGAAGGCATCGGCCGCAACGCCGAGACCGGGACGCTCGTGGACACGCCCGAACGCGTGGCCGACGCGTACCAGGAGATATTCGCCGGGATGGGCGTCAATCCCGAGGAACTCGTGAACGTCTTCCACGAGGCCGGTTACGACGAGATGGTCCTGGTCAAGGACATCCCGTTCTACTCCATGTGCGAGCACCACCTGCTCCCCTTCCACGGGAAGGCGCATGTGGCCTACATCCCCAAGGAAGGGCGCATCACGGGCATCAGCAAGCTGGCCCGCGTCGTGGATGTCCACGCGCGGCGGCTCCAGGTGCAGGAGCGCATGACGGCGGACATCGCCAGCAGCCTCACGCGCAAGCTCAACCCCAAGGGCGTGCTGGTCGTCATCGCGGCCGAGCACCTGTGCATGACCATGCGCGGCATCAAGAAGCCCGGCTCCGTCACCGTGACCAGCGTCGTGACCGGCATCTTCCGCGAGAACCCGGCGACACGTGCGGAAGCCATGGCCCTCATCCACGCGTCCGAGTGAGACGGCGGTATCAACACGGGGATGGCTGAGAAGGTGGCCGAGTTCGTCGAGCTGCAGTCCGCGGGAGATCGGCTCCCGCAGGCCTGCGCGCGCACGGCCCTCCATTACGAACGCGGCGAGACGGTGTCCGTCTATGCCCCCGACCCGGCCGACGCGGCCGCGCTGGATGAACTCCTGTGGACGTTCCGGCAGAACTCGTTCATCCCCCACGTGCGCCTGAAGCAGGCCACGGAGCCGCTCATCGAGCCGGTGCTCATCTGCGGGGACGAGGATGAGGATGGCGGGGCAGCGGCCGGGGCGGACGTGCTCATCGTGCTCTCTGCGGACCAACTGCCGAAGTGGTTCGCCGCCGTGCCGCGCGTCTTGGACTTCGCGGAGGTCTACGACGAGAAGCGGAGCCAGGCAGGCCGCCGGCGCTACGCGGCCCTGAAGCAAGCCGGCTATCGCATGCGCTTCATCAAGCCCTGAAGCCGCCCCACCTGAAGGGGTCGCTCCTACCGCATCGCGCCCTGAAGCATGCCGACGTAGCGGCTGAAAAACATGAAAATGTAGTAAATGATGATGAGCGCCACGATAGCGTAGATGAGCTTGGCAATGACGCTGACCAGCGCGTGAAGGGAGGCCCGCGCCTTGTCCGCGTAGTTCCTTGTCAGCCAGTCGAGCCGCTCCGAGAGCTTGCCCGACTCCTCGGCCACCGAGATGACCTCCATGTATTCGGTCGGGAAAAGGCCCGTGGCGCGCAGGGCCTCGGTGAAGGTGCCCTTGCGCTGGATCGCGGCCGCGGCGATGTCGGCCCGGGCGGCAAAGGCGCCGTTGTTCGTCCCGTCGAAGGCCCGCCTGAGCGCCTCCACGATGGGCACGCCCGCCTCGTACATCACGTACATCACCAGGCTGAAGCGCGCGAGGGCCAGGTCCCGCATCACGTTGCCCAGCACGGGGATCCGCAGGATGATCTCGTGCGCGATGCGCGTGCCGCCGAGGCGCTTCACGACGAGGAAGTACCCGGCGACGAGGACGGCCGGCACGCCGTAGCCGACGAGCATGGTGGGGAGCAGCCCGCCGTGGCCGCCCCCGATCATGCGCGTGATGTAGGTGGCGACGGCGATGACCGCCACCGCGGCCACGTACTGCATGACCGGCAGGGCGATCTGGCCGAGGAAGTGCCGCCAGAGGCCCTGCTGGAACTCATAGAAACGGGCCAGCTCCGCGAAGGCGCGCTCCAGCGTGCCGCTCGCCTCCCCGGCCGAGACGAGTTGGACGAGGAGCCGCGGAAACGAGGCGTCCGCCTGGAAGGCCTCCGCCAGAGTTGAGCCCGCCTTCACGCGGGCCTCCACGGCGCCGAGGGCGCCCCGCAGCCGCCCGCGCGGCGCCTGCGAGCTGACGACCGTAAGGACGCGGCTCATCGGCACGCCGGCGTCCAGCATCGTCGCCATCGTCCGGCAGAGCCAGATCAAGTGCTTGAGCGATGTCCCGAACACCGCCGGCCCTCATCACCGAGACGAATAACAGCTTAACCGCGACGCCACGACAAACACAACGGGGAAGAGGCTAACGACACCAGGCTCTGTCTGAGAAGCCCGTCGTCGGCCTGAGGCCGAGCGAGGCCAAGCGGCGCCAGGAGACCGAAGCAGGCGATGCAAAGGCTCGCATCGCCGATGCAGGGCGACAACGCGACGCGCCGGCCGCAGCAGGCCGGAGCCAGATCGGACTTCTCAGACAGAGCCTAATGGCTGCCGTCGCGCTCTCATGTCGCAAGCGCGCCGCGACTCGTCGCATCACCGTGGCGAGACCCAGCCGTCACTGATCTGGCCAGGGCTTGGCTTTCACCCGAAACGGGGTCATTCCGAGTCCGCATCGTGGCGTCGCGTCCGCTGTGCGGCAGACGCGCCGAGGCTTGCCCGCCTCTGGAGGGAATCTCCAGACGCCGAGGACCTTCTGATCCACCCAGATTCCTCGTCGTCCGCCGCAGGGCGGACTCCTCGGAATGACGTTGGCTCGCGAGCTCGGACCCGGCAATGTGCGTGCTGAACTATGGCCAACGTAGCAGTTGGCCGAAGAGCGTCAGGTGCGTGGAGGCCGTGAGGCGGACGGTGCAGAGGCGGCCGGCAGGCTCCCCGCCCCCGTCAAACACCACGATGTCGTTCTGGCGGGTGCGGCCGGTCCACCGGCGCGGGTCGCCCGCGCTTGGGCCGTCCACGAGCACCTCCACGTCGCGGCCGACGAGGGCGGCGCGCCGCGCAGCATCCACCTCCTGCTGGGCTTCGAGCAATGCCTGGTTGCGCGCGCGCTTCGTCTCGTCGGGCACGTCGTCCGGCCACTTCGCGGCGCGCGTGCCGGGGCGGGGCGAGTACTTGAAGACGAAGCTCTGCTGGAACCGCGCCTCGCGCACGAGCGCAAGCGTGTCGGCAAAGTCCGCCTCCGTCTCGCCGGGGAAGCCGACCATGAAGTCGCTGGACAGTTCCACGCCCGGGATGCGCTCCCGCGCCCGCGCCAGCAGGTCCCTGTAGTGGGCGGCGGTGTAGCCGCGGTTCATGCGTTTCAGGACGGCGTCCGAGCCGCTCTGCGCAGGGACGTGCAGATGCTCGCAGACCTTGTCGAGGCCCGCCACGGCGTCCAGGATGGCGTCCGACATGTCGCGCGGATGGCTCGTGACGAACCGGATGCGCTCCAGGCCGTCCACCTCGTTCAGGAGCGCCAGGAGTTCCGCGAGGCCGGCGCTCGGGCCGGGCAAGCCGCGGCCGTAGCTGTTGACGTTCTGGCCCAGGAGGGTCACTTCGCAGACGCCGTCGGCGGCGAGGGCTGCGGCCTCTTCCGCGATCTCGCGCAACGGGCGGCTCACCTCCCGGCCGCGCACGTAGGGCACGATACAGTAAGTGCAGAAATTGTCGCATCCGCGCATGATCGCCACGTAGGCATGGTGCGGGCTGGCGCGCACGGCGGGCATGCGGTGGTAGGAGACCGGCCCGTCCTCGCCCACGTCCACGACGGGCCCACCGCCGGCCAGGACTGTCCGCAGGTGCTCGGGAACGCGAAGGAAGGCGCGCGTGCCGCAGACGAGTCCCACGTGATCAAAGCGTTTCACGATCCGGTCGCCGAGGCGCTGGGCGACGCAGCCGACGACGCCCAGGACGAAGCGCGGGTCCCTGCGGGCGCGGCGCCGGTACGAGCCGAGGTGAGACAGGGCCCTGTCTTCGGCGTGCTGGCGGACGCTGCACGTGTTATACAGGACGACGTCCGCATGGTCGGGGTCGTCAGTCAGACCGAAGCCGCTCCGCACAAGTTCGCCGGCCAGAAGCTCGCTGTCCAGCTTGTTCATCTGGCAGCCGAAGGTCACGATGCAGACTGTCGGCGGTCGTTCTGGCATGCTCTGCTGCCTGTGCGGAGCGGGGACGGGCGCGGGTGCATGGGTGCGCGCCCGCGCCTCAGGAACCCGACGCATACTTCGCGACGAGGCGCTCGACGCTCTGGCGCCCTCGTCTCTGCTCCCTCTCGGTCCGCCCCTCGACGTTCAGGAGGAGTTCCGCGGCCTCGCCGTGCTGGCGGAGGTTGAACCACCAGTCCTGCAAGCGCACGGTCAGGCCGTCAATCAGCTCGCGCTCGGCCTTCGGGAACTCCTCTCTCATCCTGGACAGCACGTCCTGCGCCACCTCGGCGGAAGGCATGGGAATGACGATCTCGTCGCTCTGGCTGAAGCGCCGCAGGTCCGCCGTCAACTCCGAGGCGGGCTTCTTCTCCCGCGACAGGTGCGAGCAGAACATCAGGAGGGCGATGACGGCCGAGGGGAACCGGAAGAAATCCTTGAAGTAATGGAGCCCCGTCAGGTCGGCGCCATAAAGCGCGTCGTTGCGGCGGAAATGCTGGGCGAAGGCCAGGGCGCGGGCGGGCGCGGCGACGGGCGTGCCCCCGGCCTCGCCGATTCGGGCCCTCAGCGCGGCGGTGGCGCGAAGGTCGTACGTGACGCACGCGCCGGGGCTGCGCGAGAGGAGTTCTGCGGCGATCAGGCCCGCGGCAACGTCGTGCCGAAGCAGCGCGCCCCGCTCGTCGAAGAAGGCGATGCGCTCGCCGGTGAAGTCAAAGGCGGCGCCGAACGCGGCGCCGGCCTCCGTGACAGCGCCCTTCATCGTCGAGGCGAGCGCGGCGCACGGGAACTTCCGGCCCAGGTAGGGGTTGCGCGCCTTCTCCTCGAAGTGGATCGGGACCATCTGCACGGGCGTCCCCGCCAGGACGGCCTCCAAGAGGCGCGACGCGACGCCGTATCCGGCATCCACGGCCACCTTCGTGGCGTCAAGCTTGGGCGCGAACTTGCGCACATACGTCACGTAGTCCGGCACGGGCGTGGAGGCGCGCATCCCGGCCGGCAGGCGGCTGCACCCCGTCCTGAACCGGCGGGCGATGAGGCTGATCTTGTCGAGGCCGTTGCCGAGGCCGACGGGCGTGGCGTCCCCGCGCCAGAGGCGGACGCCGTTGACGTCGTCCCCGTAGTTCCCGCCGCCGACGAAGGCGGCGCCGGTGGCAGCCGGGGGCGGCTCCGTGCCGAGAACAAAGGCGAGCACCTCGGGAGGCACCGTGCCGGCGTTTACCGTCTCCAGGCCGCCCCTGCTGGCGCCTTCGCAGAATATGCGCGTGAAGCCGCGGGAGTTGGCGCGCAGGTCGCAGGCGACCACGAGGCGGGAGCTGACCGGGTTCTCGGCGCGCAGGAACTGGGCAGCCGCCAGGCCGACCTTGCGGATGACGTACTCGTTGATCTCGTCAGGGACGCGGCCCAGGACGGCGGTGGAGCGGAATATGGAGGCGGCCACCTTCGGGTCCGTCGTGAGCGACGCGGCGCCCTCGGCGCTCCGATGCCCGCACAGGAGGCACTTGGGGTACTGGTTGCGCTGCCGCGTGCGGCAGATGGCCACGGAGATCGAGCATTTCTCGCCGGGGCAGGTCCTGTCTTCGGCGCGTTTGGCGTTCATGGGGCGGCTCTTGGACGGCCCTCGGCTTGGGTCCCCGCGGCCCTCGGAAGGCGCCCGACGGCCAGGCTATCAAGATACGCCAAGAGGCGGGACGCGTCAAACAAACCCGCGCTGCCGCACTGGAAGACGGATGACAAAAGGGTTGACTTTGGGGTCGGAGGGGCGAGACACTTAGGGCGTCGCCGGCACACTTTTTGCGCGCAGTCCGCCTGCCGCGTTGCGGTACATGGACCGTTCGCCGCGCGCGGAGAGGCGGGGCTCTTGTTTCCCTCGGACGGCACCTCGCATGGGCAAGACAAGGAACACCACAAGGCAGGAGCGCAGAACGAAGGGCGGCAGAGGGCAGCCTGAGGCCAAAGATCCTCGGACCCGCAGGGCGAAGACCGCGAACGGCGTCGGGCAGGTCTTCGGCGAAGCCTTCCGCGTGATGCCCACGGCCGCCTTCCTCTGCGAGGCGGACAAGGGCGGGGAGTTGGGACGCATCCTGAAGGCGAACGAGTCGGCCTGCCGGCTCTACGGATACTCCGAGGCGGAGATGGTCGGCCAGCCGATGGGCTTCGTGGCGGCGGACGAGGGCGAGAAGCGGCCGGCCGAGGTCGGGTCCAGCTCTCCTCCAGCAGTCTTCGAGCAGACGCATCGGCGCAAGGGGGGCACGACGTTCCCGGCGGACGTGACGGTGCGAACGCTGAAGGTCGCGGGGCGGACGCTGCACTTGGTACTGTGCCGGGACCTCGGGGGCCGCAGGCAAGCTGAGCAGGCTCTCCAGCAGGATGCCGTGCAGCTCGGCGAGATACTGAGCAGGATCCCCGAGCGCATCTTTGTCAAGGACTCGGGCCTCGCTTTTCTCTACGCCAACGAGTCATACGCCAGGGACCGCGGAACCACGCAGGAAGACATCATCGGCAAGACGGACTATGACTTCTTCCCAAAGGAGAGTGCGGAACGCTTCCAGGCCGACGAGCGCCGTGTGATGGCGGAAGGCAAGGCCGCCCGCTACGAGTCCACTTACATTGAACGCCCCAGCGGCCAGCAGCAGGCCCAGAAGTGGACCAAGATCCCCATCAGGGACGCCTCCGGCAACCCGGTGGCGGTCGTCGGCGTCTATAGCTGGACCGAGAAGCTTGGCCAGGCGCAGCAGATGCTGTTCCACTGGGCGTCGCTGGTCTCGTCCTCGGCGGACGCCATCGTGGGCCTGACGAAGCTGGGCACCGTCCTGAGCTGGAACGCGGGGGCGGAGGCCATCTACGGCCACACGGCGGATGAAGCCCTGGGCCAGCCGGTAACGTTGGTGACGCCGCCGGACCGGGCGGACGAACTGATGGAGAGGGTGAAGGCGGCAGCCGAGGGCCGCATAGTGCGCGGCTACGAGTCGGTCCACGTCAGAAAGGACGGACAGACGCTGGACGTGGCGCTGACGATCTCCCCCGTGACCGGGACCGAGGGAGCCACCACGGCCCTGTGCATGACGGCCCGCGACGTCACCGGGCGGAAGCTGACGGAGAAGGCGCTCAGGGAGAGCGAGGAGCGGTTCCGCCTGTTGGTGGACACGGCCTTCGACGGCATCAACATCTGCACCTACGACCCGGAGACGGGCAAGAGGCGGCTGCTGTTCTGCAACGACCGCTACGTGGAGATGTCGGGCCACACGCGGGAGGAGCTGGAGGGAGTAGACGACCTCAACACGTTCCTGGTGGACTACTGGACCCCGGAGGAGGAAGAGGTCCAGCTCGAGCGCATGGGGAAGGGGCAGCCATTCTTCGGCGTCTGCTCCTGGAAGCGGCCGGACGGGAAGGAGAACTACTACGAGTGGACGGCAGTCCTCGTGCAGGCGGGCGGCGAAAAGCGGTTGTTCGGGTTCGACAGGGACATTACGGAACGAAGGCGAACGGAGAGGGCGCTCAGGGAGAGCGAGCAGCGCTTCCGCGTGCTGGTGGATACGGCGTTCGACGGCATCAATATCTGCGAGGCGGATCCCCCCACCGGCCAGCGCAGGCTGCTCTTCTGCAACGACCGCTTCGTCGAGATGTCGGGGTACGCGCGCGAGGAACTCGAGAACGCGCCAAGCGTTGACGACCTGATCACCACCTACTGGACGCCGGAGGAAGAGGCGGTCCAGATGGAGCGGATGGAGAAGGGGCTGCCCTTCTTCGGCGTCTCGTCATGGAAACGGCCCGACGGCAAGGAGAACTATTACGAGTGGTCGGCCGTCCGAATGACAGTTGGCGACAAGCTCCGCTGGTTCGGCGTGGACCGGGACATCACGGAGCGCCGCAAGACCGAAGAGGCCCTGCGGACCAGCGAGGAACGTTTCAGGCTCCTGGTGGACACGGCCTTTGACGGCATCAACATCTGCGAGCTTGACGTGGAGATGGGAAAGCGGAAGCTCCTGTTCTGCAACGACCGGTACGTCGAGATGTCCGGCTACACGCGCCAGGAACTGGAGGCGGCCGACAATCTGGACGACCTGGCAGTAGACGTGGGACCTCGTGAGGAATTCGAGCGCCGGGTTGAGCGGCGCAATCAGGGCCTCCCCTACTCCGGCACGTGCTCGTGGAAGCGGCCGGACGGCAAGGAGAACTACTACGAGTGGTCGGCGATCCGGGTCAAGGTCGGGGACACGTACCGTCTGTTCGGAGTGGACCGCGACATCACCGAACGCCGGCGCAGCGAGGAGGCGCTCCGTGAGAGCGAGGAGCGCTTCCGGCGCCTGGTGAGCACCGTCTTCGACGGGATCAACATCTGCGAGTTCGACCCCGCCACGCGCAAGCGGAGGCTGCTGTTCTGCAACGACCGCTACGTCGAGATGTCCGGCCGCACCAGGGAGGAGCTGGAGAGGACGGACGACCTGAACCGCTTCATCCACAGCCACCTGACCAGAGAGGAACGTGCGGACAACAGGCGGCGCCTGCACGCGGGCCTGCCGTTCCAGGGGAGAAGCTCCTGGGTGCGCCCGGACGGGAAGGAGAACTACTACGAGTTCTCCGCCGTCGCGGTGAAAGCGGGCGACAAGTATCACCTGATGGGCGTGGACCGTGACGTCACCGAGAGGTACAGGGCGGAGCGGGAACTCGCGCAGGAGCGGGAGCTGTTCCGGACCCTGTTGAGCCACATACCGGACTCGATCTACTTCAAGGACACGCAGAACCGGTTCGTGCGAACCAGCAAGGCCAAGGGCGAGCACCTCGGAGTGGACGCGGGCGACCTCATCGGGAAGACGGATGCGGACTTCTACTCCCCCGAGGAGGCGCAACGCATGTCGGCGGACGACGAGGAGATCATGCGGACCGGCCGGCCGATCGTCGCCAAGGAGGAGAAGATCACGCGCCGGGACGGCGAGGTCCGCTGGGTGTCCGCCACGAAGGTGCCGCGCTACGACGAGCAGGGCCGCCTGCTCGGCACGGTGGGCATCTCGCGCGACATCACCGACCTGAAGCGCGCGGAGGAGGAACTGAAGAGACGGGCGCGGCAACTGGAAGCGGCCCGGGGGGAAGCGGAGTCCGCCAACAAGGCCAAGAGCGACTTCCTTGCCAACATCGGCCACGAGATCCGCACGCCGATGAACGGCATCCTGGGAATGACGGAACTCGCGCTCAGCACCACTCTGACCGAGGAGCAGCGCGAGTACCTGGAGGCCGTGCAGCACTCGGCACAGACGCTGATGGCGCTGCTGAACGGCCTGCTCGACTTCTCCAAGATCGAGGCGGGCAAGCTGGAGCTGGAGGACCAGCCCTTCGACCTCGAGCGCGTGATCTCGCGGCTGATGGAGCCGCTGGCCGTCCAGGCGCACCAGAAGGGGCTGGAGCTGGCCGTGGACATCAGCCCGGAGACGCCGCTCCACCTCAGCGGCGACGCGCACCGGCTGGGCCAGGTCATCATCAACCTGATCGGCAACGCCGTGAAGTTCACCGACGAGGGCGAGATACTGCTCCAGGTGCGGCCCGAGGCCGGCGCCGACGGGGACGGCGAGGCGAGGCTGCACTTCTGCGTCTCGGACACGGGGATCGGCGTGCGACGGGAGGTGCAGGAGGTGATCTTCGAGAGCTTCCGCCAGGGCGACAGCTCCACGACGCGCCGCTACGGCGGGACGGGGCTCGGCCTGGCCATCTCGAAGGAACTGGTCGAGATGATGCAGGGCAGGATATGGGTGGAGAGCCCCTCGCACGAGATCGAGTGCGACAGGGGGGGACCGGGCAGCACGTTCCACTTCCTGATCGGCTGCAGGCGCGCGCCGGCCGATTGGCAGCCCGAACCGCGCCTGGAAAGAGTGCGCGGGGCCAGAGCCCTGATCATAGACGACAACGCCACGAACCGACGCATACTCCACCGCATGCTCTCCTCATGGGGCATGCTGCCCTCCGAGGCGACGAGCGGCGAGGAGGCCGTCGGGATGGTCAAGCGCGCCCGCTGGCAGGGACAGGCTTACGACGTGCTGCTGCTGGACTTCATGATGCCGGGCATGGACGGCTTCGACGTGGTCTCGCGCCTGCGCGAGGAGGGAGACCTGTCCGGCACGGTCGTCATGATGCTGACCAGCAGCGAGCAACGGGATCACAGGTCGCGTTGCCGCCAGTTGGGCATCGCCCACTACCTGGTGAAGCCGGTGGGGTCTTCGGACCTGCTCGACAGGATCATGCAGATACTGAGCCCCGCGGAGCCGCCCAAGGAGCGCGCCCGCGAGCACCCGACCACAGTGGCCCCGCTGAGCCTGTCCGTCCTGCTGGCCGAGGATAACGAGGTCAACCGCAAGGTAGCGGAACGCATGCTGAGCATGGCAGGCTGCCGCGTCACGATGGCCGCCACCGGTCAGGAGGTCCTCCAGGCCCTGGAGAAGAGCAGCTTCGACGCCGTCCTGATGGACGTGCAGTTGCCGGTGCTCGACGGCCTCCAGACGACTGCGCGCATCCGCGAATGCGAGAAGACAACGGGCAAGCACCTGCCGATCATCGCCATGACCGCCCACGCCATGAAGGGCGACCGCGAGAAGTGCCTGGAGGCGGGCATGGACGGCTACCTTTCGAAGCCGATCAACCGGGAGGAGCTCTGCAGCGCCCTGGGCCGGAGCACGGCGCCGGGCCGGCCCGCCGCGCCCGGGGCAGCCCGGACCGCGCCCGGCATAGCAGTACAGGTCACGGAACTGCTGGAGCGGGTCGGCGGCGACGTGACGCTGGCCCGCGAGCTGCTGGAGATGTTCACCGCGAGCTGCCCGCCGAAGATCGAGGCCATGCGCTCGGCGCTGTCGGCCGGCGACTTCCAGGTCGTGCTCGAGGGGTCTCACGAGCTCAGGGGCGCGGCCGCCAACCTCGCGGCAAAGGCCGTCCTCGCGGCCGCCGTCAGGCTGGAGAAGCAGGCGGGGCGTGAAGACGCGGCCCAGGCGCAGAGCGCGCTGGAGGAACTCGCCGCCGCCGTGGACGGCCTGAAGGAACTCGTCGCCAGGCAAGATTGGACCGACATGCTATGAACGTGCTTGTGGCGGAAGACGATCCGGTCACGTGCCGAATGCTGGAAGCCACGCTGAAAAAGTGGGGCTACGAAGTCATCTGCGTGCGCACGGGAGCGGAAGCGGAGCAGGCGCTGCTGGCCGGGCAGGCGCGCCTGGCCATCTGCGACTGGATGCTGCCGGAGGTCAGCGGCCCCGAGCTGTGCCGCCGCCTGCGGCACGCCGAAAAGGGCAGGCTCGTCTACATCATCATCCTCAGCGCGCGCGACAGCAAGGAGGACTTGGTCGAAGGCCTGCGGGCAGGCGCCGACGACTACCTGACCAAGCCTTTCGACCGGCAGGAGCTGGAGGTCCGCGTGCGCGCCGGGCAGCGCTTGCTTGACCTCCAGCAGGACCTGCTGGCCACCCAGGAACGGCTCACGCTCATGGCGACGCACGACGGCCTGACAGGCCTGTGGAACCACCAGGCCATCCTGGAGGCGCTGGAACGCGAGTCTGCCCGGCACCTTCGGGAGAAAAACGCGGTCGCCGTGGGCATGGCGGACCTGGACCGCTTCAAACAGGTCAATGACACGTTCGGGCATCCCGCCGGCGACTCCGTCCTGGCCGAGGTGGCCGCGCGCATGACCAACGTGCTCCGCCCCTATGACTGGCTGGGCAGGTACGGCGGCGAGGAGTTCATGATGGTCCTGCCCGGCTGCGACGGCGAGAGCGCCTTCAAGATCGCCCAGCGCATGCAGCTTGCCATTTCGGACCGGAGCGTCGCGACGGTCGGCGGGCCCGTCAGCCTGACGGTGAGCGTGGGCGTGGCCTCGACGTCTGACATTCCGATCACAAGCGCCGCGGATCTCGTCCGGGCGGCGGACATGGCCCTTTACGAGGCGAAGCGCGAGGGGCGCAACTGCGTCGTCCGGGCCTCCGCAAGCCAACCGCCGGCCTCCTCGTGAACCGCCTCCGGGCCATCGGCCTGTCCGCCACGCCGCCCGCTATCCCCGTCCGGGGCCTCTCTGCCCCTTTGTCTGAGCCTACTTGGGGGCCCCTCACGGCGCCACGGTTTTCCAAGCGAAGGATTTGACAGGGTTGCGCGTTTAAGAGATAATAGAACTGACTGGTCAGTTCTACTCCCGACGGGAGCGGCCCATGTCCGACAAGGCCAAGCAGATCCTGAAGACGGCCGAAAGGATGTTCGCCACGGGACGTTACGACGAAGTGACGCTCGACGAGATCTGCAAGGAAGCCGGCATCGGCAAGGGGACCATTTACCGCTATTTCGAGGACAAGCAGCACCTGTTCTGGCAGGTGATCCTGTCCGGCCTGGACGAGATGGCGCAATCCGTCGAGCAGGTGGGCCAGGAGGAACAGGACGCCAGCAAGGGGCTGCGGCGCGTCGTGCAGACGGTGGCGGACTTCTTCATGGAGCGCGAAGCCCTGTTCGGCCTGATGTGGACCCAGCAACTCCACGGCTCCGGGCACAAAAGGAACATCTGGAAGCAATGGGGCACCAGGGACGAGAGGATCGTCTCGGTGACCGCCCGGTTCATCGTCAAGGGAATGGAAGAGGGGCGGTATGCCACGGAACTGAGCCCGGATGCGGCGGCGCGACTGCTCTTAGGGATGATCCGCACGGGCATGCGGGAACGCAAGGAGATGCCGGGCGGAAAGGACTGGCCGCTGGCTCTCGTGGAGCTGCTGGAGAAGGGCTTGCTGATCAGAGACGCGAAGAAAGGGAAGTCATAAGCGTATGGCTGCGAAGGGTATAACACGCATTGTTCTGCCGGGCGTCGTCCTGGGAGGCTTGGTGCTGTCGGCCGCCGGCTGCTCGCCGGCGTCCTACGCGAGGTCCGCCGACCGTGAGGTCTACGGCATCGTCAAGGCCAAGTCCGCGAAGGTGCCGGGCATGCTCCACACGTTCACCGTCGAGCAGGCGGCCCAGGATGTCCTGGCCGGCCTGCCGCGCGTGCCGGAGCGCCCCCCCACCCCCGCCGGTCAGGCCCCCGCTGCCGAGGCCCAGCCCGTTGCGCCGGGCCAGGCGGCGGCTCCCGAAGGCCAGGCGGCAGGCGCCGGCGGGCAGCCTACGGCGGGCCAGATGCCGGCCGCCGACAGCGATCCGCCTGCTGCGGAGGGTCAGCCCTCCGGCGCGGAAGCTCAGCCTCCAGCAACCGGTCAGGCGGCAGGGGCTGAGGGTCAGCCGCCTGCTAAGGGGCAGGCTCCGGCGGCGCAGGGCGAGGCCGCCATCGGCGGGGCCGCTACGGGCGAAGCCGCCGTCACCGAGGCCGCGGGTCCCGAGGCCCCGGTCCCTGCGGCGGGAGTAGAGCAGGAACTGGAGCCGGGCGCGGCGCTGGTCTCGCTGGTGAAAGCCCTGGAGATAGCCGCGCTGAACAACCGCGACTATCAGTCGCAGAAGGAGTCGGTCTACCTTGCGGCGCTCTCCCTGACGTTTCAGCGTTACCAGTTCAACCCGCATTTCTTCGGCACGCTGTCCGGCCAGTGGGACTACACCGGCGCGGGCGACGAGCAAGAGGTGAGCGCCAAGAGCGGCATCGGGTTCGATTGGCTTTTCTGGACGGGCGCCAGGCTCTCCACGAGCCTGACGACGAGCGTGAGCGAGTTCCTGACGGGCGACCCGCGCAAGGCCGCCTCGTCCCTCTTCAGCGCCACGATCACCCAGCCGATCCTGCAAGGGGCGGGCATCGCCGTCACCGAGTCGCTCACCCAAGCGGAGCGGAACGTGGTCTACCAGTTGCGGGACTTCGTGCGCTTCCGTCAGACGTTCTTCGTGAACGTGCTCTCCTCGTACTACCGCGTCCTTCAGGCCCTTCAGGTGGTGGAGAACCAGCGCCTGAACTACCAGGACCTGAAGGTCAGCCTGGACTACATGGAGTGGCGGAGCAAGGCGGGCCTGATCCCGGAGTACCAGGTGGACCAGACGCGCCAGGCGGTGCTCTCGGCGGAGAACAGCCTGGTCACGGCGCGGCAGTCGTACCGGAACGCCCTGGACCAGTTCAAGATCACGCTGGCGCTTCCCACGGAGACGCTGATCGCCCTGGACCCCAAAGAGCTGGACCGCCTGCCTACGGAGAAGCTGCCGGACATCTCTCTCCCGCCCGAACGGATAGAGCAGTTGGCCATGGACAACCGCCTGGACCTGCGCGTGCAGCGCGACCGACTGGAAGACTCAGAGCGGCAGGTGAAGGTGGCGGAGAACGCGCTGCTGCCGGGCCTGGGGCTGACCGCGTCCGTGGACTCGAGTACGGTGGACAACAAGCCCCTGAAGTTCACCTCGAACACGACGAACGCGAGCGTGGGCCTCGAGCTGGACCTGCCGCTGGACCGGCTGTCGGAACGGAACAACTACCGGAGCAGCCTGATCTCCCTGGCCGCGTCCAAGAGGAGCTACACGCAGGCCCGCGACCAGGTGGTGCAAGACGTACGTGACGACTGGCGGCAGTACATGAGCGCGATGCGCAGCTACCAGATCCAGGAAGAGAGCGTGCGGCTGGCCAACCGGCGAGTGGAGAGCACCAAGCTGCTGTTGGAGGCCGGCAGGGCCGAAGTGCGCGACGTGCTGGACGCGCTTTCGTCGCTCGTGAACGCGCGGAACTCGCTGGCGCGCGCCGTAGTGGATTACCGTGTCGCGCGGCTCCAGCTATCGCAGGACATAGGCATTCTTCGGGTGGATGAGAACGGGCAGTTAGGGGAGAGTTTCGATGAGTACAAATGAAGCGAAGACGGCGCAGAAGCCCGGCGGCGCGGCATCCGACCCCCGGCGCGACCTGTCGGGGCGGCGTGACCCACGGGTCCGGATCTACCGCATCAGCATCATCGTATTGCTGCTGGCGCTTGCCGCAGGGCTGACCTACGGCCTGGCGGCCCGCTCCGGGAACGGCAAGACCAACCCGCTGGGCGCCAGCGTCCCCGTGGCGCGGGGCAACCTGACCGTGTCCGTGACCGAGGGCGGGCAGTTGATCGCCATGGAGTCACTGGAGATGAAGAGCCAGGTCGAGGGCCAGAAGTCCATCCTCGAAGTCGTGGACGAAGGCTACGTGGTCACCCAGGCGGACGTGGACGCCGGCAAGGCACTGGTCAGGCTGGACTCTTCGGACCTCGAACAACAGGCGAGCAGCCGGCAGATCAGCTTCTACAACGCCGAATCCCAGCGCACGCAGGCCCAGGAGGCGTACGCGATGAAGCAGAAGGAGAACGAGAGCAACATCTCCATCGCGGAGCTGAACCTGAAGTTCGCGCGCTTGGAGCTGGAGCGCCATCTCGGGGCGGAGCTCGCGGCACGCGTGCTGGAGGCGAAGATGGACTTCGCCGCCTTGGGGGACGTAAAGGACCTGGGCGGGATGGCCGAGCAAAGCGTGCGCGACCTGGACTCCAGCGTGCAACTCGCCACCGAGGAGATATCCCGCGCGCAGGAGAAGCTCGACTGGAGCAAGAAGCTCTTCGAGAAGGGCTACGTGAGCCGCAACGACCTGACGGCGGACGAGCTGGCCATGACCCGCTGCACCATCGAACTGAAGGCGGCCCAGGAGAACCTGGCTCTCCTGAAGCGCTACACGCTGCCCAAAGAGGCCGAACAGCGCTACAGCGACTGCGTGGAGAAAGCGCGCGAACTCGACCGCGTGCAGGCCAAGGCCCGGAGCGAACTGGCGCAGAAGGAGGCCGACGTCCGAGCCCGCCAAGCGAGCTACGACCAGGAGAAGACGCGCCTGGACAAGACCCAGCTGATGGTGCAGAACTGCATCATCCGGGCGCCTAAACCGGGGCGCGTCGTCTATGGCTCCACCGCCAGCGGCAACCCCTGGGAGCGGAGGAACAGCCCCATCCGCGCGGGCTCCAACGTCCGGCAGAACCAACTCATCCTCACTATCCCCAACCTGTCCACACTGGCCGCCCAGGTGAACGTCCACGAGACCGACGTTCAGAAGGTCCACATCGGCCAGCGCGCCCTGATTACGGTCGAGGCGATGCCCGGGAAGACGTTCCCGGGCAAGGTGAAGACGATGAGCCCCGTGGCCAGCTCCGCCGACGCCTGGCTGAACCCGGGCATCAAAGTCTACACCACCAACATCGCGCTCGACGAGGTCCCCGAGGGCCTGACGCCGGGCATGTCCGCTACGGCCCAGGTCATCGTGGCCGAACTTAGGGATGTGCTCTCCGTCCCCATCTCCGCCGTAACGACTTACCAGGGCAAGCGCGTCTGCCTGGCGGAGACCCCGTCCGGCCCGGCGGTCAGGACTATTGAGACCGGCTACTTCACGGACAAGGCCGTGGAAATCAAGAGCGGCCTGAACGAGGGGGAGAAGGTCTACTTGGAGCCCGCTCAGCAGCTCGGCGAGCAGTTCTGGGAGCTGAAGCCGGAGATCACGGCGGCGGACCTGCCGCTCGTGAAAGAGGCCACTGAGAAAGCGGCGGCCGCCGGCAAGCCGGCTGCACAGGGGGTACCCCCCGCTCTGGGGGCGCCCGCCGCCCCCGAAGGCCCGGCACCGGCCCCCGCTCCAGCGTCGCCCGCCGCTGCTCCGGAAGGCGCACCAAAGGCCCCCGGAGCGCAGCCGCAGCCCGCGCAGCCTGCGCAGGAGGCCCAGGCGCAGCCCGACTGGCGGACGTTCGGACAGCAGTTGCGCAACGCGACGACCGACGAAGAGCGCCAGAAGGTCATGCAGAAGATGATGGAGCAGATGACGCCGGAGCAGCGCAAACAATTTGAGGACCGCATGAAGCAGTTCCAGAGCATGACCCCTGAGGAGCGCGAGCAGCGCCGCCAGCAGGGCGGCGGAGGCGGCGGGCAGGGAACCTGGGGCGGCGGACAGGGATAGAAGCTCACGAGACCGAACGGAGGCACACTCCGATGAGTGGTAACCCGGAAGAGAGAACGGACCTCACGCCTGCCGAGGCGCCCTCGCCGCCGCCCAGCGCCCGACGCCACCAGGGCACGTCGGCCCGGCGGCGCTTTCGACGGGCGGCGATAGTGATTGGAGGGGTCGCGGCCGCCATCCTTGCGCTCGGCTTGCTGGCCGAGTCGGGTGCCGGCAAGTTCACAGACACAGTGCCCGCCGTGCCTGTGGTGCGCGGCGACCTCCCCGTGACTGTGATCCAGACGGGCGCCCTGTGGAGCACGGCCTCCTATTCGATCAAGGACGAGGTCGAGGGCTGGAGCACTATCCTCGATATCGTGGATGAAGGCGCCGTCATCACGCAAGAAGACGTGGACAGCGACAAGGTGCTGATCCAGCTCGATTCCTCGTCGCTCCTGGACACGGAGGCGAACAGAAGCATAGACGCTCTGCAGGCCGAGGCGAACTACGCGCAGTCCAAAGAAGACTACGAGATGCGGAAGAAGCAGAACGAGAGCGACATCGCAGCCGCCGAACTCAACGTGAAGTTCGCCCGCATGGACCTGGAGCGCTATCTCAGCGCCGAACTGGTGCCCGCCATCCTGGACAAGACGTTGGAGTTCAATGCCCTGGGCGACCAGCCGAACCTGGGCGGCGAAGCCGAACAGAGCGTGCGCGACCTGTCCGCGAAGGTGCAGCTTGCCAGCGAGGAACTCGCGCGCGCCAAGGACCAGTTGGAGTGGAGCCAAAGGCTCTTCACGAAAGGCTACGTGAGCCGCAACGACCTGCTCGCCGACGAACTCGCCAACACCCGTGCAGGCATCCGACTGGACTCGGCGAAGCAAGCTCTCGAGCTGTTCAAACGCTATACGTTGCCCAAAGATGCCGAGCAACGTTACAGCGACTATATCGAGAGGCAGCGCGACATGGCGCGTGCTCTGAGCGAGGCGCGCAGCAAGCTAGCCCAGGCGGAAGCCACCATGAAATCCAGCGAGGCCACTTACAGACTCGACGCGGACCAGCTTCGCAAGACTCAGGACATGGTCGGCAAGTGCACCATCCGCGCAACCAAGCGGGGCCGCATCACGTACGGCGACACCGCGGACCCCTGGCAGCGGCGCGACAACCCCATCCAGGAGGGCGTCAGCGTGCAGCAGAACCAGACGCTTCTCCAGATACCCGATCCGTCCAAGGTCGCCGTGCGCATGAACGTGCCTGAGGCGGACGTGAGCAAGCTCGCGGTCGGGCAGCCGGCAATCATCACCGTCGAGGCCATTGCGGGCAAGACCTTCACCGGGCGCGTGGTCCGCATCAGCCCCATGGCCAGCTCCGCCCAAGCCAGGCTCAACCCCGATAAGCGCGTCTATGAGACGGACGTCGCGCTGAACGAAGCGCTCGACGACTTCATCGCCGGCATGTCCGCCACGGCGCAGATCATCGTGGCCCAGTTGCACGACGTGCTTTACGTGCCCGTCCAGGCCGTGACCACGTTCAAGGGCGTCTCCTTCTGCTGGGTCAAG
>Ga0315291_10003246_pt1 | contig 21062 bp, 7 predicted proteins | sample YL17G12_20_MG_FD_203070 | JGI IMG/M metagenome (GOLD analysis project Ga0315291, IMG submission 203070) | Sediment microbial communities from Yellowstone Lake, YNP, Wyoming, USA - YL17G12_20 | ecosystem: Environmental > Aquatic > Freshwater > Lake > Sediment | place: USA: Wyoming | collected...
CGGTGAATTCCTCAGGGGCGCTTCCGAGGTGTTGAGCGAGCGGCCCGGTCCGGATGGCCGGCCCATTTTCAGCTGGGGCCGCCCTCCCGAAATGGACCCGGGCCGGGTGCCCCTTTACCGCACGATCGAGGGCCGGGGCCATCTTCTCGCCGTGCTGGACATCGACGCCGAAAACGACCTTGAGCGCGCCTGGAGGGTGATGCGGCGCCTGATGGCCGTCCACAAATTCCGGTGGGCCAAATTCTCCGGCAACAGGGGCTTCCACGGCATCGACATTCTCCGCTTTGCCGACCGCGGCCATGCCAGGAGGCATGTCGAGCACGTGTGCTCGCTGGTGGACATGGAAGGCCTGCGGGCGGATCAGCGAATGTTCAACCCCCGCCAGCTCATCCGCGTCTACTCGCTCAATCGCAAGAGCGGACGATATTCCGTGCCAGTCCACCCGGACCAGACGCTGGAGGACATCCTCAAATCCTCGGAGAGGTGGCACGCCGGCTGAGGCCCGGCAAAGAGGCATTGTGATGAAGACGAAGGCTTGGGCCATAGTACTGGTGGCCGTGCTCCTTGCTCCTTGCGCCTTGTGCCTTCAAATCCGCAATTTCGAGGGCGGCGAAGCGCAGGAAACGGCGGTTCTGGACCCCCCGGCCTTATCGGACACCGTGAACATCACGCTCCCGGCCGAGTGCTTCGTGCTTGGCGCAACAGTGAATGTCACCGGCCTTCCGGCCGGCACGGACCCTTCGGCTTTTCCACGCAACGCCACCATCACGCTCGACGGGACCGTGCTCTGGGCATTCAGGGGGAAAGGCTACGGCGACCTGGGCCGCCAGACCGTCCTCTCGGACGGCACTGCCGGTTCCTCGTTCCGATTCGGCCCGCCGGGCGGGAGCGCCCGCGCCGCGGTGAAGCTTCCCCTCGGCGCCCGGGTCACCGACGCCTCGCTCGAGGTGGAATGCTCCGGTCCGGAGCGCCTGCTGCAGCTGGCCGACCTCACGAGCACGGCCCGGGGGAGCCAGTTCGGCGGGACAGTGTCCCCGGCAGGCGACTTCAACTCCGACGGCTTCGGCGACTTCCTCGTGGGCGCGTGGACCGACACGACCGGCGGCGTCAACGCTGGCCGGGCGTTGCTTTACTACGGCGGGCCGGCCCTGGACACGACGCCCGACCTGGTTTTCACGGGCGGCGCGGGCGACGTCCTCGGTTACTCCATGGCGGCCGCCGGGGACCTCAACGGCGACGGCTTCGACGACATCGCAATAGGCGCGGCGCGATGCAGCGCGGTCGCCAACGAGGCCGGCCGCGTGCTTGTCTATTTCGGGGGCAATGACCCCGATGCCGACCCCGACGTGATCCTAAATGGCGCTCTGAACGAGCGGTTCGGGACCTCCGTGAGCGGCCTGGGAGACTTCAACGACGACGGCTACGACGATCTGGCGGTCGGTTCCGACGCGAGCAACATCTCCGGCGATGCGGGGAGGGCCTATGTGTTCCTCGGCGGCGCGCCCATGAACCGCACGCCCGCATTGAACCTGACCGGTGAGGCGGCCGGGGACTATTTCGGCTTCCCCGTGGCCGGCGCCGGTGACGTGAACGGCGACGGCTTCGCCGACCTAGCGGTCGGCGCAATCCTCAACGACGCCGGCGCCCCCAACGGCGGCCGCGCCTATGTCTTCCTCGGGGGGCGGGCCACGGACGCCGCAGCCGACGCGGTCCTCACCGGGCAGAGGACCTACGGCTGGCTCGGCTACTCGATATCGGGCGCCGGCGATTTCGACAATGACGGATACGCCGATGTCATCGTCGGGGCGCCCATGGACGACAGTGGCGGCGCCTCCTCCGGAGCGGCCTACCTTCTGCGCGGCGGCCCGTCCATGGACGGGCAGCCGGACCTGATGTGGACCGGCGCCCCGAACGAGAATCTAGGCTTTTCCGTGGGCGGCGCGGGCGACCTCAACGGCGACGGGATCGCCGACATCATCACCGGGGCGCCCCAGAACAATTCGGGCGGGTCCGGTGCCGGCGTGGCGCGGGTCTTTTACGGCGGGAGCCTCCACAACGGCTCCGATTTGGTATTTTTCGGCGGGCCGGGCGATTCCATGGGCTGGCCCGTCTCGGGCGCCGGGAACCTGAACGGCGACGGCCTCGACGAGCTGCTCCTGGGCGAGCCGTACTGCGACCTGGGAGGCACCAACGCCGGCCGGGCGCTGATATTTTCACAGGGCGATTTCGTAACGGGTCCCGGGCTCAGGGTCGGCTCGGAGACGCTATGGGACCCTCAGGCCGCCTTCGCCGGGAAGAAGGTCCTTCGGGACCTGGCCTCCACCCTGAACCGCTATCTCGGGTCGGCCGCCGCCGCCGGCGCCGACGCCTACGGGAACCTTCTGGCCGAGGTGCCGCTGGAGCTCTTCGCCGGCGGAGAGGGCAACCTCACGGCCGGGGCATTGGAAATACAGTACGACTGGGGCGCCCCGGTGGCCGACTTTTCCAAAGAATTGAACCGGTTCATCCAAGCACGTAAAAACGAAAGGGACGCCGCCGGCAACCTGACCGTTCCGCTCGATATTCTTGCCGATTCGAAAGGGAGGGTCGTGCTCTCCGGCCTCAACGTCACCATCGACGAGGCCCCGTACCTGATGGCGGCCGTGCCCGGTCTTGAGATCGAAGAGGACACCTCCGAGCCCCGGCTCCTGGACCTTCGCGCCCATTTCAGGGATGATTTTGACGATTCCGGTTCCCTATCATTCCAGGTGGTCTCGGTGGACCCGCCGGTCATCGTCGGGGTCGCGATCTCCGACGGGTATTATATTGCGGCCGACGCTTTCAACGGGGACGGAAACGACAACTGGACCGGTGACGTTTCGGTAGTGGTCTCCTGTTCGGACAGCCGCGGCTCAACGCGGAGCTCGAACGCGTTCCTCATCATGGTCCAAAAGGTCAACGACGCCCCGGTAATCACCAGCGCCCCCGTCACGGAGGCGTTCGCGGGGCAGGACTACGAGTACCGCATCACCGCCACCGATGCCGAAAGCGACCACTATGCCTTTGGGCTCGAAGGCGGGCCGCCGGGAATGGCCATCGACCGCTCATCGGGGGCTCTCAGGTGGATGCCGGACGCTGCGGGGAGCTTTCCTGTATCCGTGTCGGTATCGGACGGGAATGACGTGTCGTTCCAGAACTTCACGCTCTTTGTGACCTCCCTCAACAAGCCCCCGCGTTTTGTCGGCGTCCCGGTGACGACAGCCGTGGCCGGGCTTCAATATTCGTACGAGGCGCGGGCCTCAGATCCGGACGATGACAGGCTCGAGTATTCGCTGCTGACCTGGCCCGGCGGGATGTCCATCGGACGCAGCGACGGGCGGATCAACTGGACTCCCGCCCGCGAGATCGCGGGCAATTTCACGGTGGCCGTGTCCGTCGCGGACGGCAAGGGCGGCCAGGCGCGGCAGGAGTTCGTCATCGAGGTCCAGCCGTTCGTCAGACCACGCGTGAGCATATCGGCGCCCGCTTCCGGGAAAACGCTCTCGGGAAAGTACATCTTCGCCGGCGCGGCCCTTCCGGGAACAATAGCCGTGACCGCCGTCCAGGTGCGGCTCGATTCCGGGCAATGGATGGACGCCACCGGGAACGCCACCTGGGGCTTTTCGCAGGACACGAGGAAGCTGAAGAACGGTCCGCACCTGCTGGAGGTCCGGGCCTCCGACGGAACGACGACCTCGGATGCGGCGAGCGTCAGGTTCATGGTGGAAAACAAATCGGGCGGCGAAGAGCTGCCAGTTCTTTCCATCATCGGGGCCGTCCTGCTGGTCGTTGCCATCGCCGGCGCCGTGGCCATCGTCTACCTGCGGCGAAGGCCGACGCGGCCGAAAAAATACGACTGGGGACCCGACTGAGATCGTCTCAGCGTCAATATTAAGTATTCTCGAACGGATATGAATCAAGGATATTGCGGGGATGAACATGAAAACGGTCTATGCCTTGACGGTCATCGTGCTGGTGCTTTTGCAGTCTCTCGTCCCGGCGGCCCGGATAGACCGCTTTCCCGGCGGGAGCGCTTATTCGACCACCACATTTGCGGCCCCGGACCTCAACGGCACCTTCAACCTCTCGGTGCCGGCCAGGAGCCACGTCCTTCACGCCCAGGTCAATGTCTCCGGATTGGCCTCGCCGGCGGACCCGGCCGCCTTTCCCGAAAAGATCGTTCTCACGCTGGGCGATTCGGAGCTCTGGCGCTTCGAGGGCTTCGGCTACGGGCCCCTGGGGCGCCAGGACCGTTTCTTGGACGATCAGAAGACGGCCAAGGCGACGATCGGCATCGGTGGCGGGTCGGCGGGCGCGACCGTGAGGCTGCCCCACAACGCGACCGTGACCGCCGCGACCGCGGAGCTGGACTGCAGCGGCCCCGTGAGGGCTATGGAGGCCGCAAGGCTCAACGGCACCGGCAGCGCCGGCGCCCGGTTCGGCAACTCTTCGGCCTCGGCGGGCGACGTCGACGGCAACGGCTTCGATGACTTCATCGTCGGCGCGCCCTACGACGACACGAACGGAACGGACACCGGCAGCGCGTTCATCTTCCTGGGCGGGCCGGCGATGGACGGAGTAGCGGATATCACTCTCAAAGGCGAATCGACAGGCGACTTCTTCGGCGGCGCCGTCTCCGGGGCGGGCGACGTCAACTCCGACGGCTACGCCGACGTCATCGTGGGCGCCAGGGGCAAGAATTCCGTAAACACCAGCGCCGGCCGGGCCTACGTTTTCTTCGGCGGGCCGGCGATGGACGCCTCGCCCGATGTCACGATGGACGGATACTTCGGGTACCAGCTGTTCGGTGCATCCGTGGCCGGAGCCGGCGACGCCAACGGCGACGGCTACGACGATGTCCTCGTGGGGGCGCCGGGCTACAACCGGGGCAGCGCCTACCTCTACTTCGGCGGGCAAAGCATGAACGCCGGGCCGGACCTGTGCATGACCGGTGCCGAAATAGACGACCAGTTCGGATACTCGGTGGCGGGCGCCGGCGACGTCGACGGGGACGGCGACGGCGACTTCCTCCTCGGGGCCCCGCTCAATGACTACGTCACGACCAATTCCGGCGCCGCATACCTGTTCCTTGGCAGCCCCTCCATGGACCAGTTCTCCGAGCTGAATTTCTACGGCATGTACATAGACCAGCGCCTCGGCGGGAGCGTCGCCCGCGCCGGGGACGTGAACCGCGACGGCTACCAGGACATGCTGGTCGGCGCGCCGGGTTTCAACGGCGCCCTGCCCGGCGCCGGCGGCGCCTACATCTACCTGGGCGGGCTGGCGATACGGACCGAGCCGGATATCCCGTTCATCGGGACCGTGCAGGACGGGAGCTTCGGCGCTTCGACCGCGGGCGGCGGCGACATCGATCGCGACGGCTACTCGGATATTTTCGTGGGCGCGCCGGGCGACCCCACGGCCGGCGCGAACGCCGGCGCGGCGTTCGCCTTCCTTGGCGGCGCGGCGATGGACGCCCAGGCGGATCTTACGCTCCGGGGAGCGCCGGGCGACGGGTACGGCTCCTCGGTTGCGGTGGGCGGAGACCTCGACGGCGGCGGCTACGCGGCCCTGCTGGCCGCCGCGTACAGGGCCGATGCCGGGAACACGGACGCCGGGCAGGCGTACGTGCTCTCCCGCGCGCCCTTCGTTCTCTCTCCCTGGCTGAAGCTGGCCCAGGATTCGCTCTGGAGCCACGACGGCTACATAGCCGGCCCCAGAAAGGTCCCGGACTTTTCCGCGGCGCTCAACACCTACCTGAGGACCAGCCCGGCCTCGGGCGTCGACGGCGCCGGCAACAGCCGGATAGACATTCCATTCACGTTCGGCGCCTCCGGCGAGGGGAACCTCACCCTCCGGGAGCTGACCATAACCTACGATCAACGGGCCCCGGTGGCCGATTTCTCCGAAGCGCTCAACGGCTACATCGCCGCCCACCAGGGCGAGGAGGACGCCGAGGGCAACCTGACCGTCCCGCTCGGTGTCTCCTCGGCCACTGCCGGCCGCGTGATGCTTTCGGACCTGGAGCTTTTGCTCGATTTGCCGCCGCGGCTTGCCGACCTGGTCCCGCTCCTGGCCATCAACGAGGACACGGCCAACGCCGCCCTCATCGACCTCACCCGGTTCTTCCAAGACGACTACGACAACAGCTCGGCCCTGAACCTGAGCGTCGATTCGGTCGACCCGCCGGGCATCGTCGCCGTCAGCGTTTCGGGGGGGCATTATCTGTCCGTGGACGCCCTTACGGGGAACGCAAACGACAACTGGACCGGAAAGGTGAAGCTAAGGCTCAGGTGCCTCGACAGCTGGGGACAGGAGACCCTGTCCAACGAGTTCGACCTCGTCGTGCGCCAGGTCAACGACGCGCCGGTGTTCACCGAGCCGCCTCCGGCCCAGGCAACCGGCGGGATGCTCTACGAGCAGAGGCTGAACGCCGTGGACGCCGAGGACGACAACCTCACCTACAGCCTCGAGGAGGGGCCGGCCGGAATGACGCTGGACCCCGGCACGGGGATCCTGCGCTGGACGCCGTCGAGCCCCGGGGCGTTCAAGGTCTCCGTGGAGGTCTCGGACGGTGAGCTTTCCGGCCACCAGAACTTCACGCTGGTGGTCACGTTCCTGAACAAGGCACCCCGCTTCATCAGCACGCCGGTCCTTTCGGCGACCGCAGGCCTGCGGTACGTCTACGAGGCCAAGGCGGTGGACGTCGACGGCGACCGCCTCAACTTCACGCTGGCCCAGGCACCGGCAGGCATGCTCATAGACCGGTTCTCGGGCCGGGTGGACTGGAGCCCGGGCCGGGCGCTTTCGGGAAATTTCAGCGTGGTCCTCGTGACCAGCGACGGCAAGGGAGGCGAGGCACGGCAGGAATTCTCAGTCACGGTGTCGCCGTTTTCGGGGCCGGCCGTCTCCATCGTCCAGCCGAGGGCGGGCCAGGCCGTTTCGGGAAAGTACCTCTTCTCCGGCAGATCGACGCGCGGCACGCTCGACATCTCGGTCGTCCAGCTGAGGTTCGATTCGAAGGAATGGATCAACGCCACCGGGAACGAGAGCTGGGGCCTGCTCTTCGATACGCGCAAACTGGGGGACGGCACGCACCTTCTGGAGGTCCGGGCCTTCGACGGCACTGTATACTCGGCCACGGCCAGCCAGAGGTTCATTTCGGACAACGGTGAGGACACCGACGACACCTGGATAATAGTGCTCGTGGCCTTCGTTATAGCCGGGGTCGCCGGGGCCGGTCTATTCCTGTGGTGGAGGGGCCGAAAGCCCAAGGTCTACGACTGGGGCTAGAGCAGGCCCAGCCACAGGAGCACCGGGAGCATCAGCAAAAGCTGGGCCGCGCAGAACAGCGCGCCCCATTTCATGAACTCCCATATAGACGTCTCGGGGTCGTGCCTCTTGATGAAACGGTAGGCAATAACGGTGGCCACAGATGAAATCAGGGTGCCGGCTCCGCCGATGTCAACACCTATCGCGAGCAGGCGCCAGTTGGCCGCGCCCGAAAGGACGAATGCGGCCGGGACGTTGCTTATCACCTGCGAGAGCCCCAGCGATCCCAAAAGCAGCGGAATACCCTCGAGCCGGAGCGTGTACACCTTCAGCATGGCGTAGGTGGCGAAGGCCATGAACACAAAGAGCAGGTAGAGCTTCCAGTCGACCATTCTCAGGACGCGGCCGATATGGCGCGTGGAAAGCAGCAGGACGACCACCGCGGGCGCAACGATTATGGTGGGCAGGACCCTCCCGAAGTACAGGATTATCACGGCCAGCGCGGCGACACCCAGGGCCGCCACGGCGCGGTCCGAGCGTTTATTGTGCTGGTGGCGGACCGGCCGGTCCCCGAACTGGAGCCACAGCACCGAAACGAGCAGGGCCAGCGAGAGCAGCCACAAGGGCAGCATCGCCCACACGAAATCCCAGAGCGGGACGTCGTATCGGACAGAGATGAAGATGTTCTGCGGGTTGCCAAACGGCGTCAGCAGGCTCCCGGAGTTGGCGGCGATGCCCTCGAAGATGCAGAGCTTACGCAATTTCACGCCCGCCGCAGAGCCCACCACGATTGTCAGCGGCACGATGCCCAGTAGGACCACGTCGTTCGTGAGCAGGGCCGAGCCGAAGAACACGAGCAGGCACAAAAACAATGCAAGCCTCCGCTCGCTCCCGGCCCGGTTGACCAGCCGGCCTCCCAGCGAGTTGAGCAGGCCCGAAAGCTCGAGGGCGTTCATGACCAGCATCATGAGCAGGAAAAGGACCAAGAACTCGATGCTCGAGACCAGCCGAAGGTCCAGCCGGCCATCGAGCAGCCGGGCCAATGACAGCTCGTCGAGCATCTAGGCCGAATTCTCCACAAGGGTTATATAAAGCAAGGCTCTCCCAGCCATCTATGCCAAACGGGACCGAGGACGCGCCGCCGGCCAAACCCCCCGCAGGTCGCAGGATGCTGCTTCTGGGCCTCATGCTCGGCGTGCTCCTGTCCGCCCTCGACCAGACCATCGTGGGCACGAGCCTGCCCCAGATAATCGCCAACATCGGCGGCTTCGAGCACCTGGCCTGGGTGTTCACCGCGTACATGCTTTCCAGCGTCGTCATGATACCGATCGCGGGCAAGCTCAGCGACCTCTACGGCCGGCGGATAGTCTTCCTCTCAGGGATGATAATCTTCCTGGCAGGCTCGGCCCTTTGCGGCACCGCCACGGACATCTTCCAGCTCATAGCCTACCGCGGCGTCCAGGGCATCGGCGGCGGGATAATATTCCCCGTGGCCCTGGCCACCGTGGCCGACATCTACGCCCCTTCGGAGAGGGGAAAGGTGCAGGGCGCGATAGGGGCCGCCTTCGGCTTCGCATCGGTCGTGGGCCCGTTCCTGGGCGGGTGGATAGTGGACAACGTTTTCGTTTTGGGGATATCCTCCTGGCGCTGGATATTCTACATAAACCTCCCCGTTGGCGTTGCAGCCATATCCGTCGTGGCGCTCAATTTCCCCAAACATGTCTACAAGGACACCCTGCCGATGGACTTCGCGGGAATAGGGACGCTCTCCACCGGACTTGTTGCGCTCCTGCTGATAACCGCCTGGGGCGGGGAGACCTATGCCTGGAACAGCGTCCAGATATACGGCCTGGCACTACTGTCGGCAGCGGCATTGATATGCTTCGTCGTCGTCGAACTGCGAGCCCGGGACCCGATAATCCCGCCCCACCTTTTCAAGGAACCGATATTCACGGTGAGCGCAATAGCCGTGCTCGTCACCGGCGTTTGCATGTTCGGGATGATATATTTCATTCCGACCTACATGCAGGGCGTGGTGGGCATAAGCGCCACCTATTCCGGAGCGGTCCTTCTGCCGCTTTCTCTGGTAATGGTCCTGGGCTCGTTCACGAGCGGGGTCCTGCTCAACCGCGTGGGCTACAAGCCGTTCGCGCTCGTGGGCTGCCTGATGACCGCCAGCGGCCTCTATCTTCTGGCGCAACTGGGCACCAGCCCGCCCATCTGGCTGGCCGTGGCCGAGATGATGTATTTGGGCGCCGGCATAGGGTTCATGCTCCAGACCTACATCGTCGCCACCCAGAACGCGGTGGACAAAAAGCAGGTCGGGGTGGCCACGAGCACCCTGATGCTATTGCGACAGCTGGGCGCAACTCTTGGCGTGACCGCCCTGGGCGTTGTCCTAAATGACCGGCTGGCCTCGGAGCTGCCCCAGCATGTTCCCGCCCCCGCCCTCAACCAGCTGCTGGCCCTGCCTTTCATCAACGGCCATGTCGGCGAGATACCGTCACTTCTTTTGCGCCCGGAGTTCCTCAATTCGCCTTACACGTCGCCCGCCGTGGTCTCAGGCATAAAGGACGCCTTCTCCACCAGCCTTTCGGCCGTGTTCCTCATCGGGATGGTCTTTGCCATTATCGGATTCGTCGTGACGCTCTTTCTGAAGAGCAAGCCCCTCAAGAGCGCCGCCGAGTACCACAATGGCGGGCCTATACAATCTGCGAAGGCAGCCGCTTCTGATATCGTTGCGCGCGGGGTCGATGCCGGCGGGCATGACCCGGCCGGAAATGCCACGCCCGGCATCGGCGTGGCCGCGGCCGAAACCCCGCCCGCTTCGAAATAGGGCCGATTTTTCAGCCCTAAAAGGTCCCTATGGACCCGAACAGGCCGAGGACCACCAGCGTGGATATCACGACCGCTATCCCGGCGGAGACCATCACGGCCCGTATCTTGTCGTTGACATCCTCGGCGGAGATGCCGCCGCAGACCAGCCCGATGCAGGCCATGAGACCGCCCACCTCGATTATCAGCCGGCCCGCCGCGCCCATGTTCCGGATGGTGTCCCGGTAGGCATCGTAGTCGCTGGAGTTCGTCGGCGCCTTGATGAACCCGGTCGAGCTCAGGATCATGAGCCCGACGAAGAACATCACTATTCCCAGGAGGGTCAGGACCATGATGGTCCCCTTGTTCAGGAAGCTCTTCGGCCCCGCCGGCATCGGCGCCGGGTTGTAGGGCTGCTGGTACTGCATCGGCGGCTGGTACATCGGAGGCTGGTCTGACGACTGAGGCATCATATTTTCACCCGCGCGGATATTGACGTATCGAGATTAAAATGTTGCCGACGCGCGCTGCGCTACAGGTGACGCAGGCTAATCGAAAAGGGTGGAAGGGTGGAAGGGTGGAAGGGTGGAAGGGTGCAAGGGTGCAAGGGTGGAAGGGAAGGGCACAAGGGTGGATGGGTGCAAGGGTGAAAGGGACGACGGGTCCCGCGTCCCCTTGCACCCTTTCACCCTTGCGCCCTTGCGCAGCTTTGCCCCTATTTCTTCTTCATCGTGGCGATGAACTCGTCTATGGGAATGGCGGCGAAGCTCTGCATCCGCACCGTTCCGCGCGAGCCCAGCTCCAGCGACACCTTGGCGATGGTCTCGTTGTTGGGGGCCTCCAGGATGTTAATGAAGTCGAACGGCCCGAGGCAGGCCCACTGGCCGACGACCTTCACGCCGAGGGCCTGGATCTCCTTGTTCACTTCCTTTATCCGGTCGGGCTTCTCGCGCACGGTCTTCCAGCCTTCGTCCGTCAGATTGCTTAGCAGGATGTAGTGGGGCATGTCGTTCACCGAAAGGGTATTGGCTGGCGGGGGCTTAATAGCTTTTGGCGGGACCGGCTGGTCGGACGATACTAGATAATAAATATTATCTAATTACGATAAATATATCTTCACACCAGCCGATGACATGCCATGGGCCCGGTACCAAACGTACGTTGTATTGTGTGGATTCTATGCCCTCTGCCGATCACCAGCCGCCCCCTTCCGGAGACGGGCGCTGACGCCTCCCGGCCGTCGAAGAACGCGAGCCGGGAATGGATGACGGCATTGGAGGCTTTCAGGTCACTGCCAGATAAAAAAGGCGGGTCAGCATTGGCGTCCGTTCAGGGGGCGGGATAAATGAGCGTTCGAAGCATGGCGCGCACGGCGGCAATATTCATTGTGTTGATGCTTATCATACCGCCTTTTTCTACGCCTCCGGCTTCGGCCGGGACGGTACTGAGCCAATCCGTCGCCGATTTCTCGAAAGGGACGAACAATAACACCACGGTCTGGCCAGAGGGCCTTGTGCTCAAGAGCGTCGGGACCGATCCATACAATTGGACGAACATCGGGAATTATTCACCCTGCACCCAATGGGCTCCGGTGATCGACTATGATGTCGCTTCCGGCGTTTTTATAATGGTCGGCCGGAATTACAACGGATATAATGAATATCAATTGACATGGACTTATGACCTCAGCACTGATACCTGGACAAGAATCGCCGACAATAATAGACCCCGCCAGACCGGCTCCGGAGCGTTCGACAATGCCAAAGGTGAAATGATAGTTCAATCTTTCAATGGCACCGAAACTTGGGCCATGAACATTGCTACGGGCAATTGGACATCAAAGAATCCAGCTCTCACACCTATCCCCCGTGAAGGGTATTCCATGGCTTTTGATCCTGCCTTGGGCGAGATGGTGCTCTTTGGTGGTGGGAAAAATCCTGGGAGTGGCAATTGCATATATTACAACGATACATGGAGTTATAATCTTAGCCAAAATACCTGGACGAACCGGACATCAGCTGGGTCTCCTCCTGCCAGAGCATATTGTTCCATGATATATGACAGCGTCAACAAGGTCATGGTCCTATTCGGAGGAAATACAGGTCTTTGGTTGGACGTGCAGAACCAAGCCCTGTTTGGAGACACTTGGATTTATGACCCGGGCACATATACTTGGACGAACATGAGCCCGGCGGTCTCTCCTCCGCCTAGGGACAAATTCAGCATGGCATATCACAAGGCCGGGGGAGAGACAGTCCTTTACGGAGGTTTCCTCGATAATCAATCTGTCATGGGCAATGATACTTGGTCCTACAACCTATCAAGGAATGCCTGGGCGAACCTGACCCCCAAGAACTCTCCCCCGCCGCGATGCGGCCATTCCATGGCGTACGATCCGGTGAATAATAGGATCGTGCTGGTCGGCGGGGCCTCTCCGGCGATATATAACTGGAGGGCCGACAGCTGGAGCTACAATCTCACGGCCAATGACTGGACCATGGGGACGCTTAAGGCTCCTTCTTCCCGGCAGTGTCCCCAAGCGGCTTATGACAGCGATACGGGGGAGATCGTCCTCTTTGGAGGATATGATATGGCATATCAATATCTACAATCGGGGTCGGTCTATCTGAGCTGTGGTGATACCTGGAAATTCAATTTAAGCCAGAACCTGTGGACACTCTTGAGCCCCACCAAATCTTGCCAGCAGATCCAACCGCTATATGGATACGGTTGGCTTCCCAACGTTATGGCGTACGACCGGCGATGCAAAGAAATGGTCCTTTTCAATCCGGAGGACGATCCAATCGCCGAAATATATTCATTCAATCTCTCGACAAACACCTGGAAAAATAAAAATCCAGAAAATCCCCCCAGCAGAACGGACATGGCAAATACAATCACATATCATGAAAAGTCCGGAGTGATGGTGCTCTATCAATCCACAATATATGGTGGACTGATTTATACATATAATCTATCTTCAAACATTTGGACCCATGTGAATTCCTTTTCTCTTCCCTCTTACGATTATGCATCGAGTGTCTATCTGGAGTCTGATGACGAAATCTTGTTTTTTGGACGAATCGCGGCGGGAAAGGCAGAAACATGGAAATATGATCTTGGGACCGACCAATGGACAAAATTGCTGTCGGCAGGCAACCCTCCAGTAAGAATCGATTTTTCCATGGCCTATGATCGCTTTCGGGATGAAGTGGTTCTGAATGGAGGTTATTCATCTGGTTATCTTAGCGATACTTGGTGCTTCAATGTGGCCACAAATACATGGAGTGAGATAAGGCCGACCAGCAAACCGCCAACCGTATACCGACATGTCCTGGTCTGTCATGAAATAGAGAACGAGGTTCTTATGGTGGGGGGAGTGATACCAAATATCTGGACGTTCAACCGCAATCGCTTTTACGAGGCGGGGAGCTACACCTCCCCAAAGAATGACACCGGAGGCATCGCCTACTTCGGCAACATCACCTGGGGCGCCTCCGTTCCCGACAACACCAGCATGCGCGTTCAAGTCCGTAGCGGCGTAAACGAGAGCACGCTTGACAGTACCAACTTCACCGGTCCCGACGGCACGAGCGCGACCTTCTATAATGTCAGCGGCCAGCAGATAAACGGAATACACAACGGCAGCCGGTGGATACAGTACAGGGTCTTCATGAACACCTCGTTTGAGAAGCGTAGTCCCGTATTGACCAGCATCCAGATTCGATACAACCTCCTCCATAATGTGACCATATCCTCGCCGAAAGGCGGCGAGATCTGGACCGCTCAAAAACTGATCAAGTGGAACGCTACATATCCCGACAAGGACAATCTGACCTTTGATATCTACCTGCTTAACGCGGCAGGTGGGAGCGTCCAACTTGCTGCCAATCAGTCCAATCAAAACAGAACCTTAAACTGGGACACGACCACTGCCCGTTCTGGCAACTACCGAATCAAGGTCGTCGCCAAAGACGACAACAGGACCATCCCACTGGAGGCCAATGATACATCCGACGTGTTCACGCTTGCCCACCCCAACCGCGCGCCGGTCGTCGAGCTTCTCCGGCCAAGTTACGCCGAGACCGTCAATTCAGGCTCGGTGACACTGGAATGGAATGGGAACGATGATGACGGGGACGCCCTGAAATATTATGTCTTTTTGGCATTTGTTGAGTTCTTCATTGAATGCTTGCCGGACGTCGCGGCCGTCACGAGCGAGACCAATATCACGATATCGAATCTCACGGACAACGCGATGTATTACTGGTCGGTGATAGCGGACGACGGAATAGAGAACAGCACCCTGCCGGAGGTATACACGTTCACGGTCCACATACCTCCGCCGCCGCCCAAGAACCATCCGCCACAGGTGACGCTGGTTGCGCCGGCGGAGGGCGAGACCGTAACCAACATGTCGACCCAACTCATTTGGAACGGCTACGACGCAGATAAGGACAGGCTGACCTATTTCCTGTTCTTCGCCGAAGCCGACTTTAATTTGTTCGATCTGCCCCCGGTCCTCGCCCAGACAAATGAAACCTCGTTCAATTTAAGCAACCTGACTGACGGCTCCACCTACTATTGGGCCGTCATCGCCAACGACGGCAAGGAGAACGGAACCGGCATTACGGTCCGCAAGTTCACGGTACATGTCGTCATCCCGGCGGACACGCCCAGGATAATCGAATACTCCCCCAAGGGGAAGAGGGCGCCGCTCAATCCCGCGATCGTCGTAAGCTTCGACCGGGAGATGGACATGCAGTCGGTATTCCTGGCGATTTCCATCTCCCCGCAGGTGGATATTACTAATTTCATGCGGTCGGCCAATAATTTCACGTTCAACCTAGGCTCTCCGCTTACGCCCGAAACGACGTATAATGTCCTCGTTGGTACGACGGCCAAGAGCAGCAAGGGCAAGAACCTGTTCCTCCCATTCAAATGGAACTTCACGACGCTTGCGCCCGGAGAGATCGATTCCGAGCTTCCGGTGGTTCTGTTGTCCGATCCAGCCAATGGCGCCACCAATGTCGACAGGTGGAAGAACATCACGATAATGTTCAGCGAGGCGATGGCCCTAACGAGTACGAAGGCAGCCTGCTCGATAACGCCCTCGGTGAACGGCACGTGGGAATGGATGAACCAGAGGGGCTTTGCCATACAATTCAGACATGGCTCGGCGTTATCCAACGGGACATACAAGGTCACCATATCGTCCGGCGCAATTGACGAAAGCGGCAACCCTCTCGCTGACAACGTCACATTCAGCTTCAGCGTCGGTGTCCCGATGACCGGGAAGCCCAAGCTCGTGATAAAATCGCTCGAGGGGAAGGGAATCCGGCTGGATGCGGTACTGGTCCTGGCTTTCGACCGGAAAATGAACCCTGACTCCGTGCGGGAGGCGTTCAGGATAAGCCCGGCCGTGGAGGGAACTTGGACCTCGGACGCCGAAGGAAAGATATTCACGTTCACGCCGGCGAAGAAGTTCCGCGCCGGGACGACCTACACGATCACGATGAGCACGACGGTCGCCGACGTGGAAGGGAACCGTCTGGAACAGCCGGCGAGCTGGTCGTTCACGACGGTCCAGGCCGTTTCCCCCGTCGGTATCGGGACCACCGAATGGCTTCTGCTTGCGCTGGTGGTCATTGCAGTGGCGGGAATCGCGGCCTTTGCCGTCACGAGACGGAAAAAGGCCGCCGGGCCTTCCTGGCCGGGCGCAGCGGGCTTGAGCGCGCCGAAGGGCTTCGCCATCGAGGAGATCTTCCTGATGTACAACGACGGGCGGCTCATCCAGCACACGACGCGGCGGATGAAGGCGGACATGGACGTCGACGTGTTCGCCAGCATGCTGACGGCCATGCAGGCATTCGTCAAGGACAGCTTCGGAAAGGAATCGAGGGGCGAGCTGGGCAGCATGGAGTTCGGCGGGAGCAAGGTCCTTTTCGAGAAGGGGAAGCGCGTGATTGTGGCCGTGGTCATCACCGGCGGCGAGCCCGCCGGCTTCAGGGACGAGATGAAGGCCGCCGTGAAGAACGTCGAGAGCGAGTACGGGGCGGTGCTCCAGGGCTGGGATGGGGACGCTTCCAGCCTCGCCGGGGCCAAGCGGTTCCTGGCGGAGCTGGGCGCGTACAAGGTCGTGGAGGAAGCGATCACAGGAAAGCCGAAGGCCGACGTATCCGTCAAAGGCGAGCTCGAATTCTACCAGGGCTTCGTCCGGGTCAAGGTGGCGGTCAAGAACTCCATGCCCACCACAATTACCAACGCCGCCCTTGATTTCATGTATGACCAGGACATGCTGAGGCTGGACCATCTGGAACCGGTACTGCCGACCGAGGGTTCGAAGGTACACTTCGGAAATGTCGAACCGAATGAGAAGAAGACAGTGGCCTTCTATCTCGACCCGCAGATATGCACGGAATCATATGTCGAGGGCATGCTGACCTTCAAGGACGCCCACGGAAACCTCGAATCCATGAAGATGCCCCGGAAGCTCACATCGGTCGTCTGCCCCATCCTGTTCACCGAGGAGAACATCAACACCGCGATGCTCAAGCGCATGGCCTCTGACGAGCTCGACAAGAAAGACTCCAAGGTGTTCACCATACCCTCGAACATGACCACGCAGAAGGCCTTCGAGGTCGGAAAGGCCGCCATCCAGCATCACGACGTGAAGTTGGTGAGGGAACTGAAAGAGGACAAGCCCTTCCGGGCCGAAGCCTGGTACTATGGCAAGGCAAAGGGCCGGCCGGATAAATTGGTCGTCCAAGTCCGGATCATTCCAGAAATGAGCTTCCTGGAGTTCTCGGTCTCGAGCGATTCCGTGCTCATGCTGACCGGGATGCTCGCCGAACTTAAGTCGGACCTGAACAAGGAGCTCGAAACGCACAAGCTTAAGGGCGCAATGAAGCAGGTCACGGACCGAGACGACATGGACGCGGTGGCCGAGATACGCCTGTTGCTGGAGAAGGCGACAGAGATTGAAAAGGAGACCGGCAAGGAGGAATTATAAATGCACTTTCAAGGCCTCACTCGTATAGGCGCAGCGGTCATCGTAATGATGCTATTTCTTCCGCCTTTGTACTCACCTACTTCCTCGGCCGGGACGGTCCTGAACCAATCCATCGCCGATTTCTCGGAAGGGACGATGAACAACACCACGGTCTGGCCTGAAGGGATAATACTCAAAACGACCGGAAGCGACCCCTACAACTGGACAATGATCGGGAACTGCTCGCCCTGCGCACAATGGATTCCGGTATTCGATTATGATGCCGCTCAGGGTGTTTTTATCATGGTTGGCCGGGACTTCGGAGGCTATAATCGTAATCATGGGACATGGACATATAACTTCACCTCCGACACATGGACAAGAATCATTGAACAAAATAGACCCGGTAATATAGGCTCTGGGGTGTTCGATAGTGCAAATGGGGAAATGATAGTACAATCCTTCAATGCCTCCAAGACTTGGACCATGAACATGTCTTCGGGAAATTGGACAACCAAGAGTCCTACTCTCACGCCTGTCGTTGGAGATGGATTTTGCTTTGCTTTTGATTCCGGAAGGGGCGAGATGTTGCTCTTCGGCGGCGGCAGATATCCTGGAAATATTTATTACAACGAGACTTGGAGCTACAACCTCAACACAAATACTTGGACCAACAGGACCCCGGCGGTCTCTCCCTCAGCCAGGGCATACGGAGCAATGATCTATGACAGTGCCAACGAGGTCATTGTCCTTTTTGGTGGCAATGCGGCTCTCTACAAAGACCCGGCACACCCCATATATAACGATACTTGGACCTATGATTTGGGCTCAAATACCTGGACGAACATGAGCCCGGCAATCTCTCCACCGGCGAGGGACAAATCCGGTATGGCCTATGACAAGGCAAGGGGAGAAACGGTTCTCTATGGCGGCATGATCGACACGGATTTCGTCATGGGTAATGATACTTGGACCTACAATTATAAAAATAATATTTGGACAAACATGACACCAAATAATTCTCCCCCGCCGCGTTGCGGCCACTCAATGGCCTATGACCCCGTCAATGACAGGATCGTGCTGGTTGGCGGGACCTCTCCATCAATATACAACTGGAGGGCCGACAGCTGGAGCTACAATCTCACTGCCAATGACTGGACCATGGGCACGCTAAACGCTCCCTCGGCCCGCATGTGTCCCCAAACAGCCTATTGCAACGATACGGGCGAGATAGTTCTTTTCGGAGGTCATGACAACCAATGGTATTATAGCTCGTATCCATCCGATCCTGTTTACCAGCATTGCGGAGACACTTGGAAATATAATTTGAACCAGAACCGATGGACATTCCTGAGCCCGACCAAATCTTGCCAGCAGATCCAACCGCTGTTTGGATATGGTTGGTCTCCCAATATTATGGCGTACGACCGGCAGTGCAAGGAAATGGTCATTTTCAATCCGGAATATAATACAAGCCCCGAGACATATTCCTTCAATCTCTCGACAAATACCTGGAAGAATAAAAATCCATTTGACACCCCCCCATCTTACGGTGATAAAGGGATCACGATGACATATCACGAAATATCCGGGGAGATGCTGCTTTATCAATGCACCGTTTCAGGCGGGGGATCGCTATATTCGTATAATCTATCTTCAAACATTTGGACCCATATAGATTCCTTTTCTTCCCCGAACTATACTTCAGTGTCTGGTGTGTATCTGGATTCGGATAGTGAAATACTATTTTTTGGAGCAACCGGCACGGGTAATACAGAAACGTGGAAATATAATCATAAGGACCGTCAATTGAAAAAACTCCTATGCCCGGAAAATCCTTCGGGTGGTATTAGATCTTCAATGGCTTATGACCGCTCCAGAGATGAAGTGATCTTGTATGGCGGCGGTCCGTCTATCAATACTTGGTGCTTCAAAGTCGCTACGAACACATGGACCAAGATATCTACGACATCCACACCGCCAGCCCTTGAACGACATTCTCTGATCTACGATGAAATTGAAAATGAAATAGTTTTGATGGGAGGATTGATACCGGATATCTGGACATTCAACCGTCGAGATTATTGCGATGCCGGGTATTATAACTCGTCTGCGATAGATACCAATGGAACAGCCTATTTCGGCAATATCACATGGAATGCTACAATTCCAGGAAATACTTCCCTTCGCCTCCAGATCCGGAGCGGCGGCACGAGCGTGAGCCTCAATAATGCGAAGTTCATCGGTCCCAATGGAACGGAAACGGACTATTACACTTTTAGTGGTAGGCAGATAAACGGAACACACAACGGCAGCCGGTGGATACAGTACCGGGTCTTCATGAACACCTCGAATGAAAAGCACAGCCCCGCTTTGACCGGCGTGCAGATTCACTACAATCTCGTCCATAATGTGACCGTAACCTCGCCGAAGGCCGGCGACATCTGGACAATTTCGAAGCCTATCAAATGGAACGCGGCCGATGCCGACGGAGACAATCTCACCATTGATGTCTACCTGTTGGACGCGGCCAACCGGAGCACCCTGCTGAAGGCGGACCTGCCAAATATTCCTAGTAGATTCGACTGGGACACGACCACGGCGCGCAACGGCAACTATCGCATCAAGGTCGTCGCCAAAGACGACAACAAGACCATCCCGCTGGAAGCCAACGACACCTCCGGCGTGTTCACGCTCACCCACCCCAACCGCGCGCCGGTAATCGAGCTTCTTAGGCCGGCTTGGGGCGTGACCGTCAACTCCAGCTCCGTGACGCTGGAATGGAACGGAATCGACGCGGACGGGGATTCCCTGAATTACTACGTCTTCGTCGGCCAGGAGGAGTTCTTCATCGATTTCCTGCCGGACATTGCCGCCGTCACGAACGACACGACCGTCACCATATCGAACCTGACTGACAAGGCCACATACTACTGGTCCGTCATTGCTGACGACGGAATTGAGAACAGTACCCTGCCGGCGGTGAACATGTTCACGATCGACATTCCTCCTCCTCCGCCGAAGAACCATCCGCCGGAAGTCACGCTGATCATGCCTGCGGACGGCGACAACGTCACCAACATGTCGGTCCAGCTGAGCTGGAGCGGTTATGATGCGGACGGCGACAAACTGACCTATTCCGTCTTCTTCGCAGAGTCCGATTTCAACCTATCCGGACTGCCCCCCCTCTTCACGAGGACAAACGACACCTTTTTGGACACCGGGAACCTGACCGATGGCGCGACCTATTATTGGGCCGTCATCGCTAGCGACGGCAAGGCGAATGGGACCAGCATGTCCGTCTGGAAGTTCACGGTCCGCATCCTGATCCCCGCCGACACGCCCAGGATAATCGAATATTCGCCAAAGGGCAAGAAAGCACCCCTCAATCCAACTATCACGGTAGGCTTCGACCGCGAAATGGACACTCAATCCGTTTACAATGCCCTCGCAATCACGCCCCAAGTCGACATCGCCGGCTTCTCGCGCTCGAACAACACGTTCATTTTCACGCTCGGCTCGCCACTAGCAACAGAAACGACCTACAATGTTCTGGTCAGCACCTCGGCGAAGGCCAGCAAGGGCAAGAACATGTTCCTGCCGTTCAGATGGAACTTCACGACACTGGCGCCCGGAGAAGTTGACTCTGAGCTTCCATCAATACTTATGACAGAGCCGCCAGACGGAACCAAGAATGTGGACAAATGGAAGAACGTCACGATAATGTTCAGCGAGGCGATGGCCCTAACGACTACGAAGGCAGCATGCTCCATAACGCCCTCGGTGAACGGCACGTGGGAATGGATGAACCAGAGAGGCTTTGCCATCCAGTTCCGGCCGACGAACGGGTTCACGAACGGGACCTACAAGGTCATTGTCTCGTTTGGAGCGGCGGACGAGAGTGGCAACCCGCTCGATGGAAACGGCAACGGAAAAGCCGATGGAGCGGCCGACAACGTGACATTCA